>VOFE01001025.1_pt1 | contig 38000 bp, 44 predicted proteins | sample 5384071 | NCBI WGS metagenome assembly VOFE01 (sample SAMN12384724, study PRJNA508395) | human gut metagenome | isolation source: healthy gut D | host: Homo sapiens
GATGTGTTTTCCACTAAAGTTTTAATAAGCATGCCTTTTAGCCACCACTTTTTTCAAAAAGTAGATTCATTGTCTTGCGATAAACCTCTTCCCAACCGCCGTCCCCCACCGATGTGCAGTCTATGTCTACTATGGTTTGGCAGCTATTATTAAATGGCTTTAACTGCGTTTGAGTCAAAAGGGTATACTGCCGATATAAGGGAAGACCTTGTTTATTAAAACTCTTCAATCTTCTCTGTGTTTACAATATTGGCATCATATTTGTTTATACATACTGCTGTCTTGGTTCCAGATTTCGCCGCTGTTATTTATAATGCGCTCCATATCGCTGATACCTGATATGGAAGGTTCTGCGACTATTAAAACCATATCCACGCCACTAAGTGATGCAATGACCAGGACAGCCTATTCCGGGAGATCCATCAATAATGGCCAGCCAGTATCAACTGCTGCCGACTTCATTTGTTTTTACCCTCAGTGACAAGCATTCCAGAGGTACCACTGCCCATTTTAAGCTGTGCCGTTGAAAACACTTTTCCCCTATCAGGGAATACAGCATCAGCTCTCCGGCCTGCCGGTACCAAAGTTATCGCTTCCGCAGGAAAACATGCGCAAACGCCCGCCTTCACATGCAAAAGGATCTGCACCTTATAGTGCGACTCTGCTTTGATCGTCAAATCGGCAGTTGCCTGCACTGATCATTGGGTACATAACTCTGAATTTATTTCTGCTTTTGGCACCCCCGTAATAGTCTGTCTTTTCGGTTCAACATTCCATCCGGTAATGAGGTGCAAGTTAGGTGCATCTACATCACAATCGGCATATGACTTGGCATCAGCAAGCTTTATAAACGCACTTGCTATGGTTGTCTTTCCGGTGCCGCCTTTTCCACTAAGGATTAGTAGTTGTTTCATGCTGCCCTCCTTTGTCACCGTATCAAAGCAGGGTAGAAAACAGTTCGCGATATTTTTTGATTTTTATTTATAGCGATCTCTGCATTCGAATTCAATGTTCCCAATTCGTTATCAAATGGAATCCTACCTAAAAATCTTAATATTCTTTTCTGAGCAGAACCTCTCCGCCGAGGTTTTCTTCTTCCAAACATTTGTTAAGGACAACCCCCGAAGGCCTATTAAATAACTTGACCAGCTCATATACCATGTTGAGGGTTGTGAACACCAAACAATGTGGGTTCAGCTACTAATACACAATAATCTGCATCTTTAATGCTTTCCATTACGATACAGGCGCTTCCGGGAGAGGCAGTCAATAAAAGTCAGCTGATCTGCCTGAGAATTCTCTTCAGCAAGCAACTTTTTGTATGATAGAATGCCAGGCCTCACCGGTGTTCAATATTCCTGTCCATACCGTCATCTCACCGGAAATTCCTTTTTTGAACTTTTTCCGATTACTTTTTCTTTCTCTGATAGTGCCTTTTCAGGGCAAACCAAGATGCAACCGCCGCAAGGTGGCATACATCGTCAAAGACGATTAAATTATTTTTTAATATAGGCAAGGGCATTGAATTTGCAGAAATCAACACATTTGCGGCAGCCATTACACAGTTCATGATTCACATTTGGAACTTTCACTGATATTTCTTCCTCTTGAACTCCTTTAGGCTTAAGAAACAAATGCCCATTTGGCTCTTCAACATCACAATCAATATATGTTGATGTTTTTCGCTACTGCAGCTAAGTTCACCGATACCAGCGTTTTTCCTGTGCCGCCCTTGCCACTTAGGACAGCGATTTTCATATTAATTACCTCCGTGTCCATGAAATCCGGCATGAAAATCGCTTGGTAAATTAACTTGTTCGCTTGTATATGCGTCAATGTTTTCCTGTGCTGTTCCAGTATTGATTTATATACCAATACCTCTGCATTGCGTAGAACTTTTTCAGCGTTTTCACCGCAACGTGGAGTCAGCAATGCTTTAACTCCATGATCTGCAATTACCTGTGCTGCTCTAATTCCGGCTCCACCCTGGCTGGCAACAGCGGTATTATCAAGGTAATAGCTTTCCTTTTTCACTGTGTCATAGAAAAGGAAATATGGGGCACGCAAAAGATATACATACATTAGATTTTAAACTTTTTCATCTACTGGAATTGCTATTTTCATAAAAATTCTCCATTCTATTTTGATTAGATAATTATTAATTGAATTACGTAGTGCGCTCACACCTAAATTTGAACAGTGGAGCTTTTTTTCAGGAAGACCGTCTAATGCCCTAACAATATCCTCTTCTGTGATGTTCAACGCTTCCTCTAAAGTTTTACCCTTTGCTAATACCGATGTCATGCTGGACGTTGCAATTGAAGCACAACACCCAAATACAAGATAGCTGATTTTCTCTATGCGGCTATCTTTCACCTTTAAATAAAAGGTCAGATAATCCCCACAGGCAGGATCTCCGTAGCTTCCTTCGGCATCTGCATCGGGCATACTATGAACATTTTGGGGGCACATAAAATGTTCCATTACTTTCGAATATATAATCAATCACCTTAATCCTCATCATCTGTAAAACATCGACCACGCCTATGCCTATGGCATCCGCGACCACAACCGTTACCCAATCCATCACAAAGCTGGTATTCACCACCCTCAATTGAGAGTACCTTTCCATTAACTAACGATTCAGCCACCTTTTTCTGGCCTCAATATAAATACCTTGAACAGTACTGCGAGCCACATTCATTTGCTTGGCGCATTCTTCCTGTGTAAAGCCTTCCAGATCAATAAGCCTTATGGTTTCATACTCGTCAACGGTCATAATTACATAGTTTTTACATCCGCAGGTGAATCAAAGAGGCCCAAATCTATTGCTCTCGGGTAAACAGCAAACTTTTCTCCACTTCATAGGTCTTGCCATAACTTATCACCTCCATCCTAATCAGAAATAACCAGAGCGTCCTCCGGTTACCTCTGATTCCCGTTATAGGTTCTCTAATTGCTTATCAATAACTGTCAGTCGATATTGCAACATGGTTTTCTGTTCTTGAGTAGCTCTTTTTGTGTTTTTGAGGAGGTCTGATTAACCGCAAAACCTCTACCGAAACCGCGTCTACAAGCAAGTCCAAGACCCAATCCCATTCCAAGACCAGCTCCATACTTTACTGCATTAGCACCTGTGCAAAGTCCTAAACCTCTTCCAGTCATTGATCCAGCACCCATCGGGCCGGTTCCATCCCTTCTTGGCATGTTATTCACCTCCTTATAGTTTCTGACATGCCATCTATTCTTATTATACATCGTTTGTGGCATATGTCAATAACTTTTTGAAATAATTAAAAAAGCTGCCAATCTATAGTTTTGATTAATATTTTTTGCGAGTTGGTGGCAAAAATACAAGCTAAATCCTTAGCTATTTTGAAGGTTCTAATAATAAAGATTATGCGTGGTGTCACTACACCAACAGTGTTGTAGCTCTTGAACTTTATAGACCCAATATAGTCAGTCAATCCTCAAGTAAAGACGGTAAAGCCGCCTGGAAAATTTCAGACGGCTTTTTGTCACTTTAATTTTGTTTTGAGAACTTTTTAATAGTTCTCTTTTCTAACTTCAAAATAGCTTTGTGCATATTTGCAGACAGGGCAAACCTCAAGGTGCCTTTGTACCCATAACCAAGTGTCTGCAGATACGGCATTCCCACATGGTCTTTCACCCTTTTCAAATACCTGCTGCATCTCCACATTTTTAAGCAGAGCACGGTAACGCTCTCGTGGGCTTTCTCAATTGCGCCAACCTTGCGAAAACGCTCTGCTAAATCATTGGAAGCCTTCCGCATCGGCATCCTTTGCCATACGGTCGTACATATCCGTCCACTCATAGTTTTCGCCCGGCAGCAGCAAGAAGATTCTGTGCGGTCTTGCCCAGATGTCCAAGCTCCTCAAACCAAATGCGTGCGTGCTCCTGCTCATTGCGTGCAGTTTTTAAGAAAAGCTCAGAAAGCTGATCGTAACCCTCACGCTGTGCAATACTTGCAAATAAAGTATACTTATTACGAGCCTGACTTTCACCTGCAAAGGCTTCAGCAAGGTTTTTCTCTGTTTTTGTGCCTGCATATGGGTTTTCTGCTGCGACAGTTTCTTCCTCAACCTTTACAAATACAGAAGCGGGCTGCCCACAGCGTGGGCACTTGAAATATTCTGGCAACGGACCCTCATGAATATATCCGCATACGTTACAACGCCATTTTTCCATTTCTTTATCCTCCATATTATTTGTCTTTTTTCATTGTTCGGTATTTTGTCAAAGCAACCCATGGACAGCCTCACTTGGAAAGTCATCGAAAGGAGGGGTTGTCCAGCAAGGACTGCAACAATGTATGTGTGTTTCGCTTTGAGGCAGCATAAAGCCTGATTCACGGGCAAATCTTCGCTCATTAAGCGGTTAGCTTTTGCAATAAGCTTCCGCCAACTGACGAAGCACGGTATTATCTGTATTTCTGCAATTTGCAAGGCAGCCTTTTCTTGAATGGCTTTACTTTCAGCAAGCTCGGTTAGTGTATTTGCCACGCTGTTTTCTTGGGTTGCTGAGGAGGATACTCCACAGGCACCATAGAAATTGCCCCTGAAGGGCAGGCATTGGCACATACGCCACAGCCAATGCATTTATTCACGTCAATAATACTGTTTTCTGTATCAGTAGCTCCTGTGGGACATACATAAAGGCAAAGACAGTCCTTTGTGCAAAGGCGAATATTTCTTACTGCAATCTTTTTTCATAATGGGTTACCTCCTTTCCACTTTCACAATTTTCCAGCTGGGAACCTTGCACACCGGGCAAAGTGCCGGAGCCACGTCACCTACATAAATAAAACCACAGGTTTCACATACATAAACATTGGTATTAACAAGGAATTCGTCACCATCTTTTCATAGCGGCTTAGAATAGAGTTTAAAATGCGAGATACCTTTTCGCTCCAAGCCAAGGCACGAGCGCCTCTGTCGGCATTGCACCGGCAGCTGCATTTGCCTTGATAAAGCCCTCATTCAAGTCCTTTTGTACAAGTTCATACAGTGCTTGGTGGCTATCATGCTCTGTAGCAGGTGTTTTTGATTTAAAATAATCGGACAGTTAGTGTAAAAAGTGCAGACTCCTCTGCAAGATACTGTTTTTCACAGCCCCTTGCTAAATTGGAGCACAGTGAGGACAATTCACCGACAGAGAGCTTTTCGCAACTCATCGCTTTCCTCTCGACCTCTGCGGCTTTTGACACAGCTGCCGAAGTTGCTGTCTGCTCTTAAAGTCTGATTTGCCGCACCGCAAAGGGGACAGACCCAGTCCTCGGGTAAATCTTCCCACTTGGTTCCGGGTGCAATTCCGGCGATGGGAATGCGGCTGCTTCATCATAGACATAGCCGCAAATCATGCACACATTTTTTCATTGCCTCAACCTCCTGTTTTTTATTTATATGGCATCAGCTTTGCAACAATTTGTTCTGTGACACTGTCACTCAACTGATAACAATTACTGACATAGCCGCAAATCCCCATATTTTTTCATTTACTTGTAAAGCTATGTTTAAGTTATTTTTGTGCTTACAGCCCTGTTTGCGAGGGCAGCTGCACCTGCATTTATCTGCATTTCCATCACAGAGAACAAAAATTTCCCCCCTTGAATATGAAGCTGCTTTTGTGTTGACAAGGCACTGTGCCAGCTTCAATCGGGCACTGTTATAGACTGTCTGTGCAGTCGTTCTGGCAATATTCATTTGCTCGGCACACTGCTCCCTGCGTCATTCCTCCAAATCAATCAAGCGAATGCTTTCAAACTCATCCATTGTCATTTTAATGCTTGGACGGTCGGCAGCTATATCATCTTGAGGCCCAAAGCGTTCGCAGCCGGCATTGCGCAAATGCGTCGCTGTTTACATGGTCTTGCCACTGAAATCACCTCTTTGGTTAATGGCATATGCCTTTTATTGCTCTTATTATACATTATTCTACAAAAATAATCAATAGGTTTAAGAGCAAATATAGCAAGATTGCTACACTTTTTGGATGTATGAGAGGTACGAGTAGTCGCAAGGTTATGTTATATTTAGTATCAACTACACTATTGAATTGAACCGTTGCATCTTTATCTTGATGTAACGGCTTGCTTTCACATTATAATCCAAGTATTGTCCAGAGTATCCTTGCATATGGGTAGTGACAAATTTATTTCTAAATATAAAAAGGCAAAGATTCCGATTTCCAACCAGAATCTTTGCCGTTCATTTAAAACATCAGTACCGATTATTTTCCCATAAATAACTTGATATCATCTTCAACAGTCCGATACCTGCAATGCCAAACTTTTCAACAAGAACCTTTGCAACATTAGGCGATAAAAATCCTGGTAGGTAGGCATTAAAGATGGATATTCTTCACACCTAAATAAAGTAACGCAAGTAGTACAATTACCGCTTTTGCTCATACCATGCGATGTTAAATGCAATCGGCAGATCGTTAACGTCCTCAAGTTCAAATATCTCTTCAGCTTCAATGCGATTACTGCAAGAATAGAATCATTACATTGGCCAGCATCGCAATATCTCTAACTCAAGTTTATTGTAGCGGTACTTTGCACATCCTGCAGTAAGAATAACCGTATCCTTCGGTAGTTTTTCTGCAAACTCAGTGTAATATCCACGAGATTTCATTCTGCCATCACAGCCTGCCACTAACGAAGAACTTTTTAATTGCACCTGATTTTACTGCATCAACTACTTTGTCTGCAAGGGCAAAAACTTGGTTGTGAGCAAAAAACCGCCAACAATATTGCCTGATTCAATTTCTACAGGAGGCTTACACTGCTTTGCCATCGTAATAATTTCAGAAAAATCTTTTTTTGCCATTTTCATCAGCTGTGATGTGAGGGCATCCGGGATAAGCCTGATGCACCGAAGTAAAGATTCTTTTGTCTGATTTCCTCACTTCTTGGAGGTACAATACAGTTTTGTAGTAAATAAAATGGGGCCATTAAAGGTTTCAAATTCGGTCACTTGCTGCCACCATGAACCGCCGTAATTTCCCGCAAAATTATCATACTTCTTGAAAAATGGATAATAAATGTGCCGGAAGCATTTCGCTGTGGGTATAAACATCAATACCAGTACCCTTTGGTTTGTTCCATTAGTTGCTCTAAATCAGTGAGATCATGGCCTGAAATCAGTATTCCAGGATTGTTTCTTACACCAATATTAACGCTGGTAATTTCGGATTTCATATTTGGAGGTATTGGCTTCATCTAACAGCGCCATCGCTTTCACGCCAAACTCGCCTGTCTTTAATGTTAATGCCACAAGATCATCTGCAGACAACGAATCATCAAGGGTTGACAGCAAGTGCTTCATAAATAAATGCACTGATAGCAATATCTTCTTTTTCCGATATTAAGCGTGATGGGTATATGCCGCCATACCTTTCAAAACCATAGATAATCATTTCTCTAAGAGAACGGACATCTTCATTTTTCGGTTGAAAGAACACCTACTTTTGATGCTTTGTCTAACATAGATGCTCTATCGCTTACTTCAAACTCCGCTGCATCACCAAGATTAACACCGAAACCTGTTTTTTTAGCTCGTTTCTTAAGCCAATCATTTTATGGATTTGATTTTCGATTGCACCGTCATCAAAAATTTGCATTTGTAATGGTGATAAAAAGGCTTTTTAGGACTTGATGATTTACTTCGCTTATGGATTTAACATCCAGTTTGCCTTTTATAACAATTTCAGAAATCCCTTTGTAACATAAATCAGTAAGTCTTGCAATTTTGCAACTTCCTCATTTTGCCACATACGCCTCTTACCTCACAACCGGTACCTTTTGCAGTTTCTTGACATTGATAACAAAACATACTCATAATCGTTCCCTCCTTCAGATTATTCCTTAACGGGTTCGAATTCATCTTTACCCACAAAGCAAATTGGACAAACCCAATCATTGGGGATATCTTCAAATGCAGTTCCCGGGGCTATTCCACTATCCGGATCTCCTATCTGTGGGTCATAGATATATCCACATGGAATACATACATATTTTATCATTTTTGTTTCTCCTTTCAATATTTATAACCTTATTATTACTTCAAAGGTGCTGGTGCCTTTACAAGAATTAACGCTAACACATTCTCAGATAGATGTTTTACATTCATCTTTGTGATAACGGAATTTTCAAAAGAGTTCCCTTATCATATTGGTGAACGGATTGGTCATTAGCCCAATAGATAAAGCCCCCCTTACCACTGTCATATAACCGTTGGAATTAGAGAAATGTTCTGGGAGTCCTTCACCCTTATTAAAGACCATATGAAGATAATGAATATTCTCATCTTGAATTACTCGTTCAACCACTTTTTCATCTCCGGTTGACATTCGATATATTTGCTCAATCATTGCATATACCTCCCTTTTTTATTATTATAGGTTTTGAATTATATGAATTATTATTCAGTAACCCCTTATTGTTAAAACAGCTAATGGTTGGATTATACAGCATATATTAAAAAATGTACATTGCTTTTACAACATTTTTTACTTATTCATTATAATTAATCGCTTTAACAGGACAAGTGGAAATTGTCTGGTTAAGCCTTTCTTTGTCTATTTCAGAGTCAAAAGATTTTATGTATGCTTTTTTACCTTGCATACCAAAAATCTCAGGATAATTTTAGTACACAATGTACATCCCATACAAGCTTCTCTGTTTAATGTAAGTCCACTTGCTTTTTCTTCTTTCTGTACTATATCTTTGTCTTTCACAATTTTGAAGTAATCCACGAAAATACTACTATAGCAATTACTGTTAACACCCAACGGATTGCCATAAACTTTATTCCCAAGAATTTTACTTCGTTTAGCAGCATTGGAACCTTTATTACTGCCCACGAGCTTAAAATTATAATCAAATTTCGTACAGAAGCCCCCTTTTTGTGGAGCATTACACATAGGAAATGCTGCATATATCTATCCGCAGATATGCTGCCTAAAACAAACGATAGTATGATACCTTTAACCTTAGATTGTTTCCCTAAGTATTTTGTGATTTTTTCCTTCGCAATCCATGTATCCAAAAGCGCGGTAAGAACAAATATCACCGGCATTATCATAAGCATTTCTTTAATGTAATAGAAACTGTTCTTAATTGATATAACACCCATATCTGGTTTAATTATAAACATCAGGATATAGGCAGCTGCGACCACTATCAAGAAAATATTATCTTTTGCTTTTTTTATGATTTTTCAACAATCACCCCCATTACCATAGCGATAATTATTGCAAAACAAAAAGCTTAATCCATTTCTGATAGCAGTAAATTTAAACCCAAATTCTCGCTTTTCAAGGGAATGTTACGACCCCTACCATAGTAAGTGTAGTTAAAAATGCGACGGAAGGAACAATACTAACCCCGGCATCAACCAGTGTACCGACAAGGGAAAAGCAATAAAGGCAGGAATCAGAGTTACTGTTCCAAATGCCGCTGAACCCACTGTTGCTATGAGCAATGATTGACCTCCCACAAATTTGGCAATATTCTCAGGCGGTAATATTGTTAGAATTAAACCAATCAAAAAATAATTGATAAGATACTTCCCAGCATACCCTTGCCCATACCAAATGCCATTTTTAGTGCTTTCAATGTCTTAGCTTTATCTTTTTTAAGGAAATCAAAGGAATACGATCGTTCCTATCCACATTGCTACTGTAAAATATCCATACAAATCCTCCATTCTTTTGTAATAATAAAATTATAACGCAGTTTATCATTCTCAAATAGACACCAATGTATCTTTTTTAATATAATGTTTTTTAGATGGAGGAGTAATTCACATGAATATTGACATTTTACAAAATATTTCATTATTTTCAGCTGTAAAGAAATCTGAATTAGAAAAACTATTGGCAGATAATCATATTTATAAAAAACACTATTCGAAGGGTGTAACCGTTCATAATGCAAATGAAACTTGTAGAACATTGGATATTGTATTGTCAGGAAGTTTGGTTGCGTATTCTTTATCAACTAATGGTTCATCAACTACAATGTTTGAATTTAGCAAAGGAAGTGTGATAGAGCAAATTTATTATTTGGTGAAAACCACAGTTATCCTCTTAATATCTATTGTCTTACTGATTGTCAAATTGTCCACATTAACATAAATGCTGTATTAGGACTCTTGCACGACTACAATTTTACATTGCATTATATAAAGTCAATCTCACAAAATTCGCAAGGAATAAATCAGAAGATAGCAATGTTTACACAAAGAACACTTCGAGAAAATATTATGAATTATCTGAAACAGCAAACCATCATACAGAAGTCTTCAGTAATTCTGCTTCCAATTAGTAAAAGACAACTGGCAGATTATTTAGGTGTACAAAGACCTTCTTTGTTCAGAGAGCTTAAAAATTAAAAAGAGGAAGGTATTATTGAAATTAATAACCGTACAATTGCAATAAAAAAATGACATACCTTAGTATGAAGCCTTACCAAAGTTAACCTTGATTATATCGAAAGTGTGGGCAACCTCGCCTCCATTGGCCGGGTCGCCCACTTTTTTTATTTCACCATCATAATCCAAGTATAGTCCAGAGTATCCTTGCGAAAGGATGGTAGATGGGTTTTAGTTTTAATGGCGCTTGTTCTTTCTACGTTTACAATTTGATGATTGAAGCTGTTGCCTTAATGTGGTAAACTCGTTTCATATACTTGTTAAATAAAGCCTTCTTGAAACGATAGTAGCATATAATTACCCTTAAGGATGTATTTGAATTTTGCAAAGGAAATGTTTTATGAACAATAAAATTATAATATTAGATATATCATTTCAATTTGGCGGGGTAGAAGATAAAATTCACCCTGTTGTTTTGTTAGATGATAAAGACATTGTTCTAATTGATTGCGGATATATGGGGTTTCTACCGAATATTGAAACCGCTTTACTGGACAATGGGATCGAGCCATCCGCACTTACAAAAAGTCCTAATTACCCACCACGATCATGACCATATGGGTTCACTATTTGATCTAAAGAAGAAATACCCTCATGTACAAATCGTTGCCAGTGCAGGAGAAGCAAATTATATCAATGGTACACTGAAGTCATTAAGGTTGGAGCAAGCAGAGATGCTGCAAAGTATATTACCTGAGACGCAAAAAGAGTTTGGCAAGCAGTTCATTGACATGCTTCGTCTGGTGAAACCTATCCCAGTAGATATCACCATAAATAGTGGCGATATCATGCCATGGTGTGATGGTTGTGAAATCATAAGTACCCCAGGGCATACACCGGGACATATTTCGCTATATTTATCAAAGATGAAAACACTCATTGCCGGCGACGCAATTGTTTTGGAAGGTGGGATTCCAGCTCTTGCGAATCCACAATTTGCATTGGACAAAGAAGCCGCAGATTGTTCGTTTGATAAGTTATTAAAGCTTGTTGCAAATCGCATCATCTGCTATCATGGCGGTATATATGATTGTTAATATTATTAGCACACCCTCTGTTAGTGTTTAACTTTGCCTGCACAATAAAATCTGACTTATCACGAAATTGAGCCACTACTTTTTAAGGTAGTGCCTCTTGATTTACCTATAATCCAGTATCGTCCAGTCAATGCTTGCATAAAGACGGTGAACGGAGTTTTAATTTTCATAGCACCGAACTCCTCACTATTGCCTATATTTAATTGATTGAAACTTCCATTTTGCTATGGTAAACTTATTTCATATATTTACTGAGTAAAACTTTTTTGAAATGGCAGTGAGGAGAAATCCGCCCCGAAGGGTGTATTTATATTTGCTTGATTTGGATTCGGCGGATAAACATGATGAAAACTTTGCTTTGAAAATAAGGGGAACGATTTGATAATTAAAAATGAAAAGCAGTTTAATATGTTTCCCCTCCCATGTAGGGCTGAGAAAATATGTTCATTACTACAACATTGTATTTCCATCGAAAGATACGTTTACAGCGCACTATACGCTTATGCCTAACGCTTGCGGAACATTATCGCTTGCCTTTGATGGAACCGCAGTCATTGCTGAACTATGGGGAGCATCCCTGACCCCTGTTTTGTTAGGAATGGAACCAAATAGTTATCATGTCCTGCTGCTTATCCAGCTTTCGCCCCTATGGTTTGTATCAAGATTACACGCCAAAGCCAAATGGGTTTGCAGACAAACGCCTTTCACTTGTGGATATCGACAATGAGCTTTTCAATTCACTGTGCCAAGCCTTTATAATGTCAAAAACCACAATAGAGTTAGTAAATACTTGTGAAAAAATATTATATAGGCGCATGGAAAATCCGCTTATTTCAGATGCTTTGTTATTGGCGGCCTCAATGATCGCTAATAGTCATGGAAAAGTAAAAGTGAAAGAAGTGGCCCGGCAATCCTGCTATAGCGAGCGACAGCTAAATCGCTTGTTTCTTACACAGATTGGAATGAATATTAAGGACTTTGCACGCCTAACCCGCTTTAATTATGTGTTAAAACACATTCAAAAATCGTCCTTGCTCTTTGCGGCCTTGTCGCAGCAAGCCGGATATTTCGACCAAGCCCATTTCGATAAAGATTTCAAGGCAATTAGTGGTGTTACCCCTCTAAAGGTATTTGAAAACCATGTCGGATTTTTACTATGATGGAATGGAGATATACAATACAATATCCTCAAAGGAGGAGTAAAAATGAAATATCAAGGTTGTCTTTTAGCAGTTAAGGATATATCCGCATCCAAAAACTTTTATGAAAAAGTGCTTCACCAAAATGCCATAATGGATATTGGCGTGCATGTTACCTTTGAGGGATTTTCCCTGCAACAGGGATATGCCGAACTTGTTGGCATTACAGTCGATAGCGTGAAAGAACAGTCACACAACTTTCAAGTCTATTTTGAAGTGGAAAATTTAGACAAATATTTGACGAGAAATGAAAAGCATATCCAGCTTACAATGGGTGCATGAAATAAAGGAATACCCGTGGGGACAGCGTGACATTCGGATATATGACCCGGACAAGCACATTGTAGAGATTGCAGAGGATATGAATACGGTTATCAAACGCTTTTTGAATCAGGGCATGTCGAAGAAGAAGTTGCCAAGCGCACAATGTTTCCCTTGAAGTCGTAAAACAGTATGCGTTAGGCTTTGGTATGTACGGCGGCTTTGGTGAAGCAAAGCCGCTATTTTATTCCAAACAAGATCGGAGGAGACGGGCAATGAGTAAATATGACGCTTTGGAAGGCGATAGGTCGACGCACGGAAAACAGCTTCACGCTGACCTATGCCGAGTGAAAGATTCTGGGCTTTACTATCGACCATGCCTTTTAACCTTTAAGAAGGAACGGCTACGAGGTGGGTAAGACCGAGTCACAGACGGTGGCGTTCAAACGCTGCATTTTGACAAGCGGCTGCGTTTTTTCTATCATCGGCTTCACCCATCCAAGAGGAGGAAAACTATGAACTGGGAGCCGTGGACAGGTTGTTACAAAGTAAGTGATGGTTGCACTAACTGTTATTTTTACGGACCACATGCGAAACGCTACGGTCAAAACACCATACAAAAACAGATAAATTTGATTGGCCTGTAAGGAAAAAATGCGAAAGGCGAATACAATATCAAAGGGAACAAAATTCTTGCGACCTGTTTTGCCACTGATTTTTTCCTTATCCGAAGCAGATGAATGGCGTAAAGAAGTTTGGTCTATCATCTAAGGAAAGAACCGATATAGATTTTTTGATTCTGACAAAGCGTATTAACCGTTTTCCGTATCGCTTCCGCCGGATTGGGGAACCGGCTATGGTAATGTGAATATTGGCTGTACTGTTGAAAATCAAGAATTAGCCGATTACAGGCTTCCGTTATTTTTATCCTATCCCATAAAACGGCGTTTTATTGCTTGCGCCCCACTTTTTAGAAGCGATTGATTTAACACCCTATCTTCATGGAATAGACCATGTTACCATTGGTGGCGAAACAGGGCGAGAGGCCCGTATGTGATTATGATTGGATACTTAATATCCGTGAACAATGCGTAAAAGCAGAAGTGACATTTTGGTTCAAAAAAATACTGGTTCACTTTTCAAACGTGACGGTGTAGTGGAAAAAAATAAATCCATTTAAGCAAAACAGTGTGGCAAAAAGAGCTCAGTATTGATATTTCAGATGGGAAAAGGTTGTTTTGATCAAACTCAATGGTGTAAAGCATTATTGCCTGTTTTACTTCATGAATGTTCTGAACGAACCAAATGAGAAACCCCTCTGTTGGTGACTAAGTTCACCTACACGATCAAATCTGACTTGCCACGACGAATTGAGCCGTTGCACCTTACTTAGATGCAACGGCTCTTGCTGTATCTACATCCCTAAAATTGTCCAAATATATAGCGGAGCCGTCAGCGTAAACACCAAGCAGGCAAACAAAATAGCCGGGGCCGCCCACTCAAACTGACCTGATTTGCGATAATCAAAGTAATTTAATCCGAGCTTGGCAAAAGAAAACACTGCCAAGATGAGGTCAATTGCTGGGAATACTACCTTGTTGACTACCGTTTTAATCTGTCCTGAGGCATCGTTCCAAGTGCTTTCAATGGCACCGGCCACATCGCCTGTGCCTGCGGCAAATGCGGTAGTACTGCAAAACAGGCAAAAGAAGTGCCACCACAAGAACAGTTACTAACTTTTTATGATTTTTTCACATTGTATCCACCTTTCCTTTAATAGCAAAAGCCTTGCATGGTAGGAGCTTCTGATGCTCTCAGCTGCAAGGCTTCGCTTATTTCTATAGTTTTTGGTTCTGATTTAAACTTCAGATCTCCACGATAACCGATTTTTAAGCTGCTGAATTCTTTCGGCAAGAGCCTTTTGCTCGGCAGAGCATCGGCTATCTATTTCCTGATTCCACTTTACCCATTCACCATTTTGATACCTTGGGGTAAGCTCTAAGATAACATACTCATCGGGCTGAAATTTTGGGGATCGCTTTGGGATTCCGTTTATTCCGATATATAAGCCACCCTCATTCATAACTGTCAGCTCCATGAGCCTGAGCGTATTCTCTACAGAACTGCAAAACCAACACTCTTTGTCTTGAAACTTTCGGATTCTTCCATCTGCCAATATCGCCGGAAGATTCTCCTTATTTGTGTAATGATACAGCACCTCGGGTGGTGATGCAATGCGTTCGTATGCCATTTTTCCCTCCTGTTTTAAGGCTGCAAGGGGGCCAATATGCCAATCCTGCCAAAGTGAGCCACGGATTGTTAAACTGTCTGTGAGATTGGCAGAAAGCATTCCCACAGGAGTCCATCCGTCTATGAGCCAAGTGTTCACCTCATATTTTCCATCCGGCATCCAAATCGGTGAAAAATGTGTCCTATTCTTATAGGTGGAATAGTTATTCTTCTGAAATTCAAATCTACCGCCACCCATACGCTCTAACAAGCGCCAGTAGGTTTGGTAGTTAAACTCAGGGAAATAGCTGACAGCGTTCTGTGGCTGTGTAACAGCCGATCTTTTGGGTAGTACGAATACTGCCGCTTGCAGTCTGATTAATTCCATAGCCCGATTTCATTATACGACCATTTGCTGTTGGGTTTTTGTCATCACACTTGATACTCATAGACGATGACAGACTTGCATAGTAACGGTCAAGGTCGAATTCGTACCATCCATGATCGCACCAATATCCGTCCTCATCATCACCGTGCCATACCCAATATTCCTGCCACCACGGGTCCCATACTGTCCAATCGGCTCGGTCTTTTTTTCTGCTCTTTTTGGAACAGCTTCTTGCTTGAAGCTATCGTTGCGGTCATCGGCAACAGGATTCGGTGGCGGGTTTTTATTAAGGTCAACAATCTTACAGTTGATAGTGGTTTTATCTGTACCGCCGGAGCCACGAATAGACACATGAATAGCCATATCCTGCTCGGTAGCAGGGGTAGTCCATTTTACCCATGCAAGCTGACTGTCACCCTCTGGGTAATAGACATTACCCACATTATAGGTTCTCCCGCCAATATTGAAGCTGATCGTTGTAGGAGTATCGGGATCAGACTGACCACCACTTACCGTTACTGCTGTAATCACCTCTGTATTTACCCTGTATTCGTAATCATAAGCAGAAACAACAGGAGGCTCCGGCTGCTCTGTAAAACGCACAACACCAAGACCGAGGGAGGATTTAATGTCTGCATTGGAAGCTGCCTTGGTGGTACTTCCTACCCAAGCCGGGTAGCCTAAATCCGACACCTCCAAGAACATAGCGAGGGGCAGATTCTTATGAGACAGCGACACCATGCGTTTTCGCAGAAGACCCCCAACCTGTTCGTCATACATGGCGGCCTCGGTCGCAGTGGTAGCAATCATGACTCCTTCAAATTTGTAAAAAGGCTAATGGTTCGAGAAGTAGCTTATACTTGCCACCGATTAACACATCGTAGTCCATGCCGGTATGATTTGCTATCAGTTGCACTGTATATTCTGAGCAAAAATACTTCTTAATTCCTTCAATATTATTGCTCCCGCTGCTACTCACAATCCGAGGCATAGATTGGGGTGGGTTAATATACTGGAATGTACCTTGTTGTGGTGATAATCCACTTCCATTGTTATATTGAATTTTACTAACCTTTCCAAAATGAAACATTGTTGACGGCGGTTTTTTATTTGTTAAATCAATAGGGGTTGTCACGGGTGAATGGTTTTCCGCTTTAACTACCGTTACTCGCACACCGTCATTGCCCGGTGACCATGAATTGGTAGATGTTCCATCACCCATTCCACCGCCACCTCCATCAATGTTTCCGTCCCCAACTGCAAAGGCAGGAACAGAAAGACAACAGACTAAAGCAAGGGAAAGACACATTGAAATTAATCTTTTCTTCATTGGAACTCCTTTCCGCAAAGAAAAAATGCACCGCTTTTACAGTGCATTTCCTTTACTTGATATATTCTATTCTCCCATGATGCCGACTTGCTTGTTGATGTCGCCATCGCTTTCACCAATAGTACCTTGATTTTCACCACTGTTTTCAATCAACCAAATCCGGGGAGATAGGTTTCACCTTTGCTATTAACATCCCCGCCTTGAGGCTGATTATCGGTCTTAGGTGGTGTAACAGGTTTTTCTACCTTATCGTGATCCTGCAGTTTGTCATTTTCGGTTACCTTATCGCCATTGGGCTTTTGCTCTGGATTTTTCAGTTCTTCTTCAGTGTAGTTGGGCTTTTCTGATGTATTTGGCTGAATGGTCTGCTCAGTACCTTTGTCCACACCGTTTGCAGATTCAGATTCCTGTGGGATTTGGATAGGCGGTACCATAATACCATCCTCTTTTTCTGTGATATCAGGGGTATCCACCACCACATCTTGGGAGCTGCTGCTCTGAGGCGGATATCTACATCCTGAATAGGCGGTGTTCTGAACTGTCCTGTAATTGCCACCACGAGGACAGCACTTAGGGCAAGACCTCCGGCAATAAAAAGCCATTTCTTTGTTTTTTCATTCATATTCTTCATATGGGATTTCCTCCGTTCTTTTTTTTGTTAAGCCACACATTACCATAGAAAGTAAGTAATAGCTACTGAAAGAATGCAAGTTATCAGAAACTTAAAATTTAGGGGTATAACCGGCGCTGTTTTTCACCTTAATTCGCATAGGTGGCAAGAGTTTTCCGCCAAAGGATACAGGAACTTCAAGCATAATAGAACTGTCTACTTGAAATCTGTCACCCTCACGATCTGATGTGGCAAGGGGTGCATTCTCAATATCTACTTGTAGATTCCATATCCTAAACTGCATTTCGGTGGTATCGCTTGCAGATTTGATGTGATATCCGTTTTCAACGGATAAGCCAAATATTGTATCCATTTTAGCATAAATATCGCCGTAATCCAACGATTCTTCAAAGTCATCTGACAGTGGCTGATACCCACCTGAATATCCCTCACGCACTCCGTGGTAGACATCATCATAATTTTCGGTGACTGTTGCAATGACGGCATCTTGCAGAGCATCACGAACACCCTCCGCAACAATTATAAGGCGAAAGTATTCTGAAATACCTGTAAAAATCATAACCAAAACAAAGAGTAATGGCAACGGCTAAAGGATAACCGTTGCCACGATTATTTTTTAGGGATTTCAATAGTTTTTCGTATCATCATTTCAATACACCTCGCTTTTTCCCATTGCCTCACCACGTAGGGTTACGGGGAATGAGCCTATGTCACCAAACAGTCCAATATCCATTTGGTAGGTTACCATCACAGTGATTTCCTCGTTAAGCTGAATCTTGCCTGTGCGTGACCAATTAACATCGGGGTCAATGCCTGTCTTTTCAATAAATTTCTTCTCGTCTTGCTGTTTCTGAACCGACTCTGCCTGCAATCTCTGCTTCACGCATCAGTTCGGTTGCAAAGGTATCCACCTTTTTGTTTGGCAATGTAGGCTGGGAAAAACCTTAACCGCAAGAGCAATCACGAGCATGGCACAAAGAACAAGCACCACCACATCAATATAGCCCTCGCCACGGTTGTTTTTAATGCCTTCAGCACATCGTCACCCCCATTTCCCAATTAGGTTCACAAGGGCTTTCGGTTAAAATATGAAACAGATTATCTTTTGCATTTATGCTCACAATCTCCTGTGACAATAATTTCTCCGCACGTATTTTTTATACTGCTGTCCGAAGTTCTGCATTTCCTGATACATCTTGTCCTGACAGAAGTTCCTGTGCATTTTGAGGTGTCAAAACACATATCCACTCGGTGTCATTAGATCCAAGGAGACATTGGGATTTTCTATAATCAATTCTTTTTTACGGTCATTTTCTTCACCTCCTACAGCATTCCGCCAAGAGAGGCGGATGATTTCAAAAATAATAACCACCATGTACATCATGAGGAAACACATCAGCATTAAAAGCTGAATACTCGGATTTTCGGTGGAATTTTCATCGCTTCAGCTTTTTAAGCGTTGCAGCTCCAACTGCTTCATATCGTGTGAGCATTTGAAAATACATACTTCCGTCATCACCACGAAGCACACCGATGAGTCCTCTGGTAATATCGGAAAGCATGGGGAATTGAGCCTTGACTCAAATCTGGTGAGTGCTGCCTCATAGCTTGATGACCGCATATCAGCAGTTACAATATCCAGTTCCTTGGCAAAGTCATCACCGGCATTCTTCTTATAATGGTCAAGCATAGACAGAACATCTCGGCTTGCCTTTAGCTCTTGGGTGATAGTGGCAACAAACCTCGGCAGTTCCACTTAATTTTTTCTCGCTTTGCTGCGAGCTTTTCATCTGCTTTGCGTATTTCCTTGAAGTAAACAATCACCGCAAGGAACAGCACTACCGGAGCAAGAAGAGGAAAAAACAAGCAGGCAAGGGATTACCGCCAGTGCAATCAATCCTGCTTTCCAGTATGGCATAGGCTGTAAATTCTTCGGGTGTTTTCTTTCATGCCTGCAGCATTTAGGGTGTGCTGCATACGGTTTTTTTGTACTCATCCATAGGCAGATATTTTGCAAGTTTCACCGACCAAGCAGTGATCATTGCATCTGTGGATTTTGCTTTTCGCCTGTTTGCTTGGTTTGCGGTGAGCATTGCTTTGCCTGTGGCAAGGCTGGAGTAGTTTCAACACATCGGCAAGGATGAAGAACAATCCCAAACCGAAGAATGTGCCAAAGAGTAAAAATTAAAAGTTGCATCTTGAACCTCCTATCTTCGGTATTCGATTGGCTGTGTGTCAGCTTCACCACAAATGCCATTGATACAAACATAATCACAAAGCAAATTGCAAGAACAATCTGCCCCGGCACAGTATGCATCAAGGTGTGGTACCAATCCTTTGTTGAGAAAATACAGCAAGGGAATGTTGGAAAGCATCAGCACCTGCATAGAGATAAACTCTTTTCTTGGCTCGAACACCAAGTTTTCAAGCTCCCCATTGACCACCCGCATATCGGATAGCTTTGTGACAATGGGCGTCAATGTGCTTTTTAGGCTTCTATCGTACTGACAGGAAATCATGGCATCGCACCACTCATGAAACACAGCGTTGTCAATCTGACCTCGCATTGCCCCCAGTGCAGACACAATGTCAGGGTCAATCATCTTAATTCGATAGGTAAATGCCTTGAATACCGATAGCACCGGAGGGTTAAGATACCCGATGTTTTCCTCCACTGCTGTTACGATATCCTCATTTCTGAGATAGGCTGTGGTGACGATGGAAAGCGCCGTTTCAAGCTCTGCGGAAATGTCCTTTTTAAAGTGGCTTTGGGTTAAGCGAACATACCAAAATGGCAACATCATCATTCCAACCGCAAGGACAGGTACGGCGAAGAAGTTGCCAAAGCTGATGGTAATCGCTGCACCAACAGAAAATAGTGCCAAACAACAGGCACAGAACAGGAAAACGCTTGCTTCTGCCTGTCACCCTTAAAATCTCTTGTACCTCGGTAATTTCTCTCTTGAAAAATCCTATCTTTTTACGGTTGGTACTCTCATTGATTTGTGCCTTTAAACTCTTGGAATTGGACAACAGCTTTGAGAACACGCCATCTGTAAATTCGGTTGGGTGTAATGGAAAGCAAAAAAAAAGCCTGTGATCATTCCCACACAGGCAAGGAGTAAAACTATATTCAAGCTGTTTTCACCCTCACTTTTTAGGTTTTCGATTTGTGCCAAAAGGCATACCGTTTTCAAGCAGTCTTTTCGATAGGGTCTCTGGAAATAGAGGCTCTTTGCTCATGATGACCGTCAATGATGAATTTGCCCGTCCTCCATGCGGTTTTCGGTGATGACATATTGGAAGATGGTGCGGTAAAACTCTTTCGCCGTTTGGCAGTATTTCGCCTCCATAACCTCCATCATGCGGCGCTGCTTGTTTTCAAGCTGTTTGCAGAACACAATGATGGGATAGGCTTCGGTCACATACTGCATGAGGGTTTCATCGCTCATATCCACAGCACGTTTGCACAGAGATACCATTCGGCGGTAAGTGGCTTCACAAGAGTTTGCGTGAATGGTGGTCAGCACCGCAATGCCTGTTCGGGCGGCTTCCTGTGCTGCATTGGCTTCCGCTCCACGCATCTCTCCAACAACGGCAATATCGGGATTGAAACGAAGAGCCATGTCCAGCAGCTTGATTTGGTCTATCTTTTGGCTTTCGATTTCACTATCCCTTGTTAGGGTATGGATTACCGAGTTGGTCACCTTACCATTTTGAAAGCGTGTGAGGTCAAGCTCACGAGAGCCATTTTCAATGGTGTAAATTCTCTTGTTATCAGGAATTGTGGTGAGAAGCCAACCGAGGACGGTGGTTTACCGCTACTGGTAGCACCGGCAACGCAGACAGAAATGCCATAGCGAATGAGAGCCGATAAAAAGTCAAAGCATGGTGCCTGTGGCAGTTCCTGTTTTAACAAAGTCCTCTTTCTTCATGCTCTGTGGGTTTTATTGATACGAATGGAGGCAGAGATGCCACATCTTCGTCCACAATGGGTGTTTTCATAGCAGCAATACGAATGTTTTTGGAAAGATGTCCAAGGACAACGGGGCTGGCATTATCAAGACCATTCCCGACACATGGAGCATTCTTCGCACCACATTGATGGCGTGTTCGGGGAGTCGAAATGCTCATCTAACTTTACATTTCGCCCATCGGAATACTGCACCTCAATAGCTTGCCAAGAGTTGATGTCGATTTCCTCAATACCCTTGCCGAAGATATATTTGGTCAAAAAACCGTACTCCGCCATCTCGGTATAGAGGGGGCGTCAATTAGTTCATTGCCGGACATACCCTTGACAGCCATTCGCTTTTCCATAACAAATTTGGAGATGTAGCGTTTCATCTGCTCCTTTGGCATCTTCAAGGGAGCTGTCGGTGATAAGCTGGGCATAGTTTTCGGAGATGTACTCTTGTACCTCTTTCAGCACAGATGAAAAGTCTTTGCCCTCGTTTTCGGGTGCAAAAAAAATAGAGTGGGTATTTTTCTTAACGCCCAGCTCTATCGGTACAATATTTTCTTTTTCGGTTGTGAGGATTTCTTCAGCCTCGTTCCTCCACAACATTTACTTTGCAGGAGGCTCTTGAGTTTGGGCTACTTCCGTGATTTCCTTATCCCTATAAAAATAGAGTTTCCTCGCTTTTTCACCCTAACTTCATTAGCCGAACACCTCCTTTACAATTTCTTCAAGCTCACGGCGAAAATCTCTGCTATCCTTTAGGGGTTAAATCTGAAAAGAGATTGCCCTCAAAGGTACTGCTGTTCCAGTTCCTCGGAATGCGGGAGCTTGAAGCTAAAGGCTTCCCATAGCACCTCCCATATGCTCGATACCGTGATTGCTCTGGATGTTGGGCACATTTATACTGCTTTTCAAAATCAAGTCCCGCACTTTGCAATGTGGAAAGCTGACTGGACAGATAGCTGACCGATTTTAGGTCACAGTTTGCAAGACGAAGTACCGCATCACTTTCAAGAAGTGCCACTGCGGACAGCACATCATTGGCAATATAGCTGCCACAGTCAATGATGATAAATGGTGCAATCTTGCGAAGAGACTCAATCAGCTCTCTTGCCTGCGTTTCTCCGAATGGGGTGTAGCTATATTCGTTCTCGCCCTTCAGCATTCCCAAGATGGTCAGATGATCCATCTTTTTGTGGGTAATCATATGGTATTTCACCAAGGATTCGTTGACATGAGGGGCGGCAAGAATACTGCCTAATGATTTTCGCACTCCAAATCCGAAGGTGGACAGATGCAAGGAAGCATAGGTGCTGTCATATCGCACAAAAGCAAGACCACATTTTTCGCTTGTCGGCAAGATGCTTGGCAAGCTTGGCTGCCACTGCGGTTTTGCCACTGCCGGGGCTGCCCCAAACCGCAAGGACACCGCCATGCAAAACCTGTTCCTTGGGTTGTTCGGTCTTGTCCGGCTTTTAAATACGCTGTTTTTCATAAAGTTCATCGAGCTTATTCCTCCTTGTTTGCAGTGCTTTCTCCCGTCTGAGGATTTTTATTATCAACAGACTGCTCTGACGGTTCAGATACAACCTCAGTAATTGTTTCCTCGGCTGCAGGTTCTTCCGACAACTCAGGATGATTGATTTTATTGATTACGTCCTCCTGAATAGTAATAAACTGCTGTGCCTTTTCATTATCACCACGGAATACAAGGGACAAATGGCTCTTGCCCTCCGCTTCCAATTCCGCAAGGATATTGCCCTGTTCGGGAGTGACAAGAAGAGTCACAGTAGAGGGCAATTCTCGCTCATCTTCGTCAGTAGTCTGCTCGCCTGTATTGGCATCATAGCCACTGGGAGCAGTTACAGAGATTACCTCTACATATTTAAGTTCGGGCGGAATAATGGTTAAGCCTTGCTCTCTGAAATCGGGGAGCAATTACCGAAACAATATCACCCGACTGTAGTTTGCCCGAAAGACCGCCTGCAAAGGTTTTAAGGGTGAGCGAAATTGCTTGCTTTGTGCCATCAAGATTGTAGAGATAGGCATTTTCATAGGCAGGAGTCTGCGACACCTTGGTGTTCAGGATATAGTCACCCACAGCAAAATCTGCGGTTGCGAATGTGCCAATCACAGTTTCTTTTGTCTTGAGGATATTTTCGGGCAGGTATATGCTCCAACCTCTACGGTTTGCACCATATCCTTGGTGATTTCATCGCCTGTCTTAATTTCCTTTGCCACACGGACAATCTCAGTCTTTTTGGCTGATGCTCTGATTGAAAAGCGGTGTAATGCCAAAACAAATAAGCAGGGACAAGGCGATGCAAAGGATACCCACTACGGTTCTGTTCTTCATGAATTTCATCATAATGATCCTCCCTTAAAACGATGTCGATGTGAATTTTTTTTTTATACTCTTTTACCATTTTCGGCACAAAGGCAAGTGCTGCTGTGGCAATGGGAACAATGACACAAAGTGCCACGATGCTCTTTTTGTTCTTGATTTTTCTCATATGGTTAGTCCTCCTAATTTCATGAAATATGTGATTAAAAATCCTACGGCTAAAAAGGAGCAAGAGGCATGGCGTAGTTCCTTGCCCTTTGCTTTGTCAGTTTTCTTTTGATTTGTTGAAATATCAGCAGCTCTAAGGTAAATGCGATGATGATTCCGTAAGCGGCAGCGGTAAAGCCGATGAGAACACTTACGGCAGTAGTCAGCTTAATATCGCCTCCGCCAAGCTGCTCGGGACAAATCCATGTAGCACAAGCCCATAGAATAACGGGGATACCCAGTCCTAAGAGATTTTCGGGACGAAAATCACAGACTTAAACAGCCAATCCCGATGCAAAGGTATGGTGATATCTCTCTTGTCTGCGCATCTTTCACGGCAATATAAATGAGTAATGCTGTGAACAAAACTGCTTGAATGATGATATTCATGGGCATTTACTCGAAGAAATACTCTACGCTGTAGGTAATGTTTGACTTCTGATACATACAGCTGTGATTGGTATAGTAGTAAAACTCCAACTTGGAATACAAACCACTGTTGAGGCTCTTTTCAAAGGTAATACCGTTTGAGGTGGTGCCGTAATCAAGCTGATCCCACTGCTTGGTCAGCACATTGTATCCACGCACTCTGCCGTAGTCATTGCCGTTATGTCCGCTGACCGGCGGAACAGTAAAGGTGTATTTGGTGATGGTTGCACCCTCAATGCCGTTTTCCAAAATCGTAGAGTCGGGTCCTGTCAGTGTCATTCCACCACTTCCATTTCCGTCAGCCACAAAGAATACGATAGCTGACCACGGAGACTCAGCACCTGTACTGTCCACAGCTTTTACTCGCACAACATTTTTCCCAAGAGGATAGACGTGGCTTTGTGCGGGACGGTTTTCCCATACATAGGTGATGGCATCGCCGTCTGCATCGGTGCTGCTGGCGGTAATGGTTACCGCTGTTCCCGGTGCCACACAATTGCCGTTTGGTGTTCTTGTAATCACAGGACGAGTGGGTGCAGAGTTTGCCACGGCAAAGGTTTTCTTACCCATTCGGAATATGCTCCTGTGCTGTCCTTGGCACGGACACGAATGGTATGCGTTCCCACAGCGTAATAGTTGTCGGCTGCTTTGTTTTCCCATTCAAGGTAATGGCATCTCCATCAGCATCGTTGCTTGTAGTGGAAATGTTCACAAAGAAACTTGCCGTTTTCACGGTACGGGTAGGCGTTGCTGTCAGTGTTACAGTCGGCTTATTGCTCACAACAGTAAATGTCTTGCTTACCCATTCGGAATATGCTCCGGCAATATCCTTGGCTCGTACCTTGATGGTGTGTGTACCAACAGCATAGTAATCACCCTCGGTTCTGCCTTGCCATTCCAATGTGGTGTCATCGCCGTCTGCATCGGCAGCATTGGCGTAATGTTCACAAGGAATTTGCCGTCTTTTACTGTTCTTGTCGGGGATGCGGTAAACGCGCTGATGGTAGGTGCGGCATTGATCACCTCAAAGGTTTTGTTTATCCATTCACCATAGGCTCCTGTGCTGTCCTTTGCTCGTACCTTGATTGTGTGCGTACCAACAGCATAGTAATCGCCCTCGGTTCTGCCTTGCCATTCCAATGTGGTGGTATCGCCGTCTGAATCGGTAGCATTGGCAGAAATCTTTACAAGGAATTTGCCGTCTTTACTGTTCTTGTCGGTACTGCGTTAACTTCACTGATTACCGGCAGGGTGTTGGTCAGCGTGATGCTCTGGGAATAACGGCACTCTCTGCCCAAGATATCGGTGACAACCGCAGTCAGCGTAAATTCACCAATGTCATTGATTGCGATTGTTCCTCCATTCTTGGAAAGCTCGCCAACATAGGAGCAGGATTCACCATTCTTGCTTAAAGTCCATACCGCATTTGCTTTTCTGTATGTTGAGATTTGCTGATTGCAACCTCGAAAAGACTTGCCGTAATGCACTGTTGTGGGCATTGTAAAAGCAAAATCTACGATAGGCATAATGGTGATGCTTTCGCTGTGGGAATAGCTTCTGCCAAGAAGATCCACCATCTTGGCGGTCAGGACATATTCACCGTGAGAGGTAAAACGCACCTTTCCACCTAACTTATTAAGCTCCCCCATCAGTAGCGGAGGATATTGCGATGCTCTTTCCGTTCTTAGTAAGTGACCACTCCATTGGCATAGTATTGTTGTGACCACTGGTTCGAATGTCGATTTGGGTATCGGTGTAAGCAACCTCGGGGAGTTCGAAGCCAAGGGTCAGCACCGGCAGCACCTCGGTTTTTGTTCTTAGGCTCAAAGAGGAATACTCTCTGCCTGTTTCATCGGTGGTTCTTGCCACAAGCTCATAAATTCCTGCTCGCTTAAAGTAAATATTTCCACCCTCGTTATTAAGATTTCCTGTAACAAAGGTGTCCCAGTCTTGATAACCGAAGCTGTTGTTCACAAGCCACTCAAGCCAAGTCCGTCCAAGTCTGTGCCTGTGGTATTGATGGCTACCTTGGTATCGGTATGAATGAGCTTTGGCTGTATAGGTAACAGTGGGAATGGGATAGACCTTTGCTGCTTGCTCATAGGAATAGGTTCTGCCACCGTCATCGGTAAATGAGCATTTGAGGATATATTCGCCCTTATCCTTGAAACGGATATTGCCACCCTCATTGGTAAGTGTTCCTGTGATGGCATCAGATAGAGGAATTTCCTTGCCTTTTTTAGTGGCAGTCAAATGGCAATTTTTTCTCCGATTTCTGCAAGGGTGGTTTCCACCTTTACAGTATCATCAGTGTGGAGAATGCTCGGAATATAGAAGCCTACAGCACCCACAGGGTAGATGGTGATTTTTGCAGTATCAGTAAAGGTTCTACCAGTTTATCCGTTAGGGCTACTATAAGTTGATAGACTCCTTTTTCCTTAAAACGAATGGTGCTGTCTGAGAGGCTCACATCGCCCTCAATTTGGCTTTGTATCTCCGCAGGCACACCATTCTTGGTCAGTGTCCAAGCTGCTGTCAAATCCTCTGTATTTTTGCCTCTCTGTCTGTAAGGTGACTGCTTTATCGGCGTGGGAAATTGTAGGCAGTGTCAGCTTAATTTCGGCTACGGGATAGATCTCAATGTTTTTGAAACAGTGGTTTCCTCGCCGATTTCATCTGTAATTTTGGCGGTTAATACATAACTGCCTTTTTCCTTAAACTGAATTGTTCCGCCTGCATGGGTAAGCTCACCGGCGATGGCTTTTTCAAGCTCAAGTGCCTTTCCGTCCTGTGTCAGCGACCACACCACAGTGTTCTGACCAAGGTTTTGGATTTTCAATTCTACAGGAATTGTTGTGTCGGTGTGTGTGCGGTTTTAGGCAGAGTAAAATCCATTGTAATTACGGGATATACCGTCACCGTTTGACTATGAGTGTCCTCTCTGCCACGGCTGTTTTTAGCAGTAGCGGTAATGGTATATTTACCGACTTTCTTTGCTTTCAGTGTACCGCCATCCTTATTGAGTTCGCCCTCAAAGACGGAGGACAGCTCCACTGGAATTTCGTCCTTGGTGATGCTCCATGAAACCGAGCTTACATATTTGGCTTGGGGCGAAATCTTTACTTCCTCGCCTACATAGCTGTTTTTGGGAAGTGTAAAGCTAAACTGCGGAGCTGGGACATAGGACGAACCGCCACCGCCATTTCCACCACCACCGGAAGGCTTTTCATCCGGCTTGATCACAGGCGGCTTTTCCTGCTCTATTTTATCCTTGGCTTCTTCCTCTTTCACAAGCATTTCAAAGGCTTCGCCACGGGTAGCGTTATCGTTTGGCTTGGCTGTTTTGTCAGGGTAGCCCTTGATAATGAAATATTTTTCGCCAATGCAAAGATACATCCTATCCTCTTTTTCAAGGAGACTGATGTCAGTAAAATCAAGGTCACAAATGCAGTCCTTGCTATGGCAGTTATCGCCCAAGGCACGAACAAGCATTTTACCATTTCTAAACGAGTGATTGGCTCGTTGGTGAAAACAGCTTATTTTCATAATCATCGGTGTCGATAATTTTCTGCTGCACCAAATAGAGGATGCTTTGCTCTGCCCAGTGACCGCCAATATCGGTAAACGCAGCGGTATTTGCGTCTGCTTTAACGGTATCGGTCATCGTTCTTGCAAGCAAAGTAGCAAACTCTGCTCTTGTGGATAATTTCATCGGGATGAACAAGCCCATCGGGAAATCCAATTGCACCCTGCTCGGTGAGTGTTTTGATCGCATCTTCCGCCCAGTGTCCTTTGGCATCCTCAAAGTATCGGTGGGCAGCATAGGTGCTGCCCCCGAATACAGAGAACAAGGCAAAGGATAGTGAGCAGAGAGGCTTTTTTTCAGCTTTTTTCTCTCATACTCTAATCCCCCTTAACCTGCGTAGTTGAACATTTCCTGAATTTTGGTTTTAGCGTAGGCATAACCACATCTCCGAACAAAGCGTAAAGACCGGCAAGGAGCAGGCCGCCCAAAACCACAGCAATTAGAATTTTACGGCACTATCGACATAATTTTCACCGCTGTTGTTCGCCACCGCAAGACGCATTTTATTCTTCTGAACCATAAGAAAGGTGGTTGCCTTAACGGCTGCATTGTTCACTGCATTCTTAGCCTTAGCGATCATGTTTTTAATGGTTTTCATAGTATTTTTCCTCCAATAATTTTATTTGGTTTATAGGTTTACATGGACATTTCGGGTTCGGTTTTCTGCTCCTGTTCATGGCTCTTTGCCATTTCCATCGATTGCTCATAGGCAGTTAAAAACCGTATCGTTAAAGGCTTTTCGGCTTTCCTTGGTGATGGGGGAAGAAAATATCGTCATATTCTCCCTTATGGTTTTTCACGCTGGGCATAGCCACAAAAAGCCCTTTGCTGCCCTTGATAATAATACGAATGTTCTTGATTGCAAAGGCACCGCCGATATTCACCGAGGCATAAGCCTTTACCTTGTCACCGCTTTGGGTGGGATTGACTCTTACATCAGAGCCAAAGCATCGTTCTGCTTCATCTGTTTTCCTCCTGTTTTTGAAATAATTTTGTGGACACTGCATTCTTTTCTTAACCTCCCGCAACACCATAGAAAATGTACACGATAGAAACTACCACTACCTCTTCATATCAAATGCTTGCGTTTGCTACTGTGCTTCAAAGTCAACCTCTCTAAATCCAAACTGATCCACATAATGAAACTCACTGCCGCTTTCGTCATACAGTTCCACTACATCGGACATGGAAAGAGAGTGACCTTTGTAGCCATCGGGGTGGTTGATGTTGCAAATCTCATAGATTGCATCAATGTTATTGGTGGGCAAGCTGCCATCAAAGACCACCTCGAAATTGTCTTTGCTCGGCTCCCCAAATTTCTCCTTAAATTCATCAAAAGAGATAAAGCGCATAGAAAATCCGAATCGGCTTTTAGCTGCCAAATTCGGACATTCTTTAGGGTTTCTTCATTTTTCATAAACTGGGACACATCCTCCTTCCTCGCAAGAGCCTCAAAGATGCCGTCAGAAAAGCAAGGCTCAAATTTCTTTTCCTTACACCAGTTGGTGAGTTCTTCACACTGAAACAGTGTATCAATGTTTGCCGTGCTATCTTTAAGGTATCCTGAGGGACTTCCATAGTAGTAAATCAAGCTGTTTTTTGAGTTTTATGCTCTCCATGATTTCCTCCAATCTACTGAATCTCCATCCTCCCATACTTGGTACGGATGTATTGGATTGTGTTATCTCCTGCACCTTTTCTCTCGCCCAATCGGGGAGCAGCTCTGCTTTCAGCTCACCGATAAAGTCACTGCGATCATACTGGCATTTTTCTCCGTCAGAAAGAAATCTGCCGAACACCTTTCTGCCACTTGCCGAGGGACTACACCCAAAACCACCCTCACATAAAACAAGCTGGTCACGAGGTGTTTTGTAATCATCTTTTAAACAGGTGGGTTTGAGTACCATCACTCTGCCGGTGTAGTCAAGATGTGTTTTATCGTTGCAGTGGGCGTGATTCCAAAAAAGTTTAGACTGTCATATTCCTTGCGAGCAAGGTTAATGAAACCATCGAGAACAGCAGGGTGGCTGTCCACACGGAATGAAGTGCTATAATAAAGTTGTAACAGTAGTGGCTAATAAGATATACTAAGAATAATCAGGAAAGAGGTCTTTATTATGCCACAAAAATTACACACCCGAGTTTAAAAAAGAAGATTGTTCGCCTTCATGAAGAAGAGGGACGCACCTACAAACGCATTACTGCTGAATATGGCGTATCCAAAGCCAGTATCTCCAAATGGTGCGAGTTATTCCGTGAAGAATGCCAGTTAAGCCAGGAATCTAAAGAAGAATACGACTACATGAAAGAAATGCTCAAACTTCGAAAGGAAAATGAGGAACTTCATAAGGAAAATCTTTTCCTAAAAAAAAAGCAGCGGCATTCTTTGCAAAGGAAATCGATTAGAGGCTTATCGATTTGTTGACAAATATCATACAGAGTTTGGCATCCGATGGCTGCTTCGGCGGTTCTGCATTTGTCCAAACGCCTACTATAACTACCGGAAACACCGGAAGGCGGATTACTATACCCATAAGGCAAAGGTTCTGAAGGCCATAGACATCATTTATCATGACCATAAGGGAGTCGATGGTTACAGGAGCATGCGCGTGTATCTGGAACAGAAAGGATACTGCTACAGCCTGCCGACCCTTCATAAATACATGAATTCAGAACTGGGACTTAAATCCATTGTCCGCCGTAAAAATCCTGGTTATATGCACGGGAAGCCACATAAGGTATTTGAAAATAAGTTAAAACAGGACTTCCATGCAGATTCCATCAATCAAAAGTGGTGTACGGATTTCACATACCTGTTTTTGAAAAATGGAGATATCCGTTATAATTGCAGTATCATTGACCTGTATGACCGGAGCGTGGTGGCCAGCATCACCGACCGGCGAATTACGAGCGGACTGGCGATCCTGACGCTTCAAAAAGCGCTGGATTCCCAACCGGCAATCAAAGGCGAACTGATCCTGCACTCTGATCAGGGTAGCCAGTATACCTCAAAGGCCTTTATAGATTATTGTGAATCCGTCCATGTGACGCAAAGCATGAGTAAGGCGGGCTATCCGTATGATAATGCGCCGATGGAGAGGTATTTCAACACGTTAAAGAATGAATGCACCAATCTGTATGAGTTCAAAACGGAAGAGGCACTATATCGGACCGTGGAAGAATTTGCGTACGTGACATATAACCATGTCCGACCGCACAGCTTTAACGGATATCGTCCCCCTGTCAGGCAAGAACCGCAGCATAACCAGAGTATAAGCTCGCGAAGAAGCAGATATTTTCTAGCCACAAGTGTTACAAAAACTTGACCACAACAGAACTCAGCATTTGCATTCATTCCGTTGATTTTATTTTCGGGGATATAGATGCTCTTTGCCCACTCCTTGTTATCCCTCGAAAATCTGCCGTCATGGTCAAGCTGCTGCAAAGGTATTGGCAAGGACGAAGTTTACCCGGTCATAGCCAAACTCCGCAATCGCCATCTTTGCAACATCATGACCTAAGTGGTAACCGTCAAAATTTGCATTGATCGTGTCCTCAATAAAGTCAGCACAGCGGTTATTTTCTCAGCAAAGATTCTTGGTACTGCTCCAGTTCGCCGTTTCGCTTGGCTTCATTTAGACTGTAGGGATACACATATCTTTTATCCATGCAGAAGCTCCCCCTTTACCAAAAAGCGCGTCAAGCTCTCTCCGAGGCAGATGCCATAATTGGAGAAAAGCTCAAGCAAGTGAGGCGGCACATCGGAGATGTCATGGTCGTACTCGGCAGGCTCAATGTGAATGATACGGCATCTTCCTCCACAAAAGGCATTTAGCTTTGTTCCTTCAGGGATTCAGCAATCTCCAAAACCTCATCGGGCAAGTGGATACCCTCAAAGTCCAAATCCCACAATGACCACCAGTCATCGCACTCACCACAGTTTTTTGCCAAGATGGAGAGATACCCTGTGTAATTTCCGCAAAGGAGGCAATGGTCTTAATCATCTCCATTGCTGTCATCTTGGCACCTGCGATAACGATGGCACCCTCTGTGTGGATAACTGCAATTTCATCTCTCAAGCCTGCTTTTGTAATGGATTCATTGCTTACGTAAACCCTTGCTTTGATTGTTTTTCATTGAAATTCCTTTCTGTAAAAATAAAAATTAAGCCTTCAACGGTGATGAAGGCTCGTGAATGAGTTTGTATTCTCCTTCGTTCAAAAGGCTGATAAAGGAGAATAAATTTAATTGGTGATTCTTCATTTGGAGATATGGTATTGGGTCATAGTTGGTGATAATCAGTTCATAAACATCTCCTTCCTTGTGGGACATACTGTTTTGGTCTTGTAGTATGGAAAATATAGAAGTCTTGGCAAGCCTCTATAATTTCTGCGGAATTGTTGTAGCTGACCATAACATAACCTGTGCTTTTTTCAGTGCATCTCGAAGTCTGATATGGTCGGCTTTTGGGAATGCCACGGCATAAAATCCCTCGGCGTCATAGTACGGGGATCGCAATAGATAAAAGGCATTCGGTCTATCGTACTGCTTAATAAGGGCTTCAAAGTCCTTGTTTTCAATGGTGACCTCGAAAGGCACGGTTAAATCGCCAAATATCCACAAAGAACCTGCGGACATCACATCGTTTGCCACCGTAGGTATCGCCATTGGCATTAAAGCTGTAACGGAGCAGTTTGTAGTAAATGGCGGCTCTCTTGATATCCTTTTTCATCTGCATTTGCAAGGAGCAGTTTTTTTGGCTTCTGTTGCACTTGGCGGCGAGAGCATAATTTCTGTGAGCTTGCTCCTACTTTAAATCTTCCTCGGTAAATTCTTCTTTTTGCAATGAAACGCTTAAACACCTCAAAGTCATCACGAGCATTGAGAGTTAAAAAACCAATCTCACGAATGAGTGCAAGCGGCTTATCTCTGGCACACCGCATAAGGTTTACAAGATTGGCATTGAAATCGTTATATACCTTCAGGGTACTTGGGGACAGTCAAGGTTTAAAGTCACCGTTCCGCTTACCAAACACATCAATGCTCCGTTCATACCTGGGCGGAGCAAGTAGGTTAATCAGCCACATGAGCTTGCCTTTGCCGCCCACCCAGCTGATAATGCTTTTCATCAATTTTTATCACCCCTTGGTTAAAAAACGGCACAAAAAAAAGACCGACTGCTCGGCTGTAAAAACAGCGGAACAATCGGCCTTAAATGCGGTTTTCTTTTTCAGTTCTGTCAGCAAATAGAGGCTTGCCATATACGGTAATCAGCGTTTGCTTTCCGTGAAAAGCCGTTCTTGCGAAAATCCTTAATGACAAACACGCCTTCATGGATATAGGGCTGATAGGGAAGCACTATTTGTTGTGTATCCCGATAGACATATTTGTTGTCCAAAAGAAATTGCGTGAATGCCATAGGCTTGATACCAAACTCATGTGCGGTAATACGAAGATTGGTGAGCATTTCCGTTTCAATCAGTCTGTCATAATATTCTCCCTTGGGAGCAAGAACTGTGACTGCTGTTCCAATTTCTTATTTTTTCTGTGTTTCTGCAAGAAGCTGCTTGAGCAGAAGCTCCAAACTTTCGGGGTTTGCCATAATTTCTTCAAGCTTTGGCATGATGATATATGCGCCATGCTTTCTGATGGAGGGCAGAACCTCGCTCGTTACCCAACGCTTAAACTTTTTAGCATTGGGTAGCTTACTGGACAGAATGAGCAGTATAGACCGCTTTCATTGATAATAATGACTTCTGCCGATGGCGTCACGAATCGTTACCCCATCGGTTTTATCATCATCGTCCACAGATCAGCAATTGCTTTTCTTGTATTGCTATGCTTCAAAATCTCAGCTATATCCCTACCCACAAACCAAGGCTCGCCCGCCAATAAGCAGAGTTCGCACTTGCCCAAATTCCTCGTTTTCAAAAATCTTTATTTCATGCATTTTCCTCTTTCCTTTTCCGTGAAAACAAAAAAAGGCCGCCCCATCAGTGCATCTGCACCAATAGGGGCCAATATTTTGATATTCAGTTTTATTGTCTTACATAGACATCGTCATTTCCACACAATCATTTTGCTTTTGGATTCGCTCGGACAGCTTGATTCTGTCATTGGGAATTAACAATCCATATGAAGTTTTGTCGATGCCGTTGTGCTTCATCAAAGGCTTTACCATACCCATCTGTAGATAGGTAGTTGCTGATTTCCTCTTTCATGGGTAGGTCAAGGCTTTCCAATACCTTATCCGCATAATCGGCGGCAGTTGTACAGCTACGGTCAGGGTAAATTCATCCATGCTCATAAACCACAATTGCTGTTTCAATATCCTTACATTCCACAGCTTCAAGCATTGCTTTGAATTTTACAAAGGTTATCATTGTCAAACCGATTGATTCTTTCGGCAAGGTGGTTCAGTGCATCAAAATCTTCATTGTCACCGTAGCAATCTGCAAGCTGAGGGGCGACAAGGCTTTCATATCCATAGAACCAACAGTCATCCATACTTTTTTGCACCGATTTCCTCCAAGGCTCTTTGAATACCTGCTTGGGCTTCTGGTAGCTTTAGGCTGATGGTGTTTTTGGTCATTGGGTTCATCATCATCGGGAATGAGGGCAAGCCCCAATCGGAAGATATAATCACAAGGCTTAGGTGCTTCGGGGTACCATCGTAAAGCGGCTTGATTTCCTCATTTTTACAAAATATCCGGCAGAGGGGCCACCTTGCTCTTGTTCACGCTTGTTTCTTTACCGATTTTTCTTTATCAAGTGGCTGCATACCCAGTCATACTGCTCATCGGAAAGATTCTCTCCAAAAGTCGGCAAGCTGTGGAAGCAGTTCATTCTCAATGCAGAACTCTCCCAAGTCCTTATCAGAGGTGGGGTGCGTGATTACAGTCGAGTGGGAGCGTTAAGTGCAAGGTTGATAATTTCTTTCATATTGGGGTATTCTGAACCCTCAGCCTCTACAAGACCTGAAAAATGCACCTTTTCATGCTCCTGCATTTTATCTACCAAGGTGGCAAAGTAGTTCATTTCATAAAGACTGCAAGGCATCTTCTAATTCCTCTAGTTTGCAGGAAGCTCAATATCTGTAAAGGCTTCATTTTCAGGGGTTATAGACCTGTGCTTTTAAGACTCTCATAGGCTCATACCTCCAAGCTCATGTGTTGGTTCTGGCAATTTCGGGTTCGGGTTTGCCTGATAACCTTGAAGCTGTCCTCACCAACCACTACGCCAAGACCACTCCCATTCTGCCATTTCATATGCAGAGTGCCAATATCGTCAATATTGATAACCTCACCACGCATACCCTTGGGAATTGGGTTATGGGCATCTGTCATCATTTCGGTCAGTTCAATTACTGTGCCAATTGGTATCGCTCCTTAATTCTATTTACCTGTTCTCGTGTAGGAAATCCACGCATTTCACATTCCTCCCATAGTCAATTCTTGTTTTGGCTCACTGATACCAAGTTCTTCGGCCGTTTGTAAGCTCCAGTTTTCGCCTGCCAGAAGCTCACATAAATCTCTTTTCCGTTACATTTGATTTCTCTTTGCTCAAAACCCTCACACCAGCCATCACTGGCTTGTCCGAAATTTCCTCTTTATTTTCTCCATTTCCTTATCCTCAAGAGGAGCATTTAACACCAAGGTGGCTATACCCATAAGCTTGCCACCTACATTTTCAACCGAGAAGTCATAGCGTTTTACTTTGGCATTAACGGAATCATTTTCGCCATAATACTTCATCAGCCCACGCTCTTTTTTCTTCCGGCAGGCTGTTATTTGTAATGGCGTCTAAAATTTTTCTTCTTCATATTCAGCAAGCTCTTCAGGATAGACATCAATTTCACAATCTACTTGATAGAGGTCACCAAAATCATTTTCATCATAGTAGGTTGTGGCTCTAAGGGGCATATATAGCTTGAGGGTTTGCGTTTGTTGTGACGGGATTTCAATACCGACTTCAGCAAGCATTTCAGAAAGGTCTTGATTGTAGCCGTGGTAGACGATATACCCTGCATGGGTAAATGCGCCGTTTTCACACAGAAGTCTTTGGCTGCCGTAGCGTTCAAAGTCAATATATTTCTAAGTTCTCATCGTACTCAAAGTGACCGCTTTCACCAGAACATATATCTGCCGTAATCTTCGGCATTGTAGATACCATCGAACATTTCAAATTCATAGGCACTATCGAAAATGGCATCAAGGTCTTTCATGGTTTGAGGCTGTAAACCACCGGTAAGATTGCCTAAATACGGCATTTCCTTTGCACCCATTTCAGCAATTCTTTCGGCAATATAGTTGATGCCATCAATTTCTTCTTGCTGTTTTTCGGTAAGCCTTTTAAGGATATTTTTCATCTCATCATTAAATAGGCTGCTGTCCAGTGTGACCTCGCACTCTGAAACATCGGCTGCACCCAATCGTTCCAGTGCCTTGGCAAAGCTCTGTTTTCACATAAGGCAGGTAGAGGTATTCAACAAATCCATCCTTGTCCAGTGTGACGGTTTCCCCATATTTTCTTCCCAGCAATATTGGGGAAATGGATGCCGTCATATACCTGTTCATACTCGTTTTTATTTCTGTAGAGGATTCCATATGGGGTAACCAAAGTTAGGGTTATCGGCAAAGCACCTTATTGAAGTAGCCTTCGCCATCCAGTGCTCCAAAGCCGTGGGGCTGGCGGCTTGCTGTTCGGTAAGGTACATTTTCCTGCCCACGGCTTCAAGGTCGCTAAAATCGCTTACAACACTGTAACAGTGGGTATTGAAGGTGAGATTGATGAGCCTGTCGATGTCATTTTTTTCGCTGTAGGATACTGCATAAAAAGTAGTCAATTCATTTTTTGTCGAAGCTGTCCAACCTTTTGGCAAGATAGTTTAACTTGTCAAGGTTAAAGGTTTTGTTTGGAGTAGCCCATTGGCTCTGTCATCCATGTACACACTATCCACTGTTATCTCAGCTTGACTGTTATTGGGGATACCAAGAACTTCACAAAAAGCTTATCAATTTGTTCTTCGCTGCAAGGTATTGTAAACCCTGTTATGCTGTCTTTTGCTTTAATTCTAATATTCAATTTTAGTCCTCCTTTTTTTTGATTTTGGGTATAAGAAAAGAGCCACTTCATTGCAAAGTGACTCTAACCATTAGCTTTCATATAGATTTGTGATTTCTAAACCATTTTTTTTTGCATAGTTTATTGTGTATGATGTTCCACCTGAACCACCGTCATAGTAAGCAATCATTTTGCTGCCCCTGTCCACCATATATCGATTTCTTTCGTGCTAACAGCCTTGCTTGTAATGGGTGTTCAAGGTGATGACCTCATCGCACTGGGAAGGGTATCATAATAGATTTCTCTGTCTGATTCTTTCCATCGTGCAGCCTGTTCCTCAAATGGAACTACCGCAATTAGCTTAATGCTTTTGGGATCACTCATTTGATTACTCGTTTTTTCGCTTTGCCACAATATCTGCACACATCAAATCGAAGCCATAGCAAGCCCCGAAGTAGAAGGTGTCAATGCCATTTTCAATTGCCTTGTTGATTTCCTCCCATAGTCTTAATTTCAATGTTTCCAGTTGTTTGCCTTTTTTGGTAGCTTTTCGCTTCTATGTCCTGTGAAGCAGAGTGAGTGTTCTTTTTCTGCATAGTATCGTCCTTTCGTATTACACTATATATAGTATCTATATATGTGTAAATAAATCAAGATGTAATGTTACATATAGACTATGTATAGAGAGGTGAATAATATGGATAATACTAACTCAATTTTTGAAATGAAAGACTATGGCAAAATTAACTTCCATGTGAAAAGAAATCATGGATGCAAAAATATAACACGGAGCAAGCTTTCTAAGCTTTCAACGTTCGTTTTGAAGTAGCTGATAAATGGTACAACGGAAATATTGAGCGAATGGATATTGATGTACT
>VOFE01001233.1_pt1 | contig 38000 bp, 56 predicted proteins | sample 5384071 | NCBI WGS metagenome assembly VOFE01 (sample SAMN12384724, study PRJNA508395) | human gut metagenome | isolation source: healthy gut D | host: Homo sapiens
AATCTTCACCTTAAAATATCCTTTCTGGATGCCATTCGGAACTGAATACAGCTCCGAAAAAATATGCTCCAGGCGAGGGTCGAGCGCATGATAAAATACCGTTTCTCCCCGCAGAATTTTTTCAGAAGCATAGGGGCCTGACATTGACGTCATCAAAATACAGGAAAGGCGGTGAGGAGCGACCGCGGGATCAATGACCACCGAAACACCGTGGTAATGCTGCGTAGGACAATAGACGACAGCTTTCCTTTCGACGCTTTTTGCTGATCGCCATGTCGCCTTTGGATAGATAAAGAACTGACCGCCTGTGTCGTATTCATACCGACCTCGCGGCAATGCGTGATTTCCAGCAATCCTGTTGGATAAGCAGCCGGGTACCTGTATTTTCGGGCATGAGCATCCTTATAGATCAGCCAAATCCCGAGGAAAACGGAATATTCGGTCACAGCAAGCACTCCGGCATCGTTTTGGATTTGATAGGCAACACAGTCCTCACTTTTCAATAAGGTTTTGGCTTCTTTGTCGCCTGAGTGTTCTCCCGCATAGATGTTTTCTCATGATCTTCCGTTCCTTTGCCGTCAGGTTGCAAACCCCGCATACTGCGTCATGTACAGCTCGTAATACTTCCCTTTTGCGCAAGCAGCGTCTCATGATTGCCGCTCTCCACGATCCGTCCCTGATCCATCACAACAATGAGATCGGAGTCCTGAATGGTGGAAAGGCGGTGTGCAATGACAATGCTGGTACGGTTCCGCATCACATGCTGCATAGCGTCCTGGATCGCCTTTTTCCGTGCGGGTGTCCACATTGGAGGTCGCCTCATCTAAAATCAATATTTTCGGATCGGCAACAAAAAGCGCGGGCAATGGCGAAGCTGCCGCTGTCCCTGGCTGATATTGGCACCGGAGGCGGTCAGCATCGTGTCATACCCTTGCGGCTGCTGCTCGATCATCTCCTTACAGTGGCTCATTTCCGCCGCTTTCTCCAGCTGTTCCTCCGTGGCATTTTCGTTTCCCATACTGTAGATTATCCCGGATCGTACCCGAAAACAGAACCGTATCCTGCAAAACGATGGCCACATTCTTCCGCAGGCTGTCCCGTGAAATATCCTGAATATTTTGCCGGTTGATAAGGATCTCGCCGCTGTCGATATCGTAAAACCGCATCATCAGGTTGACGACGGTGGTTTTTCCGCTGCCGGTGGCGCTGACGAGGGCGACCTTCTTGCCGGAGGGAACCGTCAGCGTAAAGTCATGGATCACCGGATGCTCCGGAACATAGGAAAACTGCACATTGCGGAAGGTGACGGTCGCGGCGGCCTCCTCCGCCAGCGCTTCGCCGGTTTTCTCTTCATTTTCTTCATCCAGTACCGTGAATACCCGTTCAGCTCCTGCAATGGCGGTTTGCAGCTGGCCATAAATCTGAGCGATCTCATTGATCGGCTTACTGAATTGCTTGGCATAGACGATAAACGCGGAGATGACGCCGACCGAAATCAGACCGTTTATGGAAAAATAGCCGCCGAAGGCTGCAATAATCACAAAGCCGATATTGCCGATGCAGTTCATGATCGGTCCCATTACGCCGCTGAAAATATCCGTTTTGATACCCGCTTTGGTAAGGGAATCGGAGGTATCGCAAAAATCCGCTGTGGTAATATCCTGATGATTATAGGCGACAACGGTGCGGTATCCTGACACCATTTCCTCCACCGTGCCATTCAGCTGTCCCAAAAGCGTCTGCCGCCGGCGTGAAAAATCTGCGCACGTTTTTCGAAAGAATTTTGGTGGCAAGCAGTGTCAGGATCACGGTCGCGCAGCTGAGCAAAGCGAGCTGCCAACAATACCACAGCATGATCGCCACCGTACCGATAATCGTCAGCACGCCTGAGAACAGGGACGGAAGCGACTGCGAAACCGTGGTGGAAATATTCTCGATATCATTGGTCATACGGCTCATGACGTCGCCATGGGAATGGGTGTCGAGATAACGGATCGGCAGGTCTATGATTTTTCCGAACAGCCTCCTCCTCATCCGTTTTACGATACGCTGGCTCAACCTGGCGCTGAACAGGCCCTGCAGCAATTGGCTGCCGCTGTAAAGCAGATAAACGGCCAGCATGAGAAACGTTGTTTTCAAAAGGCTTCCCGCGGCGCTTCCCGCAAGGATATCGATAGCGCGGCTCTGCAGGCTCGGCGCGTAGACACCACACAGCGTCCCCAAAATGACAATGGCAAGCATAGAAAACACCGTCGCCTTCTCGTGTGCAAAATAGGCGGCGATACGTTTTAAGGCGGCCCCCGCGTTCTCGGCATGCTGCACTTCGACAAACCGCTCACGGCTTCTCATGCCCGGAATATTGCGTTCCGCCAATTTCTGTTCTTTATTCTCAGGCATTGTTTTTCGACCCCTCTCCGATCTGAGAATGGTAGATATCCTGATAGATCGCACAGGAATCCAGCAGTTCTTCGTGAGTACCGACAGCGGCGATTTTTCCATTTTCCAGCACGACGATCCGGTCGGCCCGGCGCACCGAGGCGATCCTCTGAGCAATGATGATTTTGGTGCTTTGCGGATGGGAATCCTGTAAAGCGTTATAGAAATCCGCCTCGGTTTTTTCAGGTCGAGGGCGCTGGTGGAATCATCGAAAATAAAAATCTCCGCCGGTCTCAAAATAGCTCTGGAAATGGACAGCCGTTGTTTCTGGGCCGCCGGAAAGGCTCATACCGCGCTCGGCGACTGCCGTATGATAACCATCGGATGCAGAAGAAATAAAATCGTCCGCCTGCGCAATCACCGCGGCCGCCTTTATCGCTTCCTCCGTCGCTCCCGGTGCGCCCCAGGCGATATTTTCTTCTATGGTTGCGCTAAACAGCTCGCTTTTTTTTGCAGAACAACGGCGACCTTTTCCCCGCAGGGCTTTCTGCTTGTATTCCCGTACATCCACCCCATCCACCAGAACCACCCCATCGGTGGCGTCGTAAAAACGGGGAATCAATCCCGCAAGCGAGGTTTTGCCGCAGCCGGTCGCCCCCATAATGGCAACAGTCTCCCCTGGTGTATGGTCAATTGAAGGTGGTCGAGCACGATCCGGCTGCTCCGGGATAAGCAAAGGACACATCACGGAACTCGATGGTTCCCTGCTGCTTGGTTTCCCCGTCAAAAGCGCCATCCTTCAGCTCCGGCTCGCTTTGCAGCACCTTCCTTGACGCGCTTCCAGGAAGCGATCCTCTGGAAATATTCTGAAACAGCATCACCAGCATCAGAATACCGTTGAGAAGCTGGGTGGTATAGGTAATAGCCGCCATAATGGTACCCGGCGTCGTCCCCCGCCGCTGCCGATCTCATAGGAGCCGGCCAGCAGAATAACCGCAACCACAATATACATCAGCGCATTGACCACAGGATTCATAAAGGCGAAAAATAACAAGGACCCGAAGCTGCGTTTTGATCAGTTCATCGTTTGCCTTTCCGAAGGTACCTTTTCGTAGATTTCATGCACACAGGCTTTGATGATACGGATACCGGACACATCCTCCTGCATAATGGCGTTGATGGAATCCAGCTGCGCCTGCAATTTGGAAAACAACGGATTGGCCTTTGACAGGCAGAAAGCCAGGCAGCCGACAATAAACGGAAAAGCGCACAGCACAATGAGCCCGAAATCCCGATTCAGGCGGAACATAAAATACATGCTGCCGAACATGAGCAGAGAGGTGCGGATCATCCCGCGCACAAACTGGGATACAAAGTTCTGTACCTGCGTAATATCGTTGGTAACTCGTTACCAGAGAGCCGGTGCCGAACCGATCAATCTGAGGGAAGGAGAAGGTCATGATGTTGCGGAAACAATCCTTCCGCATTTCATTCCCGATATTCTGTCCTGACAGATGGACGAATACGTTGTTCAGAGAACCGCTGAGACCGCCGAACAGGACAAGGCCGATCATTTGCAGTCCCAGCGTCCAAATAAGCTGCAGATTTCCCTGACCGCCGTTATTCAGCCCGAGAACCCCGTCATCCACGATTTTGCTCATAATTCCCGGCTGGATCAAATCCATCAGCACCTCGCCGATCATGAAAGGGCGGCAAAACGGCAAAGTGCAGATATCGCTTTGATATATTTCCACATACTTATCAGCCCTCATCTTTCTCAAAGGTAACTCGATTCCCAATCGGAATAGAGCCTTCCATAAGCGATAGCAGATTCTGTTTCTCCTCCTCCGAAAGGCAGGAAAACATTTCCTCATGCCGCCGCCTGCGCTGGTCGGCGGCCTGCAAAGCGAGCGCCCTGCTCGGCATCGGACAGCCGGAGATCAGCCGTCCGGCGATCAGACGTACTTGGCGTGCGTATAACAAGCCCCGTGCTTTCCAGCTTTGCGATCACCTCGCTGACGGAACCCGGCTGTATACAGCCGTTCCGTCAGCTCCCGTTGTGTCATGCTTCCCGCTTCCTTCAGAATCATCAAGATTCGCTTTTGGCTGCCTCTGCCTTCGTATAAAAAACCGCATGATATGGCTTAAATCACGCAAATTGATAATGAGCTTATCGTTGATATCAGTGGCCGCATACCTTGCCATGCGGTGTGCACGGTCCGACTCCTTTCCCTGCGCTTTTCCATTCTTCACTCTCCCCGATCCCTTTGATAGAGTGCTGCCAGCGCAAAGGGAAATCCTCCATAAAGCATCCTCCGCGCCCCTGACTTTGGAATCCATTATAGCATCCTTCCACGCAAATATCAAGGTACCTTGATATCATTTAAAAAACGCTTACTTTTTCCGCCCGTATCACGGGGTTCTCATCTCCTTGTCCTATTCCCTCGCTATTTACGGTCATATATGCTATACTGTATATTAAATATTCATCCGGAATTTTCCCATAAGGCCCTTCTTAGGCCGCCCCGCCGCGGCCATGTGCAGGGACCTGCCATGCAGGCACGGTACGCCTCTGGCTATTCCGGTAGAAATCGGAGGAAGCGGTAGAATGGATGCACTGAAAAAAGAATTGTGGGAGCTGCTGCGGATTTTCGACCACATTTGCCGGGAAGAACACATCGAATATTGGGTCGACTATGGAACCCTGCTGGGTGCCGTGCGTCATCAGGGCTTCATCCCTTGGGACGACGATATTGACGTTTCCATGCGGTATGAGGATTATCTCCGTTTCTTTGAGGTATGTGACCGGTATTTTCCGCCCAACGTCCGCGCTGTCAATTATGACCGCTCCAAGGATTGCATCACTCCCTTTCGGGGCTATCTCCAAAATACCTCTATCCTGCTGGAGGATGTTCTCGGCGATACCATCATGGCGTTTATTGACATCTTTTTTTACACCGGCGTACCGGAGAACCCGTATCTCCGCCGTCTCGATCAGATAGATATGCTGTGGAAGTCCCTGCGGGTGACCAAAACCCCGTTGTCGGAGGATAAGGGAAATCCGGTTTCCCGCACAGCTAAAAAAGCCTTCAATCGTCTGGTCATCGATCACAACAATCCCAAACGCACCGCGCGGGTACTCAAGGGCATGGAAAAAAGAGGAGAAACGCCCGGCCCTGCGGTCCCGACAGCCTGATCAGTCCAGGCTATAGTTCTCCCAACGATTATAGCTCCTCCGTGGTCCGCGCCAGCGACGTCTTTCCCTTGAGTGAAGTCACCTTTGAGGGATTGACGGTTATGGCTCCACATAACCCCGACGCCTATCTGCGCAACCAATACGGCGACTATATGCAGCTTCCGCCGGAGGAGCAGCGACAGGAAAACATGTGCTCCGCCTTCTTTCGACAGGACGGCGGAAAGTCCCTTCAGGAAATATCCTCCGACTGATATAGCCTCCGGCGCGTACCGCTGTATTTCAAAAGGAGACGCCCGCTATGGCTTCGGCAGGACCGAGGCCGCGGGCGTCTCCTTTTTGGCGCCGGACTCTCCTTTTCAGGACAGCGATAACGCGCCTTTCAGCTTTTATAATAGAGATATAGCTGGCATTCGATCATACCGTTATACAGCTTGCGCCGTTTATCCGCCGGACGTCCGAACAAGGCTTCAAATTTCTTATGCGGACTGATGATAGCATAGCTCCATCCCGTTTTAGGGACAAAGACACGGCCCATTATCCGATACAGCGCCTCCGCTTCCTGCACGTCCAGCAATCGTTCGCCGTAGGGAGGATTGCACAACACGACCCTTCTCCTCCCGGGGGAGCAAAAATCGGGACACATTGCACGGCTGTCTCGATATATCCGCCTACTCCAGCTTTGGCCGCATTGTCCCGCGCCAGTCTCACCGCCCCGGGATCGATATCCGTTCCCCGGCCATGGAAAACAGCATCAGGTCGCTCCAGAGCACGGGCAGCCTCCCTCTCCCGCTGCCAGACCGTTTGATCCACACAGGGCCAATCCATGGCGGAAAAACGCCGTCCGATTCCGGGTGCGATCCCCGCTGCAGCCAGCGCCGCTTCAATGAGCAGGGTTCCCGACCCGCAGCAGGGATCGCACACCACCGGCGCCAACCGCGCCCGGGCCACGTCTACCATGGCCGCCGCCAGTGTCTCCTTGATAGGAGCGCCGCCCGACTGTGCCCGATATCCCCCGCTTATGCAGACCCGCGCCGCTGGTGTCCAGCATCACCGTCACTTCATCCTTCAATATCGTGAACTGGATCTGGAACAGCGCCCCGGTCTCTTCAAACCAGGAGAGATGGTACGACGCTTTCAGCCGCTCCACCACCGCCTTTTTCACAATGGATTGGCAGTCGGAACGCTGTGCAGCTGGGAATCCAGCGACCACCCCTTGACCGGGAACCGGTCCTTTGGCCGATCCAGCGTTCCCACGGCAGGGCTTTGACCCTGGAACAGTTCTTCAAAGCTGCGCGCCCGGAATGCCCATCAGCACCTGCACCCGTTCCGCCGTCCGGCAGCGGAGGTTGGCCGGGCCATCATTTCCTGTCCCCGGAAAAATAGACCCGCCCGGTTTGGGCGGAAACCTCCCCGGGCGTCCATTCGCCGCAGCTCATCCCGCAGGATTCCCTCCGCGCCAAACAGGCAGGGGGCGCAATATCGTATCGTTTCCATACTCCTTGTCCTCTCTTTATGGAAAACCAGCCACGACGGAATGCCGCGGCTGATTTGCCTTCCTTTGCCGGTAACGTAGTTTGGCTGTCCGGTCACCTGGCGGAACCATATATTGCAGCGCGAAGCGCATTTCACCAATCCCATAAGGATTTTATTTTGCCGAAAAAAACACACGAAAGCGTGCTTTTCTAAAAGCAGTGACCTGTTTTGATACCGAATGCACACTCTTCGAACTCTTCGTTAAAAGGTGTGGAATAATAATGAAATTGCACAACGTTCGGCTCCCAACGAAAAGATACTGGACTGACATTTCAAAAGTGTCAGTTCGGTATTTGTTTTTATCCTGATACGAATACCACACATATAATCCCGGACACCTGGGTAGAAGATTCCACAATTGTCCCCATACAATCATCACCAAACATACCCAAGTACACCTACCCCTATGTTCATGGGTTTTCCATCTTTCGGGCATTTACGCCCGCTCCATTATTTCCTCTTTGCTCCTCCAGATTCAAATAGTAATTCGGTATCCTTTTATCAAAAAATCGATTTCAATTGGACAGGCGGTTCTGCATCTGGTATCAGACTGGGATTGTCGACATATTTTCCGATATGGTTGGATTTAATCTCACCGTTCCAGTTGACTTTTTTCCACGTCAAGATCAGCTGGTTTTATTCCGTTTTTCCGGCAAAGCATTGCAGCGGCAAAGGAAAAAAGCTGTTCGTCTGTTTCAAGGTTCGCATATCCAATTTCGAAAACCGCATAAACCAACCTAGAAAGCCTAATTTCATGCCCACATCACGCCGTCCGCATACAATGTGTAATCCCAATCCGGCGAAGAAAAGGCCGCTTCCATTACAATATGGAGGAGTGTACGCTGCTACGGCATCCATAGCTGCTGAATCATATGCGCTTTGTATCATGGGTAACGATGCGGCAATACGCCCCCGCGTCACCGCACAACCTTCACGATATACCTGTACCGCCTGTTCTTTCTGCGTAGTTCTTCTTGCCATTCATTTTCCCATTCGGCTTTAATAAAGTCAGAGCGTTTTTGCAGAACAACCACCTCAACGGTTTTTCTTTTTATCCGTTTCAAAGGCGCCGGCCTAAAAGGATATCCAGTTTCAAGGAAGTGCTGATGGGCGTAATCCAACAGCTCGCGCTTTGGGAATATTGCTTGTATGTACTTCAAATAGCAGCACTTCGAAATGCGCCTTGTAATGCATACTGGTATATGGTTATGGAATCATCCGCTTTGTTGAAACTGAGCCACGGTTTGAGGTGTCGATGTATTTCCCTTCCTCGCAGCATTTGTGAATGTCAATAGCGGTTCCCGGTCTCGTTGTGTACCCTGTCCGCCACGCCCCTGGTGCCACATAATAATGCCATCAGGCATACCGAATCTGCACCACGCTGTATATAAGTTTTTATATTCTTGCAGTAATTTGATGAAATCACTCATACTGTTTCCTCCTCAGAAGGTGTTTTGGGAATATAAGCGCTTTATTCACACATATGCCACGCTTTCCCGATTGCCACACGCTGTTATATTTTGTTACCAGATTTTCCTGCCCTTGATTTTTTGCCCTCATGAGTTGTCAGGGCAAGGATAATAGAATAGAGTGAAAGCGTATAGAGAAACAACGATAAATCCTTTACTTTCAAGGCTTTTGGAGGATTTTAATACCGCCCTATAACGGGTGATAACAGGCTAAAATTTTAACGGTTTCAAATTCCGATTTGTCGCGCTTATCATATGACTGTATCATGCGTCTTTCAATGCACTCGCAGATAGAAAGAAGTCTACCGTAATTCTATCAAAATTACGGTAGACTTATGGAGAAGGAGGACTCGAACCTCGCGCCGGTTACCCGACCTACGCCCTTAGCAGGGGCGCCTCGTCACCAACTTGAGTACTTCTCCATATGGTAAAAAGCCGTTTGCGGTGAACAGACGGCTTTATCGATTAAATTAATGGGGAAAGAGGGGGATCATACCAAACGGCGAACCAGCTCTTCCGTTTCTCCGGGAAGGAGATGGATGGGGGAATCTCAATCAAAGTGTAACAGCCAGGAGCCTGCTTTTTTACCGCGCGGGCGGCGGCTCCAAAATCTGCCCGGTAAGGGCGGATTATTGATGCTCATTTGAAAAGACATCCGCTGATTCTGCGTTCTGCCGGAAACGCTCCTTACGAGTCAGATCCACGCCATGTCCCATATCCTTGAGGGCATCCACGCTGGGTACCGCATTACATGGGTTTCATCATGGATAAAATAGGGATCGTTTTTTTGATTGCGGAAGAAACAGCGTCGAAATCCGCGCCTTCTTCCAGTTCAACGTAAACCATCCGCCGATGAATCCCCGTGCCCACCGGAATGGTCATGGACAAAGCGTTTTGACTCCTTCAACGGCTTTGACGGCAACGGTATGTCCCATGCTCATACCGGGGCCAAAATTGGTGTATGTGAGCCCCTCAGGAGCCATCGCTTCCAGTAGGGCCCGCACCATGGAATCTGTGCCAGGATCCCATCCAGCAGACATAATGCAGGAGGTCTGATGAGCCTTTGCTACCGCATCAATCTCTGGCGAACATCCCATACCTCCGTGTGAATATCGAAGCTGTCCACCGTACAGATTCCTTTCGACAGCAGACCGGCAGCCAAATCGGGCACAGCACGGCTGGGAGAACACAAAACCGCGACATCAACGCCAGAAAGCTCCTCAATGGAACGAACCACCGGAATGTCGCCCAAGGAACCGGCGGGAAGAGAGCGGCTTACAACGCCTAGGCAACGGAAAAAAGTCGGGGCTGGCAGCAGAGCCTCCAAGGTAAAACGACCAATATTACCGTATCCGTATACAGCAGCTCTCAGCATAAGGGAAACCATCCTTTTTTCGGTCTGTATCCCCGAAAGCGGATACGGTGTATCGGCCGTCAGGCAGTCAGGTGGCGGGAAGGGATTCGAACCCTTGGCTTTTGACGAGTCACTGGTTTTCAAGACCAGCTCCATAAACCGCTCGGACACCCTCTCCATTTTTGGGGACGTGCAACATCATAGCATGTTTTGGGGCGGCTGTCAATCCGAGAGTTTCGAGTTTTTTATTGGAGGGTGATATTTATTTCCCGATCTCCCCGGCGCAGACCGGCGTCGCCGGTCAAAATCGCCAGCACGCTTCGATACAACAGCACCGGATCGTTGAGGAACTCCTCCCGAATGAGTTGAGCCTGCGGTTCATCCGCCACTCTCAAGGTTAGGGAAAGCAACGGCTCTTCGGCGTCGTGGATCGTGCAGATGACATTATAGCCGTTCGGCAATTTTTCCATCGTGACGCTGTTTTCCCGTTCCCGCCGAATGCGCGTGAGCAAATGGAGGCGGCCTTCACTGACCGTTCCCGTAAGGTATAGGGGATTGATCCAAATAAAGTGGAGGCGGCCTGTCTTCCTTTTCGCTTAACGACAGACGGCCGTCGGCATCCTCCTCCAAGTTTTGCAGGCGGACCAACTCGTCTATAGCGGCCCCGGTTTCAAAAAATTGGCCATACCGCCGCTCGGCAATGATATCCAGTACCGATTGGCGGGGCATGGGCTCCCCGACGCCGTCCAGCATGTAACAAATAAAATTTTGATTTGTTGCGGGAATAGAGACCGCCAGGCTCCACACCGGCGGAAAAGGTATCGTGGTTCATATGATTACGCTCCTGAGAAGGCCGCGGAATTTTCACGTACGGCCATACATTTTGTCTATATATTCTAAGTGCTAAGTGAAGGGAAGCTCCAGACCCAGCGCCCCAGGGCCTGAACAACACCAGCTAACGTTATGTTTGTAGCCCTGGGGTGGGGAATTCTTTCCGAATTCTCTCCTCTACCTGCAACATAAAGGCCCTGGGTCCCTATACCACAGCGGACGCATGGCGAGTCACATGGCATCCCACATTCACCGCTACCGGCAGTCCCGCGATATGCGTGGGTACGTCTCAATGGCCACCGACAGGGCGGTGACCCGTCCGCCCAAGCCCTGGGGCCCGATCCCCAGCCGATTTACCGCTTCCAGCGTCACGCTCCATTTGGGCGTAATACGCGTCCCCTTTCGGGCGATCCAATGGACGGCAGAGGGCCCGCTGGCCAACTCGGCGCATAATTTCAAAATCGCCGCCGATCCCTACGCCCAGGATCATGGGCGGACAGGGATTGCTTCCCGCCAGTCGGGCCGTCTCACGATGAAATTCAGAATCGTTTCACGTCCGGCGGCCGGGGTCAGCATCTGTAACCGGCTCATATTTTCACTGCCGAAGCCTTTGGGCGCCACGGTCAGCGACAGACGATCCCCGGAACCAGCCGGGTATGCAGCACCGCGGGCGTATTGTCCCCGGTATTGGTCCGGCGCAGGGGATCCCCACCACGGAACAGCGCAGCCTGCCTCGCCATAGTTTAAGAGACACCCCCTTTATTCACCGCATCCGCCAGCAATCCGCCTGTGATATGGACCTCCTGGCCCACATCGGCAAACACCACGGCCACTCGGATCCTGACAGACCGGAAGCTCCAGCTCCCGGGCCGCCTGCATATTCTCCAACAGATCCCCCATGATCTCGCGGGCCAGAGGCTTCTCTTCCGGTCGGCGGCTGTCCGCACCGCCGTCTCCACATCCTGAGGCAATCGGCGGTTGGCCTCAATACATAAATCCCGAACCACTCGGGCGATTTCCTGCGCGGATATTTCTCTCATTGATTTCCCCTTTTGTAACCGTGATGCAACGCTGGCCGTGAAATGGAAGCATGGAGGAAGGACTTCCCCGCATATAAAACAGAAATCCTTGTGGGATTCCGAGATTTTCAATCGGCAAAAGACCTTTAACGATCTCCCCTGCGGTTACTTAAACGCCACCTGGCGTCCGGCGGCAAACACGGCCTCCGGTCGAGCTGCCACGGTGAGCGGATCCTCCCGGAACAGCACCATGTCCGCGTCCTTCCCGGCGTCAGAGAGCCTACCCGTTCCGCGATCCCCAAACAGCCGGGCCGGGCCGATGGGGATGGCCTTCAGCGCCTCCTGGTACGGCAGCCCTTCCCTCACCGCCAAACCGGCGCACAGGGGCAGATATTGTTCCGGAATCACGGGATGAGCCGTGATGATAGCGATGTCCACCCCTGCCTCAAAAAGGCAGGGGCCAGGGTGGCGGGGGTCAGCTCCCGCAGCTCCGGCTTGGAACGGTCGCACAGCAGAGGCCCGCAGAAAACCGGAATATGCTCCTCTCCCAGCCGCTTGGCCGCCTTGTGGGCCTCGGTCCCGTGGACGATGACCATTTTCAGGCCGAATTCCCTGGCCAAGCGGCGGGCGGTGAAAATATCGTCCAGCCGATGCGCGTGGAAATGAACCGGCAGCTCTCCCCGCACCACGGGCAGCAGCGCCTCGCAGCGGCTGTCGTATTCCGGCTCATCCACCTCGTCATCCTCCGCCGCCCGGCGCTTGTCCTGATCATAACGCCGTGCCCGGGCCAGCTGATCCCGGATAAGCGAAGCAGTGGCCATGCGGGTCACCGGCGTCTGGTTTTCTCATGATAAGAGGACTTGGGATTCTCCCCCAGAGCCATCTTCATTGCCACCGGCGCGGCGACGAGGATATCGTCGATCCCACCGGCATTCCCTTCCTCCGCACAGCAATACGTTTTTTACCGCGCACAGCTGACCGCCGATGGGGTTGGCGCTGCCGGGCCCGGTCACGACCGTCGTTACCCCGGCCTCCAGAGCTTCGCGGAAGCAGCGATCCAGCGGGTTGACCGCATCCACCGCCCGGAGCTGAGGCGTACAGGGATCGGTATCCTCGTTGCCGTCATCCCCTCGAACCCCAGGCCGTCCTCCCACATTCCCAAATGGGTGTGGGCGTCCACGAAGCCGGGAAACAGCCGCCCTCCCCGCGCGTCGAAGGTATCGGAATCCTCCGGACAATCCGCCATGGGGCCGACAGCGGCAATGCGTCCTCTTGAACAAGCACGTAACCGCTTGCTATCTCCGGAGCATCCATCGGATACACATGAGCATTGATAATTCTCATAAGGCTCGGATTCTTTCTTCCCGCGCCGTTGGTTCCGGCGGCGAAAAAACGGAGTGCTTGCACTCCGCTTTTTTCTTATTGTTTTCCGCCGTTCCCGCCGCCGCGACGGGAAAACCGCCGTGCTTGCCGTCCCGGGAACGCTTGAGATCCAGCATCTTTTTTCGTCGCTGGTCTGCTTAAAGCGGGACATCATATCCTCAAAGCTGCCCGATCCGTTGCTCTTGCTCTGCCACTCAAAACCCCCGGGACGGCCGGGAGAAACAGCCGGAGCCCGCCGTGGCGCCGCGGGGCTGCTCCATCGCTTTTTTGATGGAAAGACTGACCTGTCCGTCGTCACCGATGCTGAGAACCTTGACCTTCACCATCTGGTTTTCCGTCACATAGTCCCGGATTTCCTTGACATAAGTGGGCGCTACCTCAGAGATATGGACCATACCGGTTTTTCCGCCCGGCAGCTCCACAAACGCACCGAATTTGGTAATTCCCGTAACCTTACCTTCCAACACCGCTCCAACTTCAAGTTGCATAAATGCCTGTTTTCCCCTATTAATTTTCCGACGAATCGCCGGGAATCTCCTTATAAATCGTTTCGCCGGGTCTCGCCATCCCCTGCTCGCGGCTCTTTTTCCTCCAGATAGCGTTCATAATGATCGCTCTTGCTCTGTACGTCTTCGTTGAGACTGCTCTGGATACGGATCTGCTCGTTGATGTCGTCCAGCTGCTGCTGCCGCTTTTGTATATCCATTTGCAGCTGAACCAGGGAAACCAGAACGTAAACGGAAAAAGCGAGCAGGGCGACACGAAGGAAAAATGCTTTTCTTTCTTTTTCCCGGCTTTCATGAAAGCTGTCCCCCGCCTTTCATTTACCCAGTCCGTTCATCCTCCGCGCGAGAAGAGCGCCGCCTGTTTAACTGATTATACAATACACCTCCCGCCTGTTTCAAGCCTTTTTAAAAAACCGGCGGGTTTTCGCATAATTTTTTGTACAGCGATCCCTGTTTCTTTCATGTAGGGCCTCAGGAGCCGCCACAGCATCCGGAAAGGGAAGCACACGGCGGTCCATAAAAGATGCCAGCCCCGGAGTACGGCGCGGATAACCGCGCCGGCGAAGCGCATCACCAGTTTCCCTATTGTGAAATAATAGGCGGCAAAACCGGCGCCCTCTCCCAAAAAAAGATAGAAGCGAAGCTGTCCATCGGTGACGGCCAAGGCAAATAGAAAAAGTCACCACCGCCGCGGAGGCGAAAAACACATCCTGCAAAAACAGGGCGCGCTTTTCCTGATTTCAAGGCCAAGCGAAAACACGCGGAACACGTCATAATACGCGCCCAGCAGGAATCCCAGCCCGCAGGAAAGCAGCAGATCGTATATTTGGCTGCCGTTCGTCCATTCCACCGCACGGCACCCCTATTTAAACAGGCGGCCGAAAAAAGCCCCCGGAGCGGGAAGGCACCTCCGCGTATATCAGGGACTGGATGCTGCCCTCCAGGTCAATTCCCCCGTCTCAATATTGAGCCGGTTGATATGGAGCCCCTCCCCTTGACGGTCAGTTCCCCATATCGGTATAAATGGTCACGGTCAGCTCGTCAAAGCTGTCCACATCGGATACGCCCGAAACCGTCAGCGCGCGCCGGTCCTCCAAAATCAGTTGATGGGGCATCTGTATGGTCTTTTTTTTCTTCTGTCATGACGCACTCCTCTGCCTTTCCGGCCGGAAGACGGCCTTCATTCTCACCCCATCTTATGAGAAGAAGGCTGCGTTTATTCTCCGGGGTCAGTCCATCAGCCGGTACATCAGAGCCGCTTCCTTCCTTACCGGCGGTTTTCCCTTGACGGAAACCACCTGGCACGCAGAGAACGGGCGCCCAGATCGATCCCGATGACATCCCTCCTTTACCTCGTAGGACGCCCGGGCGGGCTTGCTGTTGACCGATATGCGTCCCGCGTCGCAGGCCTCGTTGGCCACGGTGCGCCGCTTGATCAGCCGGGACACCTTTAAATATTTATCCAGCCGCATATTGCTTCTTCCTTTCTCTTTATCCTTCATCAGGCGGAGCCCGTCATTTGGCCGCATCTCCCCGGAGCCGCTCAATCAAGGGCCGGTCGGCGGGACAAACCGGATAACGGTCCCATTCCTCAGGCGCGGCCCAGACCAGCGCGGTGTGGACCCGTGCCTCCGGTTCCCCTTCCGTGATTTCCGCGTCGAAAAGGTCAGCTCCACCTGATTTCCGGATAGGTATGGGTTAGCCGTTCCCGTATGCCCACCGGCCTTACCTCTATTCCCAGCTCCTCCCGGCATTCCCGGATCAGACACTGCTCCAGACTTTCGCCCGGCTCCCGTTTTCCGCCGGGAAACTCCCACAGACCCGCGCAGGAATCGCCGGGCTTTTCCGGCCTGCGGCACAGCAGGACTTTCCCCGCCCGTCGAAAAACGGCTGCCGCGATTTGTTTCATTCTTTTCGTCCCCCTACTCTCCGATGATTTTAATCAGGGCGTGCTTGTCCTGCTTGCCGTCAAATTCAAAATAAAAAATCTGCTCCCAGGTACCGAAGTCCAGGCGGCCGCCGGTCACCGCCACCACCGCTTCCCGGCCCATAAGGGTGCGCTTCAGGTGCGCGTCGGCGTTATCCTCATAGCCGTTATGCCGGTACTGACTGTAGGGCTTCTCCGGCGCCAGCCCCTCCAGCCATTTCTCAAAGTCCTGATGCAGCCCCGGCTCGTCGTCGTTGATAAAGACGCTGGCCGTGATGTTCATGGCGTTGACCAGAGCCAGCCCCTCTTGAATACCGCTGTCCCGCAGGGCCTCCTCCACCTGAGGCGTGATGTTGACCAGCCCCGCCGGTGGGCAAATGGAAAATAATTCTTTTCGATAGGATTTCATGTCTCTTCCCCTTCATTCCTGCACAAATACCAGCCGGGATTCCGCAGAAAGCTCCGACCGATACCGGTATCCCTCCTCCTGAAAGGAGGTCAGCTGCTCCACCCGCCCCAGCGGCCGCGGATCATCGCTCGGGCCATCCGCCCCGCGCCATTTTGGCCAGTGCCGGCAGGGTGATCAGCTTCCCACGCCGGAGGGTGCGGAACTCGCAGGTAATCCACGTCTGATCGGACGCAGATACCGGCTGATCAGCCGGAATATTCCTCGGAAGCCAGGTTGATCACCACCGGCCGCCCCCGGTACACCTCCCGCCACACCTTGTCTCCCCAATAAGCGTACAGCGTTTTTCCGCCGGGCCGGAAGCGGCACTGCAGCTCCAGCCGGTAGGGGCCGCATACCGTCCTCTGGCCGCAGCACCCCATACAGCGCGCTGAGCAGCCGCAGATGGTCCGCGGCATAATCCCAATCCTCCGCCGTGAAGGTTTCCGCCTCCAGATATTGATACGCCAGCCCGCGATAGGACAGCAGAGCCGGAGAAGCCTCCGCCCGGCCGAAGCCCTGATAATCCAGGAACGCCCTCAGAGCCAGCTCCGGATTGATCCCCAGCAGGCTTTCCAATTGCCATGCGGGACAGGCGCGCAGCACCTCCGCCAACCGGACCGCCTCCGCTTCAAAGAGGGGACGGGACGGCTCCCGCCCGGGCAAAGAAGCGGGCGCCATTCGTTTGGCCGGGGACAGAACGGCCACCAACGGCCGGCCGGACAGGAGCTCCCAGCAGTTCATAGGGACCGCTCCTTTCTTTTAGACATTTAAATGTAAAAAAGGGCATCTGAGGTTTGCAACACTGCCTGCTTTCTGCAAATCGAAACCGTCAATTATCCCTGTGGATTCCCAAGCTGTCTTCGGTGGCTTTTATATGGTAGTAGAGGGATCCAGCTTCTCATTTTCCCATGCCTTTTCTTCCACATACTTGTCCAGCAGTTTATAAAATGCCTTCATCCCCTCATCGCCGGTCCCTTCATTTAATTCAATCAATTCCGCCCATCCATGCGTGGTGTTGGAATGATACCATTTTTCCACATATATCTGAAAACAGCCATGAAGCGGCCGGAAGCCGGATCATATTCCGCCTTATCATGAAGATAGCCGTCAATGTACGCGTTTAAATCAGAAGAGATAAGCGCCCTAGATACAAAGCCGGACGCTTTCTTATTTCGCTGAGCAATTGGTATATACGGATAGTATTCTCCTCCCGTACGGCAGGAGACAGCACCCGATAATACGGACAAATATCCTCGTATGTCCTGTCCTTCATCAAAAAGCCGCCGGGGATCACTCCCAGCTGCTGAAAAACCCAGCTGCTCATACAAATGCCGGGCGGCGGTATTGGTGGCGACCACGGCGTTAAATTGTAAAATACGAAAGCCCAGCCTCTGTGCCTGAAGCAGACAATCCTTCACCAGCTTTTCCCCAATATGCCGTCCCCGGCAGTCGCGCTCACCGCGTAGCTGGCGTTGCCGATATGCCCGCACCGCCCCACATTGTTAGGGATGCGGGATATACAACCCGACAGGGCGGCGGTATCGGTATCCCTCGGCCACAGCCGTATGGGTCTGCCGGGCAAAAAGGCCCGCCCCGTTTCTTCATCCAAAGGCTCGTCCTGCGGGAAAGCGACGCCCTCCTCCACAACCTGATTCCATATAGCCAGCATAGCGGGCAGGTCGCCTTCGGTATACGGCCGAATGGCAATCGTCATAATTCCCGACCCCCTTCACGATTCTCCTGACCCTGGAACGCCGCCCTATACCCCTTCTATACCAACGCTCTGCGGCGGCGTTCGACTTTTATTGTACCATACTTTCCTGTTCCACACCATCCCTTTTGTTCCCCGGCAAAAAAGCCGCGCGACGGGTCAATCAAAACCCGTTCACGCGGCTTTTTGCTGCTTTTAAGACTTGCTTTCAGGAGGGCGCAGTGCGCGGATGGCGTTGCCGATAGCGATCACAGATACGCCGACGTCGGCGAACACGGCGGCCCACAGATTCGCCATGCCCCAAAGCGCCCAATACCAGCACCACGGCCTTGACGCCGAGGGCAAACACAATGTTCTGACGCACGATGCGCATGGTTTTCCGGGCGATGCGGATGGCGGTCACCAGTTTACCCGGCTCATCGGTCATGATCACCACATCAGCCGCCTCGATAGCCGCATCGGATCCTAAGCCGCCCATAGCAACGCCCACATCCGCCCGTGCCAGCACCGGTGCGTCGTTGATGCCGTCGCCCACGAAGACCACCTGGCCGCCGGAGGATTTTTCAGCAAACAGCGCTTCCACCTTTTCCACCTTGTCTCCCGGAAGCAGCCCGGCATACAGCTGGTCGATACCTACCCGCTGCGCCACCTTCTCCGCCGCGGCTTGGCTGTCGCCGGTGAGCATCACCGTCTGGCGGACCCGGACCGTCTTCAATCCGGCGACAGCCTGGGCGGCATCCTCCTTGAGTTCATCCTCGATCAGCAGCCGACCGGCATAGCGGCCGTCCACCGCCACATACACCACCGTACCGCCGGAAGGTCCCTCCCGCAGGGAATCCCGTCTTGCTTCATCCACCGGTGATTGCCCGCCAATACTGTACGGCCGTCGACACGCGCCCGAACGCCATAGCCCGCCTGCTCCTCCACCTCCTCCACTCGGGAGGGCTGGAGGGGCGCGCCGACCGCTTTCTGAATCGACTGGGCAATAGGATGCAGGACTGACTTTCCGCATACGCCGCCAGCTCCACCACCTGTTCCCGCGTCCAGCCGGGGCGGGCTCCGCCTTTGTTACGGAAAAGCAGCCCTTTGTCAAGGTCCCGGTTTTATCGAATACCACGATCTCCGCATGGGACAGAGCCTCCAGATAGTTGCTTCCCTTGACCAGCACGCCTTCCCGGGAGGCGCCGCCGATCCCTCCGAAAAAGCTCAGGGGCAACGGAAATAACCAGCGCACAGGGACAGGAAATGACCAGGAAGGTCAGAGCGCGGAAGATCCAATCTCCAAAGGGATGGCCCGGCAGAAACAGAGGAGGCACCACCGCCAGGGAGCACGGCGGCAATCACCACCGCCAGGCGTATATATCCGCGCAAAGCGGGTAATGAAGTTCTCCGCCTTGGCCTTTTGGGCGGTGGAATTTTCCACCATATCCAGGATCCGGGCCACCGTGGATTCCCCCGTACACCCGGCTGACCCGGATGTGCAGACGGCCGGTAAGATTCACACAGCCGCTGATAACGTCCTCTCCTTCTTCCACGTCCCTGGGCGCCGATTCCCCTGTCAGGGCGGAGGTATCCAGCGAGGAATGTCCCTCCACGACTTGGCCGTCCAAAGGAATCCGCTCGCCGGGAAGGACCACAATGGACTGGCCGACGGCGATCTCCTCCGGGTCACGCTTTACCAGTTCCCCGTTCTCTTCCACATGGGCGTAGTCGGGGCGGATGTCCATCAGGGAAGCGATGGAGCGGCGGGAACGCCCCACCGCATAGGATTGGAACAGCTCTCCCACCTGGTAGAACAGCATCACCGCCACGGCCTCCCGGTAATCCTGAAGGCAAAAAGGCTCCGATAGTCGCCACGGCCATAAGAAAATTCTCATCGAAAACCTGACCGTGGGCGATATTGCGCACCGCCCGCCACAGCACGTCCCCAGCCAATCAGGGCGTAAACCGCCAAATAAACCAGCAGCTGTGCGATTCCTTCCAGCGGCAGCAGCCACGCCGCGGCAAAGGCCGCAGCGGTAATGAGAATGCGGATAAGCGTCCTCTTTTGCTTCATCCCTGCCTCCCCCTCTCCCTGTAAATAACAATCAGGCGTGTATCTCGACGTCCGGCTCGATTTTGCGGATGACGGTACGGGCCTTATCCAGAATATCCGCCAGCTGTTCCTCAGGGGCTTCCAGCGTCAGCTTCTGAGTCAGGAAATTTACCGAGACATCGGTCACGCCCTCCAGCTTCCCGATGGCGGTCTCCATTTTGGCTGCGCAGTGAGCGCATTCCAGATTTTTAAACGGTAGGTCTTTTTTCATAGGGGCTGCTCCTTTCACGTTATTTATTAAATAACTGTTTATTTGTTTATACGTTTATTATATGCAGACTTTCCCGTTCTGTCAATAGGATTGTTCCCCGATTTTTTCGCCGGGCGGCATTTTGGCTGTTTCCGCCATAATTTCAAGGCCCCTCTCGCCGCTTTTTGTCAAGGGCCCTGTATGCCTTCGTTTTTAAGGGGATGCTATTTTCTATAAGACCGTCCGCGCAAAAGGACAGCTGTCCTGAACCGTTTAGCCATGGAAAGGAATCGACCAACATGTCACAAAAATGTATCGCTTTGGTCACCGGAGCAAGCAGCGGACTGGGAAAAGCCTTCGTCAAGCTCTTGCTGAAGGAGGAAGCCCTGAGGAAATCTGGGCCGTCGCCCGTCATCCGGAGCGTCTGAATCGACTGACAGACGAATGCGGAACCAGGGTGCGCCCCTTTCCCGCCGATCTTTCCCGACAGGAGGACCGGCTGAGGCTGGCCGCCCTTTCTGAAAAAGGGAACAGCCCCGCCTGCGCTATCTTATCAACAGCGCGGGCTATGCCAAGTTCGGCGCTTATTCGGATCTGAGCGTACGGGATTCCCTGGATATTATCGATCTGAATATCGGCGGTGTGGTATCCATGAGCCTCCTCGGCCTGCCATATATGAAACGGGGGAGACCATCTGCTCAATATCGCTTCCCAGGCCGCCTTCCAGCCCCTTCCCTATCAGAATCTGTATAGCTGCAAAAACCTTTGTCCGCCATTATTCCCGCGCCTTGAACGAGGAGCTGAGGGAACGGGGATCGTCGTTACCGCCGTATGTCCGGGATGGATGGATACCGCCTTATACGCCCGGGCGGAAATCGGAGCTAAAAAGGCACACGAAAATTTCCCACATCTCTCTCCGGACATAGTGGCGGCCAAAGCCCTGCGCGACGCCCAAAAGACCGGATATGTCCGTCTGCGGCTCCTATGTAAAAATTCTGTCACCTTATCGCCGCTGCTGCCGCAGAAGGCGATGATGCGCCTATGGCTCCATCAGCAAAGGGCTTTGATGGCGCAGTAAAACCCCCGGGCGGACCGCCTGTACGGCTGTCCGTCCGGGGGATTCCTATTTTTGATCGGCTCATAGGGGCTCCCCCTCCAAGCAAGGAAGGGGACTTTTTCGCGGTCGTTGACCTCGTATACCGCCGCTGTGATTTCCTCTTCCGCTCCTGTATCTCTTCCGGCGGCAGGTCCACGTGGACATCCTCCAATACATACGGCCCGTTTTTGAAATGTCCCCACACGGCGCTTAAGCAAAAGCACCGTCAACGAGAAGGTATTGCAAGGTGTCGTATTCCGGATGTCGGTATGCTTCCCGCAGCCGGTTCTCCTCGCACTTAACCAGAAAATCATTGCGGTGCAGGGCATAAATCCGTGAGGGAACCGCAGGAGTCGTCTCCCCGCAGACGCGCTTTATCCTCTCTGAGGATGAAGCCGTCCTCGACGGCCATAAGGGTCCCGTTGCTGATCAACTCATCCAACGCCGCCTGAATGTCCCTGACCGGCCGCTGAAAAACGATTTGGCCATAGCGGTGGTGAAAAGACGCATCTGTAAGCAAAACGGCGCAGCAGCCGCACCAGCGCCTCCTTCCGGGTATACCGTTCCAGATCCGTTTCCGGAAACATTTCCTCAAAGCGATACCAGCTCCGGTCCCATTCCCCGTCATACTGATCCTCGTAAACGAGAAACGCCTCCTGCAATTTGTGCAGCGCCGGGGTGATCTCCTTAACCAGCATCCCGGTGGCCTCCTTGATCAGCTGAATGGTCAACGGGCCCTCCTGCTCCAGCAGCGTCAGGATTTCCTGCTGCTTGCGGTTAGACGCCTCCAGCGGCTTGCGGTAAAGGCAAGCGTACAGCTCCCAGTCCGCCGGTCCACCCATCCCAGATTTCCGCCCTGAAAGCGGCCCTTGAGCAGCTCACGGCGACGCTGACGCTCCCGGTTATAGGCCATCGTCGAAGGCCGCCCGAAAGGACAGCGTGGGCGGCTGGCCAAAGCCGCACCAATAAACGTTAAGCCCCGGCTGTAAATCCCGGTAAAGCGCCTCGTATTCCTCTTCTCCCGCCGAATGAAGCAGATGCTGCCGCTCCAAGCGCAGGGACGTCACCGCTTTTATCATACCATTTCCTCCTTTTGCCGCCTTTTCGTCACAGTTGTGTTACCCTTTACCGGGCCGGAGGTTTCATCCTTCTCATAGTGTGTTTTTCATCAACAATGAGAAAAGGATGAACATCCCTATTCTTGTTATGACAAAAGAGCAGGAAACAGATTTATCTGTTTCCTGCTCTCCTTTTATTTCCTGTTTTTAAAGCCGTCCTTCAAAGACACGGCCCGATTGAACACCAACCGCCCTGGCGCGCTATCCTTACTGTCCACACAGAAGTAGCCCAGCCGCAGGAACTGAAAGGCCGCCGGGGCCGCAGCAGCGGCCAGAGACGCTTCGACCTTACAGCCCGTCAGCGTTTCCAGGGAATCCGGATTGACCAGCTCCAGGAAATCCCCCTCCCGGCCTCAGGGGATTGGGCTCGGTAAACAGGGTGTCGTACAGCCGTACCTCCGCGTCCGCGGCGGTCCCGGCGTCCACCCAGTGGATGGTCCCTTGATCCGGCGGCCGTCGGGGGTATTGCCGCCCCGCGTTTCGGGATCGTACTCCGCCAGCACCTCGACGACACGGCCGTTCTCGTCCTTTACGCAGCCCGTGCACCGGACCACGTAGGCGGCCTTCAGGCGTACCTCCCGACCAGGAGACAAACGGAAATATTTCCCCGGCGGGTTTTCGAGAAAGTCCTCCTCCTCGATCCACAGATGCCGGGGAAAATGCCACTTCCTCACACCCTCTTCCGGCTTCTCCGGATTGTTTTCCACCTCAAACCGCTCCGTTTTATCCTCCGGATAGTTGGTAATGGTCAGCTTGACGGGGCGCAGCACTGCCATGGCCCGGCGGGCATTATGATTCAGATCCTCCCGCAGGCAATGCTCCAACAAGGCCAGCTCCACCGTGTTCGGCGTCTTGGCTCACGCCCACCCGCTCCAGAAAATCGCGGATGGAGGCGGGGTATAGCCCCGGCGGCGCAGACCGGACAGGGTAGGCATGCGGGGATCATCCCAGCCGTCCACCACGCCCTCCTCCACCAACCGGCGCAGCTTGCGCTTGGGACATGACGGTATAGCTCAAATTCAGCCGGGCGAATTGATCTGGCGGGGGGCGCCGCCGGAAGCCCGGAGTTATCCCTCACCCAGTTTGTACAGGGGCGGTGATCCTCAAATTCCAGGGAACACAGGGAATGGGAAATCCCTTCAATGGTGTCCGCCAGCGGATGGGCAAAGTCGTACATGGGGTACACGCACCATTTATCCCCCTGACGGTGGTGGTGCGTATGATTGATACGATAAATCACCGGGTCGCGCATGTTAAAATTGCCGCTGTTCAGGGTCGATTTTGGCCCGCAGCGTCACGGCGTAAACCGCAAATTCCCCCGCCCGCATCCGGGCGAACAGCTCCAGACTCTCTTCCATCGGGCGATCGCGGTAAGGGCTCACCGCCGGATGAGTCAGGTCTCCCCCTCATCTCCCGCATTTGCTCCGGCGACCGCTCACAGACGTAGGCCAGGCCCTTTTTGATCAGGCCCACCGCCACCTGGTACATGGTTTCAAAAGTAATCGGAGGCATAATAAAACCGGTCGTCCCAGCCATAGCCCAACCAGCGGATATCCTCCTGATGGCGTCGACGTATTCCACGTCCTCTTTATCCGGATTGGTGTCGTCCATGCGCAGGTTGCACAGGCCGCCGAATTTTTCCGCTGTGCCGAAATCAATGCAGATGGCCTTGGCGTGGCCGATGTGCAGATACCCGTTCGGCTCCGGCGGGAAACGGGTATGCACCCGATTCCCTCACAGCGCCCGCCGGGGGCCAGCTCCTCGTCGATGATATCGTGTATAAAATTCCCGGCGCGTACCGCCGCTTCCCTCGTTTCTTTCTTCCGGCATATTGTTTGCCCCTTTCGTTTTCATGCTCCTATAAACGGTTGCAGGCGGCTTTCAGCCCTGGCGGGCCTGCCGCAGACGCTGTCGCACCCTCTCCCGCGCCGAGCAGGCGCATAATGGAGCAGAGGTCCGGGGTATTGCGCCGTCCGGTCACCGCCATACGGAGCACGGTGCTCACATCTCCGGCATGGCCCTTCCAGCTTTCCGGGGGGCCTTGTATTCCTTGACCTCAGGGCAGAAGCCCAAGGCCGGACACATCGCCTTGATGGAGGCGAACCACTGCTGCTGCTCCTCCTCGGGACGATAAACGGAGGCATAGGCATCCAGAATGGCATGGACATCCTCCGCCGTAAGCTTTTCCGGCGTCTCCGCCATGGACGGCTCATACAGCTCGTCAAAGAAATAGGCGGCGTAAGCCTTGGCGTCGGACCAGCGGGCGATATCCTTACGGGGCTTCTTTCCTCCCCGGTCGATGGCGAAAATCGCCTCGGCATAGGCCGGATCCCGCTCCAGCAGGGCGGAAAATTCCGGATCAAAGCGGCCGGCCCACTCCCGCACCGCACCGGTAACCTGAGCCGCATCCATGCGGGAAATAACGTTCTTGCTCACGTCGTTTAGCTTATCCATATCGAACAAGGCGCCGGATACGCTCATCTTTTTAAGATTGAAGGGGAACGCGCCGCGGGGCTGATCCGGATTACGGCGGCGCCACTCCTCGAATTCGCTGCTGGCGATAGTCATCAGATATTCTACCACGCTGTCAGCCGGATACCCCTGTTCGGTGTAAAACCGCATGGCCGCCTCCGGATCCTTGCGCTTGACAGCTTGCGGCGTCCGCCGTCCTCCTCCTTCATAATGGGGCTGACATGGGCGTACTTGGGCGGTTTGAAGCCCAGCACACGGAACAATTCCAGATGTTTGGGAACCGAGGAAATCCATTCGTCGCCGCGAATGACATGCGTGGTGCGCATCAGATGGTCGTCCACCGCGTGGGCGAAATGGTAGGTGGGAATGCCATCCGATTTAAGCAGCACCAAATCCTCGTCGTTCTCCGGCATCTCGATGGTGCCCTTGATCATATCGTCGAATTTGATCCGGCGTTCCTCGCTGCTTCGGCGGAACGCAGACGCACCACGAAGGGCTCCCCGACCGTACCCGGCGGAGCGCTTCCTCCTCCGACAACCGGCGGCAATGGGCAAATTCCCCGTAATACCCCGTGCGGAGCTTGCGGTTCTCCTGCTTTTCCCGGTCGGTCCGGCGCTGCTCCTCGGTACAGAAGCACGGATAGGCCTTCCCTTCCTCCACCAGCCGCTTGACATAAGCGCGATAGATCTCTCCGCGCAGGCTCTGCTGATAGGGACCGTAATCCCCGATTACCCCACCGGGGGCCACAAAGCCCTCGTCAATCGTCAAACCGTAATCGTTGAAGCCGCGCAGAATATCCTCTGCGCCCCCTTCTACCTCCTGTTTCTTATCCGTATCCTCCAGCCGGAAATAGAATATCCCTTTGGAGGCGTCGGCGGTCAGCCGGTTGATCAGGGCGGTAAAAAACACCCCCAGATGCAGGTATCCCGTGGGGCTGGGCGCAATACGGGTCACCCGGGCGCCCTCCGACAGCGTACGGGGCAGATACAGGGCCACACATTCCTCCGGCGTACGCGCGACGTCCGGAAACATCGCCGCCGCCAGCTCTTCTTTTATCGTCATTCTCTTCACACCCGTTTGACTTCCTGCCCCGTTTCACAGCCGGAAACATGGCTTTCCTTTAACTTTACCTTCTCTGGTTGAAAATGTCAACAAAAGGGTGGTATAATGGGTCCAGGGCCTTTATGTTGCAGGTAGAGGGAGAATTCGAAAGAATTCTCCCTCCCCAGGGCTACACAACATAGCATCATCTGCCGCTCAGGCCCTGAGGCGCTGGGCCTGGAGCCGTCCCTGAGGGCCGGTTCCCTTTACACTTAATCGTAGAAGAAGAAGCGTCCTTCACAGGCTTCTCCTTTGAGGAGAAGCCTTGCCCCACTGTCAATAACTTTGCAATCGTATATTTCCGCCCGCGCGGGTGGTTTAGAAAGGATGGAACCCTCCATGCAATATGCTTTTTTTCCGAAAACGTCGTTTCCCTGAACCCTCCGCCATCCGGGAAATTCTCAAATACGCCTCCGACCCGGAGGTAGTGTCCTCTCCGCGGGAAATCCCGCCCCCGAGGCTTTCCCTGTAGAAGCGATACGGGAAATCACCGCCCGCGTGCTGGCGGAGCGCCCCATCGACGCTCTGCAATATTCCACCACCGAGGGTTACACGCCCCTGCGCACCCGGCTGACCGCGTATATGAGGGATAAGCATCAGGTGGGAACGGAGGATGACGACATTCTGATCACCGCCGGCGCCCAGCAGGCGCTGGAGCTGGCGGCCAAGGCCCTTCTCAATCGGGGGCGACGTGGTGATTTGCGAGGCGCCCAGCTTCGTGGGGCCCTCAACGCTTTCCGTTCCGTGGGGGCGCGCCTGGTGGGAGTGCCGGTGGAAGCGGACGGGATGGACATGAACGCCCTGGAGCAGGCGCTGAAGGAGCATCCCCAGACCAAATTCATTTATACCATCCCCAACTTCCAAAATCCCTCCGGCGTCACCATGTCATGGGAAAAGCGTCGGCGCCTGTACGAACTGGCGAAGCAGTACGGCGTGGTGGTCGCGGAGGATAACCCCTACGGCGAGCTGCGCTTTGAAGGGGAAAACGTACCGGCTGTCAAGACGTTGGACCATGACGGTGTGGTGATGTATGTGGGCAGCTTTTCCAAGGTGCTCTCCCCGGGCTGCGCGTAGGTTATGCCATCGGCCCCAAGGAGCTGCTGAAAAATGACCGTCTGCAAGCAGGGGAGGACGTACACACCGCTATTTTTCCCCAGATGATCTGTGATGAATTCATGGGCGGTTACGATTTTGAGGCCCATCTGGCCCATCTGCGCACGCTTTACCGCCACAAGGCCCGGCTGATGCTGTCTCTTATCGATCAGCATCTGGTCCCCGCGGGCGTCACATACGATACCGTCCAGGGCGGCTTGTTTGTGTGGTGCCGCCTGCCGGACGGCGCGGATATGCCCCGTTTCTGCCAGGAGGCCGTAAAGGAACACAAGGTGGCCGTGGTGCCGGGCAATACCTTCCTCACGGACGAAAATGAGCCGTGCCAGGCGTTCCGGCTGAATTATTCCACCCCACCGATGAAGAAATGGCCGTGGGGATGGAGCGTCTGGGCCGGTTCGCCTCCGCTTATTGCCGCTGACCGCTTGACAAACGGCCTGCCGCGGCCTACAATAAGGGCATTGAAGAAACCGACGATCGGGAGCAAGTACCACCGGCGCAGACGTCCCCAGAGAGCCGCGGAAGAGCTGGAACCGCGGCGGCGGCGGCCGATGGGAATGGACCCGGGAGGGCAAACCTGAAACCGGCCGGGGCCGGAGGTAGGGGCGACGGCTGGTCCGGCCGTTATCCGGCCGCCGCGTTTTCGGCGCGGAAAAAAGCGCGTCCGCTTATGGCGGCGAACCCGGGTGGTACCGCAGGAGGACATCGGCTCCTGTCCCAGGAATGGGACAGGAGCTTTTCTATTGAAAGAGGAGGAGCGATTTATGGAAACGACCGCACCCTGCAAAAACGGGCATTGAGCTGCATCCAGCCGTCCGGTGTGCCCACGCTGGGCAACTATTTGGGCGCCTTGCGCAACTGGGTTCAGATGCAGGACGAATTCGAGTGCTTTTTCGCCGTAGCGGATCTGCATGCCATCACCGTCCGGCAGGAACCGGCTAAATTCCGCCAACAGATCCGGGAGATGTTCGCCCTGCTGCTGGCCATCGGCCTGGACCCGGAAAAGAGCCTGCTCTTCGTCCAGTCCCAGGTGCCCGCCCATGCGCAGCTGTCCTGGCTGCTGTCCTGTCATACCCAGTTCGGCGAATTATCCCGTATGACCCAGTTCAAAGACAAGGCGCAAAAGCACGCGGACAACATCAACCTGGGCCTGTTTGCTTATCCCTCTCTGATGGCGGCGGATATTCTGCTGTACCAGCCGGATCTGGTGCCGGTGGGCGCGGATCAGAAACAGCTTGTGGAGCTGACCCGCAACATAGCGGAGCGCTTCAACGGCCTGTATGGAGACGTGTTCGTGGTTCCCGAGCCGTATATCATGAAAACCGGCGCCCGGGTGCGCTCCCTTCAGGAGCCCACCCGCAAAATGTCCAAGTCGGACGAAACCAGAACGCCTACATTTTCTAAAGGACGATCCCGACGCCGTACTGCGTAAATTCCGCCGGGCGGTGACGGACAGCGAGGCCCAGGTCCGTTACGCCGAGGGGAAGGACGGTATCAACAACCTGATGGAGATCTATTCCGCCTGTACGGGTGAAAGCCTGGAGGCCATCGAGGCCGCTTTTGACGGTAAAGGCTATGGCGACTTGGCAGGCCGTGGGCGAAGCCGTGGTGGAGGTGCTCCGCCCTATTCAGGAGCGGTTTGCCCGGTACATGCAGGACAAGGGCCAGCTGGAGACCCTGATAAAGCAGGGAGCGGAACGGGCCGCCCTGGCCTCCCGCCGCACCCTGGACAAGGCGATGAAAAGATGGGCTTCGTGCTGGTCTGAGACGAACGGTCACGAATCCGTGGACCGGTAATGCCGCAGGCCGATCCGCCAGATCAGGGCGCAGGGCAGCAGAAAGAGCAGCGCTGCCAACGGCAGCAGGCCGTAAAGCGGATTCTCCTTCTCCCCGATCAGGTACAGCAGCGGATAATACTGAACGAGAGCCAGCGGCACCACACAGGTCAGGAATTTCAGCACCCCTTCCCCGTACACGGATAAGGGATACTGTCCGAATTCCCGTCCGCCGGTGGGAAATATGTTCATGAACTCCAGCCCCTGAGTGGTAAAAAAGCTCAAGGCTGCATAGATCACGAACAATCCGGAAAACAAGAGAGCACCGCAAGCAATCATCAGGACCACCACCCCACCTTGTCCCAGGTCCAATGGATACCGCTGCCCGTCACGCCGTAAGCCAGCATTGCCACCGACGGCAGAAACCGGCCGATGCGGGACAGCTCCATTTTGGCTGCCAGCACCTGAAACATCAGGTTTCGCGGCCGCACCAGCATCCGGTCGAATTCCCCGTTGCCTAGAATGGTGGGAAAGGTATCGAATCCTCTGACAAAGCATTCCGCCAGGGAAAAGCCCATCAGCACCACGGAAAAGCACAGCAACACCTGAGGCAGGGTAAAATCCTTCACCTGATGGAACCGGTTCATGAGAAAATAGATGCTCAGAAATGCGCAGGCAGTGCCCAGCAGCTGGCCAATGACAGTCAGCAGGAAAGAGCCCTTGTATTGCATCTGACTGCGCAGCAGGATGGACAAATACCGCACATACAGCCTCATAGCTTCACCCCTCCCTGAATCACGACACGCCTCAGCGCCCGCTTCATCCACAGCCGCCCCAGCAGAATCAGCACCGCCAGCCAAAACATTTGCAGCACCGCCGCCCGGAGCAGCTCTCCCCCGCCAGCTGGCCGGTATACGCCCGCAGCGGCAGATTCTGCATGGCGGCAAGGGGGTCAGCTCCAGCACCTTCTGCATCACCTCCGGCATAAAGGGCAGAGGAATCAGTCCCCCATAAGCAGATCGCCGACAGTGGACACCACCAGGCGTATTCCCTGGGAGGACAGGGTGTAAAAGGCCGAGAGGTACACCAGCATGCTGAAAGCCACCACCGTCAACAGCCCTAGCACCAGGGTCAGCGCGAACCAGCCGAAGGCCGCAGCATCGGCGGGAGCGGTCAGCCGGAAGGGCTCCGGCAGAAAAACGGCCACCGCCAGGATCGGCATGCAGCGCAGCACCGCCCGGGACAGCCGGTTGGCTGCCGAACGGGTGAACCACATGGCGTACAGGTCGGTGGGCCGGGCCAGCTCATACGCAATGGCCCCGCTGAGAATGCCGTCGAAGATTTCGTTCTCGAAAAGCCAGAGCATAAATAGAGCCAAAAACGCCTGCTGCAGCCAGATATACGCCGCCAGCTGGGAAAAACTCCATGGGAAAGGCCGCGGGGTCCGTCTGATAAAAGGCGTGAAACAGCAGGATCTCCATAAAGCCCCAGGCGAACTGCGTCGCCACCCCGGCCATAGGCGGCGGCGCGGTACTGCAGGCCGTTGATAAAACGGAGCCGGAAAAAGCTCCCGTACACCCGCCCGCTCATAGGTGAAACTCCCTGTACAGGAAACCGCCAATTCCTCCGCCGTGGGTTCGGTGACGGTCAGGTCGCGGACCTCACCCAGGCGGGACAGTGCCGCCATGGCCTCCGACACGGAAAGAAGGGCGGTGTCCACCTCATACAACTGCGGCCCTCCGCCTTCCCCGCCGTGGATAACCCGGCGGGGAGCGAAACGGTTTTCGTCGGGCCCTTTCTCACCTTTCCTCTTACACTATGCACTGAATACACACCCTAAAGGGGTACTACAGTTTACATCCAAAAACAGCAGCCGGGGGCTGTGCAGCAGGGAACCGGCGATTTCGCAGCGCATCCGCTGGCCCAGGCTCAGCTGTCGGGCCGGTGTCCGCAGGATCTCCCCAGATCCAGCAGCTCGGTCAGCTCGTCCAGTTGGCGGCGGTAGTCCTCCGGCTCCACCCGGTAAATATCCCGAATCAGCGCGAAGGAGTCGATGACGGGCACATCCCACCACAGCTGGGAACGCTGCCCGAACACCACCCCGATACGGGAAACGTGCTTCTTCCGGCTTTTCCAGGGAACCAGCCCGTCGATGACGCACTGGCCGCTGTCCGGGGTAAGAATACCGCTCATCACCTTGATGGTGCTGCTCTTCCCCGCCCCATTGGGGCCAATGTATCCCACTATCTTCCCCATCCCCGATGGTGAAGGACACATCCTGCAGCGCGTGCACCAGCGTATAGTCCTCCGAAACAAGGCCCGCACCGCCTCGCCGAACCCGGCGTTGCGCTGAGCTACCTGAAAGGGTTTACAGACGTGGCGCATTTCGATCATGTTCATCCCTCCGATCCTGACACATGGATTTTCGGCCGTGCAAAAAAGACGCCATTTTCCCTTCGCCTCAGGGAAAAAGGCGTCTACCAGGCAAAACCGGACCGTTTTCCGGTTTTCCCTCTCTATTGCGTTTTTATACGATAACGCGGTTCAGACGATTTTGTCAAGGGGGCGCCAGTGAATTTTTTTCAGCAAAACGGCTTTTGCGCTAAATTTCCAAAGCCCGTCGCCCTTATCAGGATACTATTCCTTCCCGTCCCAGCAGTAGGTGCACAGCTTACAGCGGTCGATGCCCACGGAATCGATCATGTCGTCCAGCCGGTGGTACCGCAGGGAGGTGAAGTTCAGCTTTTTGTCTGATGCGCTCGATCATCGCCCGGTACTGCTCCGATTCGGGATCGGCGTAAGGCTCCAGATCCACATCCTCCCGGTCGCCCTCCAGCTCCCGGATCACCTGACGGGTGATCAGATCCATCTCCGACGAGGAACGGAGAAATTCAGGTATTTACAGCCATAGAGCAGGGGCGGGCAGGCCGGGCGGATGTGTACCTCTTTCGCACCGCTCTGGTATAAAAATTCCGTGGTTTCACCCAGCTGGGTGCCCCGCACGATGGAGTCGTCAATGAGCAGCAGGCTTCTGTTCTGGATCAGGTCATGTACCGGGATCAGTTTCATCTTTGCAATGAGGTTTCTTTGGGTCTGAATGGTCGGCATGAAGGAGCTCGGCCAGGTGGGGGTATATTTAATAAACGGACGGGAGAAAGGAATCCCCGACTCATTGGCATAGCCGATGGCGTGAGCGGTACCGGAATCCGGGACTCCCGCCACAATATCCGGTTGGGCGTCGTCCCGGCGGGCCAGCCGTGCGCCGCAGTTGTAGCGCATCTTCTCTACACTGATGCCTTCATAGGATGAGGACGGATATCCGTAGTAAATCCACAGGAAGGTACAGATTTTCATATCCTTCCCGGCCCCTGCCAGCGTACGCACGCCCTCCGGTGTGATGACCGCGATTTCCCCCCGGCCCCAGCTCCCGCTCCTCCGTATAGCCCAGATTGAGATAGGCGAAGCTCTCAAAGGAGATGCAGCAGGCGTCCTCCTTTTTGCCAATGGACACCGGGGTGCGCCCCATCCGATCCCGGGCGGCGTAAAGCCCCCGAGGAGTCAGCAGCAGCATGGTCATGGAACCGTCGATGATCTCCTGGGCGTACTGAATGCCCTCCACCAGATTGTCCTTCTGGTTGACAATGGCCGCCACCAGCTCCGTGGCATTGATGTCACCGCCGCTCATCTCCAGGAAATGGGTGTGGCCTTTACGGAATATCTTCTCCACGATCTCGTCGGTATTATTGATTTTGCCTACCGTGGCGATGGCGAAGGTGCCGTGATGGGAACGCACCATCAGCGGCTGGGGCTCATAATCGGAGATGCTGCCGATCCCCATGGTCCCCTTCATGTGGCCGATGTCGTTGTCAAACTTCGTGCGGAAGGGGGCGTTTTCGATGTTGTGGATCGCCCGGTCAAATCCCTTTTGATCGTCATATACCACTAAACCGGCCCGCCTTGTCCCCAGGTGCGAATGATAATCCGTCCCAAAGAACAGGTCGAAGGTACAATCCTCTTTCGATGCCACGCCAAAAAAACCGCCCATAGTATCCTCCTGTGTCACTGAATTCTGTCTGCTTGTCGGAAAGAGCCCTCCGATTAAAAGCATCGAAGCTCTGCGGCGCTTTCCTCCTGTACAGTAGTATACATCATCCTGCCCTGTTTGTCACAGGATTTTCGCCCGATTTCGCCCCTTTTCCTTTACGCCGTGCAGACGGTGATGCAGCACAGAGGGGTAAGCAAACGGAACCGGCCCCTCTGTGTGTATTCCCCGCGCATGCCCGGCCCGCCATAAAGCCCCTTTTCAAGCCGGTGTCAGGCCATCATCTCTTGGAAGGTTTTCTCATCAATGATGCGGATACCCAGCTCCTGGGCCTTGCGGTATTTGCTGCCGCCACCCTCTCCGGCCAGCACAACGGAGGTTTTTGGATACGCTGGAAGCGGTTTTTCCGCCGAACTTTTCAATGAGGGCGGAGGCCTCCTCCCGGGTCATGGAGGGCAGGGTGCCGGTGAGCACAAAGGTCATCCCGGCAAATCGCCGATCCTCCCGCTCGCCAGCATCCTGTCCCAGCCGGGTCATATTCACGCCGGACAGCTTTAGCTGCTCCACAAAATGACGGGACTGAGGCAATGCGAAAAACTGCACCACGCTGTCCGCCATAATCGCGCCGAAGCCGTCGATCGCGTTCAGCTCCTCCGCCGTGGCGTCCATCACCCGCTCCATCTCTCCGAAACGGTCGGCCAGCAGCTTGGCGGCCTTTTGACCGATATGGCGAATACCCAAAGCGTAGATCACCCGGTACAGGTCGTTCTCCTTGGATTTTTCAATAGCGGCCAACAGATTTTCCGCCGATTTTTCCCCCTGTCGTTCCAGGGCCGCTACCGCGTCCTTTGGCAAACGGTATAACTCATAGGCGCTGTGGACCAGCCCTCTTCCACCAGCTGCTCCGCCACAGCGGCGCCCAACCCCTCGATATCCATCGCGTCGCGGGAGGCGAAGTGGATCAACCGCCGCAGCTGCTGAGCAGGGCATTCGGGATTATTGCAGCGCAGAGCCGCTTCTCCCTCCTCCCGGAATACCGCCGACCCGCAGGAAGGACAGACCGAGGGCATTTCAAAGGGGACGCTGTCCGGGCGTGAGCCTCCACCCGCATCACCTCGGGAATAATGTCTCCGGCCTTACGCAGCACCACGGTATCGCCGACACACAACCCTTTTCCCGGATAAAATCCTCGTTATGCAGGGTGGCGCGGCTGACAGTGGTGCGGCCAGCGTCACCGGCTCGAATACACCGGTAGGAGTCAGTACGCCGGTACGCCCCACATTGACCTCCACCTGGAGCAAGCGGGTGCGTTTTTCCTCCGGGGGATATTTATACGCGGAGGCCCATTTGGGGAATTTGGCGGTGCTGCCCAGCTGACGGCGGAGGGAAAAATCATCCACCTTCACCACCGCGCCGTCGATATCATAGGACAGCTGTCCCCGCTGCTCCCCAATACGGCAAACCTCCTCGATCACCTCGTCAATGGCGGCAGCCCGCCGGTAAAGGGGATGATATGGAAGCCCAGCTCCTTCATCAGCTCCAACGACTGGGCATGGGAGGATACCTCCTCTCCTCCACCAGCTGGAGATTAAACACGAAAATATCCAGATCCCGTCCCCGGGTTATCGCCGGATCCTTCTGGCGCAGAGATCCGGCGGCAGCGTTTCGTGGGTTTTTGAAGGTCTTTTTCCCCGTTTTCCTCCTGCCGGGCCACCAAACGGGCGAAGCTCTCCGGGGCATGTAAACCTCGCCGCGGACGACAATGCGGGGAACCGGACGCGTCAGGACCTCGGGATAGAGCGAATAGTGCGCAGATTGGCGGTGACGTCCTCCCCATCTGGCCGTCCCCCGGGTGGCTCCGCGGACAAACCGGCCGTCCACATATTCCAAAGCGATGGACAACCCGTCTATTTTCGGTTCCACCACATACTCCGGCTTCTCCGCCGTTTCGCGCACCCGGCGGTCGAATTCCGCAGCTCCTCCAAGGAGAACACATCCTGCAGGCTTTCCAGAGGTACCTCATGCCGTACCGGCGCAAACAAAGCGGACAGATCGCCTTGTACCCGCTGGGTGTAGGAATCCTGGCGTCACCAGCCCGGATATTCCGACTCCAGCGCCCTCAATTCCCGGGTCAGCGCGTCAAACTCATCGTCCTCCAGCTCCGGCGCGTCCTCGTCGTAATACTTCTTACTGTGATAGGTGATGAGCCGGCGCAGCTCCTCTGTTCGGCTCCGGGCCTCTTCCCGGTTCATATCGTTTCCTCCCTTTTCGGCCCCCTCGGCCCGCTTCCTTTCTACTTTTTTTCCATTCGATGACAGAATACTCTTTCCATCGGAAAAAGACAAGGACTTCTCCTTCCGATTTCACCAAAGCGGTGGTTTATCCGGCGGATTCCCCTGAGGAAGCACTCCCCATCAAGCCCCCAGCCGCTGCCATACACGTTGGGTACCTCTCCCTTGAGTATGGTTTCCGCCACCGGAAATCCTGTTGTAATCTGTATGTTCTGTACACGGTCGGACAGCACTACCGACAGGTTCATCTCCACCTTCAGAAGAAGCTCGTGACGGGTCTGGTTGATCCCGGCGGAGGTAAAGCTGCTGGTCAAATCGGTCAAGGCGGTGCCGGTCATGGACAGCCGAAAGGTCAGCCGCGGTCCCCGGCCGGTAAAATAGTCCCCGCCGATCAGATCGCCCAGTGGAATGCGCACATCCTGGTTTTCCCGCTGGGCCAGCTTTTTCCAGTATGGCGGTGGAAACCGCCGCCTTCAGCCGGTTTACCTCCACGATATCCGCTTCCAGCGAGACGATTCCGCCTTCCTGATCGGTGGTCACGAGCACCAGCTCGTTATAGGCATATTCGCCTCCGGCCAGCACCTCTGTCACCGCCTGATTCACTGCCAGGGACGCCAGGGTTTTGGCCTGGGATTCCCCATAGGATTGAACAATCGATTGCAGTATTACCATCCACGGCCAGCACGGCGATCAGCAGACACAATACCACGATCCCCATCCGCAGCAGGGGCATGGATCTCCTCCGCCCGGAACCGATCGTCCTTCTCCACATAGCGCCCGCCTCCTTTTGCCTTCCATCATACGCCGAAAAGCAAAAGAAGGTTCCAAACGGTCGGATTGGCTGTCCGCCGGACGCTGTTTCGTCCGTTTGAAGGCGAAAACGGAAAAACGCCGCCCGCTGTTTTTCGAAGCATTCCCCGGCGGATTCCACGGATAAGCCCTGAGGGGGCTCGAGCCTTGACGCGGTCGGCGGGCGGATAATGGCAATTTTTCACTATTTATCTTCATGATAAAAGCGTCCCACATGGAGAGCCATGCGGGACGCTCTGCGGCGGCGTTTTCGAGAAATGCTGCCGCATTTCTCCCCTACCATAAAGTGAAAGGGACGGCTCCAGGCCCGGTGCCCCCGGTCGGAACATCAGATGACCCTGGGGTTACTGCCCCGGGGACCCTTCCCTCCTAGTGTATAGCGATCCTTATTCTTCTTCTGCAGAACCCTCTGCGGCTTCCGCAGCGGAATCCGCCGCTTCTTCCAACAGCTCGCGGATGGAAAGGCTGATACGCTTCTTATCAAAATCGATATTGGTGATCTTCACCGTTACCTCTTCGCCGATTTTCAGCTCATCCTGCGGCTTTTCCACCCGATGATCCGCAATCTGGGAAATATGGATCAGTCCGTCCACACCGGGCAGGATCTGGGCGAAGGCGCCGAAGGCGGTCATCCCGACAACCTTGGCTTTCACAACGGAACCCGCCGGATATTTTTCCTTGAGGATTTCCCACGGATTGTCTTCCGACTTGCGGTAGCCCAGGGAAATCTTGTGCTTCTCATGATCCAGATCCTTGATATACACTTCGACGGTATCGCCGACGTTGACCACCTCGGACGGATGCTTGATGCGGTTCCAGGAGAGTTCGCTGATATGCACCAGGCCGTCCACGCCGCCGATATCCACAAAGGCGCCGTATGAGGTCAGGGACTTGACCACGCCGGTGTAGGTCTGGCCAATCTCCACCTGCTCCCAGAACGCATTTTCGGCCCTTCTCCTTGCGCTCTTCGCGGGCCGCCTGACGCACGGAACCCACCGCACGGCGGCGGCTCTTATTGGTCTCGATGATACGGAAGCGAACGGTCTGGCCCTTGAGCGGGGACAGATCCTCCATCCGCGTGGCGGAAGCCTGGGAGGCCGGGATAAACACGCGCACGCCGTTGGTTACCGTCAGCATACCACCCTTGATAATATCGGTGACCGTGCCTTCCAGAATCGCGCCGGACTCCTCGGCCTCCACCACTTTATCCCAGCCCTTCATGGCATCCACGCGCTTCTTGGACAGCATGATGGTGCCTTCCTGATCGTTGGTGCGCATGATGAGCAGCTCCAATTCGTCGCCCACCTTGACCAGATCCTCGACCTTGGCGTTGGGATCCGCGCTCAACTCATCCAGAGGGATGTACCCGGTCTGTTTGCGGCCGACGACTTCCACCTGCACTTCGTTGGGAGCGATACCGACAACCACGCCGTGGACCCTTTCATCCGTATTCAGCGACTGGAGAGACGCTTCCAGCGCCTCCTCGAAGCTCATCTCGTCAAAGGATTTCTCCGCTGCCGCTGTCTGCGCCTGGGTCTCGGCGGCGGCAGCATCCTCGACCTTCTGGACTTCGTTGTTCTTTTCAATTTCCGACATGGTTGAAAGTACCTCCTTTATAATATCGGCAGGCGTCCATATTGTATCAAAAATTGCGGCGTTTGTATATACTCTTTTCAGAATTTTCAAACAATTTTCCCATTCTGATACACTAAAAGTCGTTTGAGCTACTACAAAAAGCTCTTTTGACTCTAAATTTGGGAAATCTTTGATCAGATTTTTAAGCTCATTTTGATTGCGGAAAACATAGCTTTCGCCCTGACAATGTCCTCTGATTCCCCGCACCTCCGGATGATCCGGGTCGCCGGCAATTAAAACCGGTACTCCTTTTTCTGAAGCAGAAAAAACGATTTGATGAATTTTTCCTACAAACGGACAAGTCGCGTCGGCATATTCTATGCCAAGCCGTTCAATCTCGCGCAGGATGTCAAGAGAAACGCCATGGGAGCGGATCACTAAAATTCCTCCTGGCTGAACCTGGCCTGGCTGGGAGACAATCGTCACGCCTCTCTGCTCCAATGCGGCCACCATTTGGGGATTATGGATAATCGGTCCCAAGGTATAAACCCTCTTTCCCTGATCCAGAAGGC
>VOFE01001301.1_pt1 | contig 38000 bp, 61 predicted proteins | sample 5384071 | NCBI WGS metagenome assembly VOFE01 (sample SAMN12384724, study PRJNA508395) | human gut metagenome | isolation source: healthy gut D | host: Homo sapiens
GATCAGCGGGCAGAAAAACCATCATACCGGCGTGGACATCGGAATGCCCCCAGGGCACGGATATTTAGCCGGGCATGACGGAACGGTCAGCCTTGCGGGCGAAGCCGTGGAGGCTACGGCTTATGCGTCGTGCTGGACGGCAAACAGGCGGAAGTACCTTTGGCGACCAGTACGGCCATGTTCACAGCTTCTTGTAAGCGCAGGCCAGACGGTCAAGGCCGGGGACGTGATCGCAAAGGTCGGAAGCACGGAAACTCTACGGGACCGCACCTTCATATCTGGAAGTGCTGTGGACGGCGAATACCTCAATCCGCTTTATTTTCGCGGATACGGAGAGGTCAGCGAACGGCATTTTTGCCGGAGGCGTCCCAGGTGGGCGGAGGCGGAAACTATCTTCATTACAATTTCGCACCCCGAGAAGCCGGTCTGACGCAAGGTTTGCAGCCATGCTCGAAGCGGAAAAGTATCTCGGCTACCCTTACGTTTGGGCGGATCGAGCCCGTCCACATCCTTTGACTGCTCAGGGTATGTATCATGGGTAGTCAACCACAGCGGATGTAACTTTGGCAGGCTTACGGCTGACGGGGGCTTTTGCATAAGTGTATGCCGGTCACGACGGCGGACGCAAAGCCCGGCGACCTGATCTTCTTCCAGGGCCATACAACACCAGCGGCGCAAGCCATGTGGGGATCTATGTGGGCGACGGAATGATGATCCATTGCGGAAACCCCATTTCCTACGCAAGTATCAATACCAACTTTACTGGCAGAGCCATTTCTTTATACCTTTGGCCGACTGCCGTAACACCAACAGATTGGAGGTAATCTATTGAACCCAAGAATTGAAAAGCTGGAGCGAGAGATCGCAAAGGTAAAGACAAAGATTGCGGACTCCAGGGGAAAGCTCCGCGACATGGAAAAAGCAGAAAAACGGAGCTGAAAAACAGCGATGCGGGCGATTGCAAGGAGCTTCCAGATGACCGGCCGAGCTCTCCGAGTTTTTGCAGTCGCGGCTTTCCGGGTCGCAATAATCGCGCCCGTTTCGCAGAAACCGGAGAATCTTATGAGGAATAAAATCACCATTACGCTTCTGGCGCTCGTGCTCTGTGCGAGCGCCTTCTGTTTTCCCTCTCTTCCGCTTACGCAGCGGGAGGAACGCCGCCACGCCGCCGACCCTTTGAAATAAAGAAAGACGGCGACAAGCTCTCCGTCGCAGCAAGCGACGATATGTCCGGTGTGGAGGCGGTCTATATCGACGAAAACCGGATCAACTCTCTTGCAAATGGCAAGGCGACGGTCATTTTGAAGGGCTACGCGGGACGGAAAAAAGATCAGCGTCTATGCGGTGGACTATGCAGGAACCGCCTGGAGGTAAAGACGCTGACAATCCCTTTATTACAAGGGAGCCTGCTACCACGCAGCCCCCTGGCTGCCACGCAAAGTACCGCGCCCCTGTGACGACCAGCCCGGCAGCGCAGAGCGATCCGGGCGTTTCCAGCCGCCCACAGGAAACTCGATCAGAAACAGCGCGTCCTCCATTCCCGAAGGAGCCCGGAGGAACCGCATGGACCGCCGGTCCGGTCTGCAAAAATGACTTAAATGGCTGCAACGGGAAAAGAAAAAGCCGGCGGAAACGGAAAACCGGCAGAACCGGAAAAGCCGAAGAAAGAAACCGGCAGCGTCGGCACGATCCTGTTTATCCTTGCTGCCTTACTTGCGGTCGGCAGGGATCGGTTACTATGTAAAAATCGTGCGTCCGAAACAGCAGGCCGAGGACGATGCGGAATTTGAGGATGACGGTTATGGCGAAGGCTTTGACCCGATGAGGCATAGGGGAACCGGAATATCTTTCCGAGGATGATTTTGACGACAAGGACAGCAAATAAGGCTGTCCTTTAGATTTTATGAAAGTGAGGATTTTTCATGGAAAACATAACCAGACGCCGCGGCTTTTTCAAGCTGTTGGCGTTTTTGCTTTGTATGGCAAGCATTTGGGGCTTCTTCCGGCTCAGGCTTTGCCATGTCTGTCGGACAGACGGCAAGCTCCTGGCTGGGCGACCAGTATGTAGGCTCTGATGGGAAACCACTACCGCGCCCCGGCACCTTACACCTATCTTGCCTACCATACAGACGGAACCATCGACGTACACACCAGTTCTGGGGGCAATGCTTACCGGCATTATATGCTGACGGATTCTGACGGGATCAGCCACCAGGTTTACTGTGTGGAGAGCGGGATTCCTTACCATACTTCGGAAAACACCTATGTTTCAGAAAGCGGGACCAACAGCCAATATCTGAACCTGCTTCCTGCCGAGGCAAGGAGGGGGATCACCCTGACTGCGATCTATGGCTGGAAACCCGGTGCGGCGCTCCCTGTTTCCGGGATCAACGAGGATGACTATAAGATGGCGACCCAGATCATCCTCTGGGAATACCAGCAGCAGCTTAGAAGCGATCCGTACAGCCGCCACGGAAACGGCCACGCAGACGCCGACCAGTATTTCAGCGTGATCGCCGGACGACCGGCAGAAAAAGCCTATGACTGGATTCTGGCACAGGTTGCTTCCCATTCCACAGTCCCACCTTCCTTTACTTCTTCTAAGAAAAGCGAAGCACCGGAACTGGAACTGAAATGGGATGTAGAAAAAAAGGTCTATACCCTGACGGTCACAGATACCAACAACTTGAAGATCGATCTGGAGGCTTTGAAAGGCAGCGGCGTTTCTGTGACAAGAAACGGAAATGAATACACCTTTACCAGCAGGCAGATGATGATGGACCCGGTGCTGTTTGAATTCCGAAAGAATATAAAGATCGCGGATCGACATGCTGATTGGGGCAGGCCCGGCTACCAGACCATGATGACCGGGCCAGTGACCCGGTATCATTTTTTGTAAAGATCAAGACGGAAACCTATGGCAAGGCCAAGATCGTAAAGACCAGTGAGGACGGCATTGTTTCCGGGATCCTTTCAACATCCGGTACGGCAGCGGCGAAATGAATCAAGACGGAAGTTACGACAACGCGGAAAACATGGCCAGATTGAAAAGGACCTCCTGCCGGGCACCTATCTGGTAACAGAGCAGCCGGTTGACCGCTATGTAACGCAAAGCCGCACAGTATATCACCATTGAGAGCGGCCAGACCGCCACGGTCCATTTCAGCAATATTTTGAAGAAGTTCCGTGTCCAAGGCCATAAGGTGGACGCAGAAACCGGCGACGCCCAGGGGATGCGACCCTTGGCGGGGGCTGTCTATGGATCTGTATAAAGGCGGGGAGCTGGTAGATACTTTCACCACCGGACCGGATGGCAGCTTTGTCACCGGTTACTATCCTTGCGGGGATGACTGGACCTTCAGGAGATTTCCCCAAGCCCCGGCTACCTGCTGGATGAAACGGTGCATGAGGTGGGCGCTTCTCCTTCCCTTTATGAAATTCGAGCTGAATACCACGGAAAATACGCTGCCGGAAACGGTGATCCGCGGCAATATCCAGCTTGTGAAGCATACCGATGACCCGGACCCGGATGTATCGGACGAGGAACACAGTGACGATGCCAATGCCGGTATGGTGGAAAAGCCGGAGGAAGGCGCTGTTTTTGAGGTTTACCTGAAACGAGCGCGGGCAGCTATGAAAATGCCAAAGAAAGCGAGCGTGACATCCTGACAACGGATGCGGACGGCTTTGCCGCCTCCAAGGATATGCCCTATGGCCGCTATACCGTCCACCAGACCGCGGGCGAGGACGATAAAGCCTTTGTACCGGATTTCACAGTATTTATCAGCGAGAACGGAAAGACCTACTCTATATATCCTGAACAATGACGCCATCACTGCCAGGGTGCGTGTGGAAAAACAGGACGCGGAAACCGGTGAGATCATCCCATGGCCGGTACGGGCTTCCGTATTAAGGACCTTACCACCGGCGAATTTATCAGCCAGGAAATCTACTATCCCAATCCTGAAACCATTGACGTATTTTACACTTCGGATGAAGGCTGGCTGATGCTGCCGGAGCCGCTGCCCGCCCATGCGTTTGAGCTTTACGAAGTGACAGCCCCGGAAGGGTACGTCCTTTCTGACGAGCCGGTGCCTTTCACAGTAGATGGTTCCGAGGCGGTTGTCACCGTCGTACCCAGTACAACCATGCCGCAGAAAGCCCAGCTCACCATCAGCAAATCCGGCGAGGTTTTTGCCAGCGTGCAGGAAAATGATGGCTTTTACCAGCCGGTTTATGAAGTGGTTGGTCTGCCCGGCGCCGTCGTATGACCTGATTGCCGATGAAGATATTTATACCGGTGACGGCAGCGGACTCTCTATCTTTGGGAAATACCGTCTGGAGGAACGCGAGGCGTCCGCATGGCATGGTGCTGGAACACCGCGCCGGAATATGTGGAGCTCTCCTATGCCGGGCGAGACCGTGGAGGTCACGGAGGCAGTCCATCGGCCTTTATGACGAGCGCCAAAAGGCGGGGCTTGATCTGACAAAAGCAATGGAAAACGACGACCTTTTTCAAGATCGGCGGCGGTGAGGAATACAAGGACGTATCCTTCGGCCTCTATGCGGCAAAAGACCTTGTCGCAGTGGACGGCACGGTGATCCCGCGGGCGGGCTTTGGAAGCGGTCTCCATCGTTCCGAATGAGGACGGAAACTTTACCGCTGCCTTTGCCTCGGACCTTCCGTTCGGAAGCTACTACATCAAGGAGCGGACCACCAACGCCGCGTATGTGATTTCAGATGCGGCATATCCTGTTGAGTTTACCTATGCGGGCAGGACACGGCGGTCGTCGTGATCCATGTGAACGAAGGAAAGCCATATTGAAAACGACCTGCTGCGCGGTAAGGGTCGAGGGCGTCAAATACGGTGAGGCGACGGATGGCAGTGACAAAAGAGCTTGGCCCGGCGCCCTGATGGGTCTTTTTTTTTCGGGCCGGACACGGAGAGTTTTTACCAAAGATACGGCGATCATGACCTGCACCACGGGAGAAAACGGCGCCTTTGCCTTTGAGAACGTTCCGTATGGTCATTTCATTGTGGCGGAGATCGAAGCCCCGCGCTCTATACCATAAGCCCGGAAAGACATCATGTGTATATCGGGACGGACGGTCAGGTGATCCATTGATCCGTGTGGACAACACCCTGATCCGAGGCAGCGTACAGGTTATCAAGACCGAGGCTGTGGCGGAGCCTTCCGCTGTGGAGAACACGAATGAAAACACCTTTATGCGTTTCCTCTCCGGCGCGGAGTTTGCGCTGTATGCGGACACCAACGGAAACAAGGAATTTGACAGCGGGATAAGCAGATCGGAAAGCTCACCGAAACGGACGGCGGCTACCATACGGCGGAAAACCTGCTGGAAGGCGGTTATTTCATCAAGGAAAGCAAGGCCCCGAAGGGCTATATCCAAGATGAAAAAGCCTATTACTTTGCCATCACCGAGGACGGACAGGCCGCCGTGATCGAGAACGGCGAAAAGGGACGCGGCTTTACCAATGAAGCCTTCCGAGGAAGTCTTGAAGATCGTCAAAGATTCCAGCGACGGTCGAAAGGATGGCTTTCGCCATCGAGGTCAAGAGCGCGGACGGAAGCTACTGCGAAACCTTCACTACGCCAAAGGATGGCGTGATCGAGGTCAAAGGGCTGCGCGTCGGCGTCTATACCGTAACGGAAGTAGCCAACAGAGCGAGCCGCGACTACATCATCCCGGACGCTGCGACCGTAGAGATCAAGGCGGACGAAACGGCGACGGTTCAGCTTTTCAATGAGAAGCCCTGACGAGCCTACGCCGGAGAATCCGACTACGCCCGGAAAACCCGTACCGCAGACCGGCGACGATAATTCCATCTTCCTTTGGGGCGGACTGCTGGCGGCTGCCGTGATCGGCGGCGTAGTCTTTGCGGTGATCCGTCTTAAAAGAGCAAGGGCGGAAAAGAACGCCAAGGCGGTAAACGCTGTTGTTCTTCTGTTCTGTGTTGCCCTGGCTGTCGGAAGCGGCTGCAAGCTCATGCAGGAGATCGCGCAGTACAAAGATAGCGCCGCGGCCTACGATCAGCTTGCGGAGGCCGTAAACTGCCGGAATCCACGCCCGAACCGTCGGAGGATTCGGGAGCGGAAATCGAGACAGAAACGGCGGGACCGTTGATTGCTCTACCTGTGGTGGACTTTGCCTCCCTTCGTGAGACGAACGGGGACATTATCGCCTGGCTCTATCAGGAGGATACGGCGATCAATTACCCGGTCATGCAAACAGACAACAACGACTACTATCTGACCCATCTTTTTGACGGGACTTACAGCAAGGTGGGCGCCTATTCGCGGACTTCGAGAACAAGGCGGATTTTTCGGATCGCAACACTGTGATCTACGGGCACAACATGCGGGACGGCTCGATGCTTGCTTTCTAAAGCTACGCAGACCAGCTCTATTTCGGCGAACACCCGAGCTTTACCTTATCACACCGGAGGCCGGCTATATCGTGGAGATCTTTCCGCGTTTTTCTGCAAGCCCTTCGGAATCCGGCAGCGACACATCGCCCTGGCGACTTGATTTTCAGGACGACGGCGCTTTACAGCACTTTGGATCTCCGCTATGGTGGAGCGCTCTGTTATTGAGACCGGAACCACCGTTACCGGAAGCGACAAGGTGCTGACCCTTTCCACCTGCGCGCCGGGCGGTGAAACACGTTTTGTCGTGATGGGAAAAGCTCACAAGGGTAAACAACTGAAAAACACCTGTGGACGCGGGAGTATAAAAGCTCCCGCGTCCTGCATTTACGGAGGAAAATCTATGGTAAATATCTTGATACCCATAAAAGGATATGTGCATTTATATCGGTCGCTTCTTCGCTTTTATGACATGCCGGAAAACGAGATCAAGGAAATGCTGTATCTTCTGAACACGGCAAACGTGGACTGCTACGGCTGCTATCACCCGGAAAGGCGTCTTATTGAGAGCGGCCCGGTTACATTCTCCTGTGGCTTGACAACATGGACTGCCGCCCTTACCGGACGGAGGTACAGCTTCATAAGGCGCTGCATGTTCTTAAAACGCAGCGTGGAGCGAGACATGATCATCACCGCTCAGCGGGAGGCATTGCAGACGCTTCGCTGTATCCTTTCCAATATCGAGTACCGCTGGAGATTACAAAGCCTACGGTATGGAGATTGAGGACAAGCGCACAGTGTACTGTTGTGAGCGAAGCCTGCACCTATCACCTGATCCCGAAAGAGTGACGAGCCGGAGCGAAGCAGAACTTGCATTTTTGCATGATGCACGACTGATTCATCTGCCGAGCGCGTAAAGGAGATTCTATGCAAACAACGAACTGAATACCATAAAGTGTTTGACGAACAGGTTGCGCTGCGAAGCCGTTCTGTTTCACAAGGGCAAAAAAAGAATACGCCCCTGATGAAACGGACCGGCTTTCTTCTTTGAAAAGGAAGGCGGCTGCGGCGCTCCTGCACTGTACGCAGCCGGAAGCTCTTTGCGGGATGCTGGCAAAGCATATCGTGTCCGTTTACGACATGTGCCTTGCCGGTTCCGAGCATTACGGTATGGACGCCTGGGACGAAAAGATAACAGACAGCATTAACTATCTCATTCTGTTGAAAGCAATCGTAAAGGAGGAACAAAGCCATAGAAGGGGTGAAAATTGAAGTAAAATTTTGAACTGTTCGGCCGTGAAGGAAGCTGAAAAAAACATGGTCTTTGCGGCCAGGCTTACGCAGCGCGGGGGGGATCAGGAGCATGGACGACCTGATGACCCTATACGAAAAGTCGTTCAGCGAGGGAACGCTTAAAGCCATAAGCGGTCTGCCGCACCCCACCTGAATATCCAGAAATTCGCAGTTATTACCGTAGCGGTCGTTGGCGCAAGCAGGCGCTTTCTGGCACAGATCACCAGGCACCAGAATGAAGTGAAGTTTATGAGCGCGTCGCTGCAATACAGCGATTACTGCGGTCAGGCGGAGTTTGCCATGCCCTATGAGATCATGACAGCACCCGGCGAGCTTAAAGATCTGTACCTTTGAAAGCTGCCGGTCGGATCTGGACTGCTACGAAACGCTTTGCAAGGCAGGGACCGGGCATGACGCGGCGGGCTATGCCACCCCGCAGGGACTACGGAACGTGCTTATGATTTCCGCAACGCCCTATCAGTGGAAGCGCATGATCCGTCAGAGAACATGCAGGAGAAATACCGATGAGACAAGGATCGTGCTCCTTAAAATCTGGCAGGAGCTATATGCTTTGAGCCCTGCGCTATTTGGCCCTTCACAGACCGGACCTTTCTGTCAGCGCGATAAATGTGCCGAGAGAAAAATGAGCTGCGGACAGCCGATAGAAAAAACGCTCGGCCCGGCTGAAATCCCTGCAATCTGATTATTCTGCGCTCATGACGGGAGGCGGCCTATGAAGATCAAGCTGATTGACTTTGGCGTACCTGATGGCCACCGCCCTTACCGGGCGCACGATAACGACGCCGGGGCGGATGTATATATGCCCTATGACTACACTTTGCAGCCCGGTGAGATCGCAAAAGGTTCCGCTGGGTTTCGGGATCGAGGTGCCGGACGGCTATGCGGGCTATGTGTTCCCAAGAAGCAGCATGGCGGTCAAAGGTCTTGTCTGCGAGCTGCCCCTGTGGATTCCGGCTACCGGGGCGAGATCCACGCGATCATAAGCAACGTGAGCCGCGAGCCGCACACCATACAAAAGGATACACGGATCGGGCAGCTTGTGATAACCCCGGTCGTAATCGCTGACTTTGTATCGGAGCGGGACAAGGCGCGCGGAACCGCGCCTTTGGGAGCACCGGAGAATAACAAAGAAATGGAGGGATGAACAGTGAAACTTGTAATTGCGGAAAAGCCCTCCGTCGCCATGTCCCTGGCGGCGGTTTTGGGTGCAAAAAGAAAAGAAAGACGGGTATCTGGAGGGCGGCGGTTATCTTGTGAGCTGGTGCTTCGGGCACCTTTTGAGCTGGCGCAGCCGGACGCCTACTGCGAGCAGTACGGCAAGTGGCGCTATGAGGATCTTCCGATCCTGCCGGAGAGCTGGAAATATGCTGTGCCGAAGGACAAGAAAAAAGCAGCTTGATCTTCTCTGCAAGCTGATGAAGGACGAGCGCGTGAAAAGCATCGTGTGCGCCACCGACGCCGGGCGCGAGGGCGAGCTGATCTTTTCGCCTAGTATATAACCACGCGAAATGCAAGAAGCCTATGGAGCGGCTTTGGATTTCCAGTATGGAGGATGAAGCGATCCAGGAGGGCTTTGCGCAGCTCCGTCCCAGCAAAGGACTATGACCGGCTGTATGACGCGGCTCTTTGCCGTGCCGGTGCGGACTGGATCGTGGGATCAATGCTACCCGCCTCTTTTTCCGTGCTTTACGGCGCGACGCTCAATGTAGGGCGCGTCATGTCCCCGACGCTGGCGCTTCTTGTAAAACGAGAGGCAGAGATTTCGTCGTTTGAAAGCAAGCCGTTTTATGCCGGAGATCGCCTGCGGCGGCTTCACGGCTTCCGGTGAAAAAGACAGACGACAAGACCGCTGCAGGAAGCCGTTCAAAAAGGCTTGTGACGGACAAAACGCAAGGGTAAAGTCGGTAGAGAAACAGACAAAGGCCATGCAACCCCCGAAGCTCTACGACCTTACCACTTTGCAGCGAGAAGCAAACCGCCTTTACGGATACACGGCGCAGCAGACTCTTGACTACCTGCAATCGCTGTATGAAAAGAAGCTGGCGACGTATCCGAGAACGGATAGCCAGTATCTTACCGAGGATATGCGCGGCACGGCAAATGACCTTGTTACATGGCTTTGCGGCAATATGCCTTTCGGCAAGGCTCATACAGGAGAGCCGGATCTGAAACGGGTGACGGACAATGCAAAGGTCACGGACCACCATGCGATCATTCCCACGATGCAGATCACAAAAGCGGACCTTTCCGCTCTCCCTGCCGGAGAGCGCGACATACTCATGCTGATTGCCGCACGTCTGCTCTGCGCCACGGCGCAGGCCCATCAATTCGAGGCAGTCAAGGCGGCGCTGTCCTGCGCCGGTCACGACTTTTTACGGCAAAGGGCAAGACCGTTTTGCAAGCGGGTTGGAAAGAGATCGAAAGTCTTTTCAAAATCGGCCTCAAACAAAAGGAAGAAAAGGACGACGAGGACGCGGCTTTGCCGGAGCTTACCGAAGGACAGGTCTTTGAAGGCGTTGCTGCTTCTGTCCGAGAAGGCAAGACCGCACCGCCGAAGCACTATACGGAAGACACCCTGCTTTCCGCTATGGAAACGGCCGGAGCAGATGAAACGCCGGACGACGCCGAGCGTAAGGGTCTGGGAACACCGGCTACCCGTGCGGCTACGCTGGAAAAGCTGGTATCGACCGGCTTTGTGGAACGAAAGAAGAAACAGCTTATCCCGACAGAAAAAGGCGTCAATCTGATTACCGTGCTGCCGGAGAAGATCAAATCGCCGCTGCTTACCGCGGAATGGGAATCCATGCTGAAACAGGTGGAGCGCGGCGAGATCAGTGCGGACGCCTTCATGGGAGGTATTGCCGATATGACCGGCGAGCTTGTGAAAGCGCACACCGAGCCGGACAAGCAATTCCTGTCCCTGTTTCCGAGAAAGGATACCGAAAGCGAAGCCGTCGTCACCTGCCCGCGCTGCGGATCGGCGGTTCGAGAAAGGCAAATGGGCTTCTTCTGCGAGAACCGGGGTTGCGGCTTTGCCCTTTGGAAAGACAACCGGTTTTTCAGCAGTCAAAAAGAAAACAGTTACAAAATCTATCGCCGCGGCGCTCTTAAAGGAGGGCCGTTTTCGTATCCGGGCTATACAGCGAAAAAACCGGCAAGACCTATGACGCGGTAGTGGTGCTGGATGATACCGGGGATAAGTATGTCAATTTCAAGTTGGAGTTTTCGGATAAGCGAGGGGGCAAGAAATGAGCCGCGGCATGTGTTTTTCTTACGGCGGCTTTCACTTTATCCCTGTTCGGCAATTTGAAAGGATGAGGGCGATTTTTTCGCCCTCTCCAAGCGTCTTGCCATTGATCCTGTTCTGGGGCTGTCGGCCGATGCAGAAAGACAAAAGCACCCGTATTCCCATAAAGCTTTCTATGCCGCGACCGCAGATAAGACCTGTGATATATTTCGCTGTCTGGAAAACGGAAAGATCTATGTGCCGGGAGACCGGGAGCTATTCATCTATCACGATCCGTATCCCGGAAAGAAAAAACGCGGCTTGAAATCAAAGACGGCCTTATGCTGATCGACACAGCGACGAAAGCCTTTGACATACAGGAGATCGACAACCGGCGCTTCATGTACGAGCCAAAGACAGGCGTTCTGATCATTGGTGAGCAATACGGGAAAGTCAAAGGACTTCGGGAAGCCATGCCGAGGATCTGGCAAAGGCCGCTATCACAGTAGGCTACGACGATTATGTCCGCGGATGGGTCGGCACCGGCAAGGAGTACCCCAAAGGGCGTGATTCATTTTGCGCCCAATGTGGACGATAGAAACATCACTCTGTTTGACCGGGCCTTTGACACGCTTGAAATGTTTCGGGAAAACGGGGCTGCGGCGGAAACGGTCGTGCGGGCTTTCGGCAAACGCTGGGAGCAGCCATTGTTTGCAATTCTAAACAGCGTGCCAGGAGCCGGAGCATAAGCCTCTGTCAAGGAGCAGCTAAGACAAAAAGCCGGAGCAAAATGCCCGGCCAAAACAAACACCTAAATCAAAGAAGAAGGAGGCGGAACTTTGAGTATAAAAGCATATCAATACGGATGACCTTCGGTGCATGGGACGACAAAGAAGGTCTTGTCATCATGGGCTGTGGAGGCGACCTTTCGAATGGCTTGACGGGGATCAACGATACGCTTTGCAAAGGCTGAAATCCTGCAAAATGGAAGTCGTTTTGAAGAAGCCAGTTCTTTTGAGTATAAGGGGCTTACCTGTATGCTTTTCCCTTCGATGATGTGGATCTGAATATGGGAAAGCTGGCAATGTGGCGGCTCAATACCCATGAAGCCTACGGCGGCACCTGGCTTTCCGATTTTGTTCCCAACTATCTGGGCGGGTATCTGGAAGCGCAGGCTGCGGAGCCGGAAAAAGCCGGACTGTCCCCTGATCGGGCAGGACGGAAACGTCTTTAACCTGGTCGGCATTGCGTCCCGGACGCTACGCCAAGCGGGATGCCGGATCAGGCAAAGGAAATGACTTCCCGTGTGTTTTCATCCGGCAGCTACGATGAAGCCCTCTGCATCATTTCGGAGTATGTGAATATCACGGATGCAGAGAGTGCCAGAGAGCCGAAGCGGTCGGTACGTGGGATCAGATCAAAACGCCACGCCGGAGGCGTCAGATAAGCCTAAACATAAAAATCAACCGGAACGGTAAAAGGAGGTACCTACATGGAACAAAAAAGACTTATGGCGTATGGGCGGTGCGCGGCTCTGGCTCTGTTTTTGGAGCTGCACAGGCCTGGTGCAAAGAGGACGGAAAGCCCCTTGAATTTGACTCAGAGGATGCGGCAAAAGCATACGCTGCAGAACTGAACGGAAAAGCGACCGCCAATGTTCCTACTATGTCAGGAGAAAAAGAGCCGGAACCCGGCGCAATCAGGAAAACGGAAACGGCGGCGGATCTGGATGCGCGAGCGCATGATGATTTCACGCCCCGCGCCCCGGCCGCGGGAAAAGCTGAACGAGATCCCCGGCAGACAGTTAACCCCGGACGGGAAAGCGCCCATGCCCGGCAGACCGGCACATTTGCCGGAGAACTACCTGCTGAACGCGGAGCTTAACAAGGAGGCGCAAACCGGAAACTACAATATGCTGGACGGACGCCTGGACAACCTGGCGCCCGAAAAAGCCGGATCTGACAGACGGCCAGACCCATGACGAGCTTATGGAGCTGGCGCCGGAAACGCTGACGGGTGAAAAGGAATCTGTCTTGTATAAGCTGAAAGCGGAGCTCCCGAGCATGAAGTAAAGCGCCTTGTCCCCGGCAATCCCGAAAGGGAGTGATAAGATGATCCTGAATAAATTTGAGGATACAGACATACTGGATTCGTTAAGGCAGATCATGGAGCTCCATACGAAGCACTACAAAGAGGACTTCGACCTGGATGTTAAAATCATACAGAGAATGGCGGTGTCAGAAAGCCCGGAGGATCGCCGCCTGGTGTGGCTGTCCAGACCGAACGGCACCCACTGCTTGCGTGAGCGGGATATATATCTGCAAGACAGTCACGAAAACAAGGTCTTCTGTTTTTATCATGATCAGACAAAAGACCCGGTGCTTGCCTATGCGCTCACATTAAAAAGACAGAACCGGGCCCTACTGTAACGGGAGACATTTATCAGCTTGATTATCATATGGAAGTGGAGCGGGTAAAGCTCCTGACCTGCCCGATCCATAGGGCTGCGCTGACCTTTGCGGACGGTGCGGAGTTTACCGTGCCATACGAAACCTACCGGGGCTATGTCAATGAGCTTTCCGTCAAACATGGAGAACTGAAAGCAATCGGATATGAACCTGAAAGCGAGGCGGAGCTGTCTGCTATCCTGTCGCAGCAAAGGTACCGGAGATCTTTCCAGGCAAACAAGGGAGATATTGAAAAGCATATCGGGGATCTGAAAAACGTCGGTACGCGGGAAGCTGCAGGAAGCAAAGGAGGCCGTTGCCCCTGCCCTCTGAAAAGCATGTGCGCAAGGGAGAAGCCTTCATTATGAGAAAAGAGCCCCGATCTGTGCAGCTTCATTTCGTTGTGTCCGAGCCGGAGGCGGAGCTGATAAAGGAGCGCATGGCGGAGCTTGGGATCACAAATCTGTCCGCATACCTGCGAAAGATGGCGGTGGACGGCTATATCGTTCATCTGGATATGAGCGAGATCCGGGAAATGACGCGGCTCCTTCGCATCTGCTCCAATAACCTCAATCAGTATGCAAAGGCGCGCGCACGAAAGCGGAAATGTCTATGCGGCGGATATAGACGATCTGCGCACAAGACTTGACGAGCTATGGGAAGCGGCAGACGGACTCCTGCGAGGATTTGCAAATATCCCGTAAATCTCCCTTCTGCCCCGCTGACTTTTCATTTGCGGCACGGTAGAATGTGATTGAAAAAATATGCAAAGGAGGTCCTGGCTATATGCGTTTGATCCTAAAACTGTTATTCCTTCCGTTGATCCTGATTACCTGATCGTATATGCGATATGCAGGCTGTTTGTCCTGCCTCCGGCGCTGTGCTGGGATTCTGGCCGGTCTTGTGTTCGTGGCTTCTATCGTTCTATTTTCAAGGCCGGCGTAATTGCAGGGCTGTCATGGCTGGCGATTGCGTTTCTGATCAGCCCTTACGGTTCGCCAATGGCGGCAGCCTGGCTGACCGGAAAGATCGGCGGGCTGAACTACGCGCTGCGGGACTTTTTCTCGCAAGCTGACAAACAAAATCGATTTCGAGCGGGGCGTTTCGGCGTCCTGCCCATTTTATCTATGGAGGTATCTTATGAAAGACCAAACACTGATGTATTATAAGCCGCCTCTACTATGCGGCTGAAAATGGAGAAATGGAGCAATACCGCGCTTCCCATTTTGCAAATCAAGCGTGCAGGGATGCGATTGAAAAAGCGATTGCCGAGCATTATCGTGATAATCGCCTTGATCCGGCAGCAGTAAAAGAAGTCACAGAGCAATTTGGATATGAGCGTACTCTTGTGGTCCTTGCGAGAACAGTAAAGAACGAGATTGGGATGCGCGCTTTTCAAATGAGAATAAAGCCTGGGCGAAAAGCCTTGACGACCTCCCCTGACCCGGATACAACCAGCTATTTCCGCTACCTGATAAAACAAATCTCACCCAGGGCTTGTCGATCTCTTTCTGACACAGGCGCGTCGTGAGTACGCAAAAAGAACAGGAGAAAAAAGCCTTCGGTCCGTGAAGGGCTGAAACTGAATGCGGAGCGTGTGGCGGCCGGCAACAAACCGGTAAAGCACAAAGAGCCGGAGCTTTGATTTTTTATTTTTGCACGAAAGGATTTGTTTATAGGTTCTTTTGTCACTTCTGAAAATGCACAAAACCGTTGGCAAACCTCTGTTTCGTGCGCAATCAGAAATATCAGTTTTTGCAAAATCATCAGATTTGATACGCGGCAGGCTATTGACTTTTTCCTTGTGCGCTGATATAATACAATCGGAATTAAAATAATATTTCCGCATATAATATATCAAGAAAGGGAGCTGGCGTATCATGACATATATGGACTTTACCTGCGATTTGCTGAAACAGATGCCAATCGGTACGCCGATTTATACCGGACAGATTGCAGAGAGAATAGCTGCTCGATTTACGCTTGAGTTCAAAGACGCTGCGGCGGCAACCTCTGTCGCCGTCAAACGCATTATGGATGGGAAAAAAATTCCAGATCTTCGCTTTTATCAAAAGGAATCTATTTTCGGACGATTGTTACGCCTTTTGGTGAAAGAGGTATAGATCGGGAACGGCTCGTGGCCGACAAATATCTGCTTCCGACAAAGGCTATGAAACGGACTTGTTCTGCTTCACCGCATGGGGCTGACAACACAAATGCCTAAGGAACATGTAATTGCCACCAATATGGCGAAAGAATGTCCGAACAGATAAAAGCTGGGCGTTGTAATCAGGCCGCCAAAGACAGAAATAAACGCAGAGAACAAAGCCTATCTGCAAATGCTGGACGCATTGAGCTTTTGATAAAGCGCCGGTAGACGCAGAAAATCCTTATGAGATCGTCGCAAATCATATCCGAGAAAAGACTTGCGCTATGAAAAGCTCTTGTTTTTTTGCGGATCGTTATTACAACAAGAATACTATCATGCAGCTTGCGCATACCGCAGGCAAAGGAGGATACACGACATGAACCTTCACCTTGATAAAGATGCTTTTCGCGTATTGATTGAAAGTATCCACGAGCAGACCGGATACAGAAGTGATGTGCTGGAAAAAGACTATTACGTGGTGCTCATGCTGAAAGAGCTTGGCAGATAAACAGGCTGACGGACTTCTCGCTTATTTTCAAAGGTGGAACCGCATTGTACAAGGCTCTTAAACCACGAACCGCTTTTCCGAAGATATTGATCTGTCTGTTGGATACGAGAGGGTTAAGCCGCTCGCAAAATGATAAGAGACTCGAACAAGCCACAAAGAAATATATTTCTTTGATGCGTGACCCTGCGGCCGGAAAAACAAACCGTTCAGAAGTGATTGCGGTATATACGTATGATCCTGTGACTGCTTATGACGCAAATGACGCGCTGCAACGCTTTGGTAAGCTGAAAATTGAGGCAACATCTTTTACTATCAGCGAGCCGGTGGAAAGTCTGGAGATTTCCGCTATGTTGTACAGCCTTGCCACGGATGAACAAAAACAAATTTTGAAACACATTATGATGTAAGGCCGTTTTTCGTCCAAACCATCTCTATGGAGCGCGTATTCATTGATAAGCTCTTTGCTGCGGAGGCGTATGTGCGTAAGGCTGCTGATCCTCACCGGGCATTTGAAGCGGCAAACACATTTATGATTTGGCCGTAATCCGAGAGCATGAGAAAACCGTTCATCTTTCTCCGATAAAAAAAATCAAATGAAGCGTCTTTTGGATATTCGTATCACAGAAGAAAAGACCGGCTTGACGGTATTCCAGGCGTCTTGCCTTCGGAGTTTTCTTTCTTCGTGGATGCGGCTACAAACGCAGATGTCCGTAAAGCATATGATGTCATGCAAAACCAGTATGTGCTTCGTGATAGCGATCGTATTGATTACGATGCAGCAATGGATGCTCTTGCGTCTATCAAGGAGAGCCTTCTGAATAATCCGTCCTGACAGACTACCATATGTAAAAAATAAACCATTTATCTTTTGGACGACCACTCTTTTGTTGAGCGTGGTCGTCTTTATTTCACAAAGGGGGTGATTCTGATAGCGACTACACGCTTATGCCGCTTCATATCGGAAAAGGGCGGGATGTATCGACCGCTATTTCCGACATCATAGACTATGTGGAGAATCCGCAAAAGACGGATAACGGGCGGCTGATTTACGGCCATGAATGCGACACCCGTACCGCCGATGCGGAATTTCTTTTATCAAAGCGCCAGTATATCAATCTCACCGGCAGGCAGCGCGGCGCGGACGATGTGATCGCCTATCACCTTCGTCAATCCTTTCGGCCCGGAGAGATCACGCCGGAACAGTCGAACGAGATTGGCCGGGAACTTGCCCTGAAACTGACGAAGGGCAACAATGCCTTTATCGTCTGCACGCACATAGACAAGCACCATGTCCATAACCATATCATTATCAATTCCGTGGATCTTGACTGCACCCGGAAATTCAGAAACTTTTGGGGCTCCACCTGGGCGATCCGGCGAATGAACGACAAGCTCTGCCTGGAGCATGGGCTTTCCATCGTCGAAAACCCCGAAACCCAGCCGCGGACACTATGGCACATGGCTGGGCGAAGAAAAGCAGCCCTCTTATCAGGAACAGCTTCGCCGGATCATCGACGCGGTGCTGGAAGAACGGCCGAAGGACTTCTCTGACTTTCTGGAAAAAACTCAAAGATTACGGCGTCGAGGTCAATGCCGAGCGGAAAACCTGCGGCTGAAACTTCCGGGGCAGGCGCGCTTCACCCGCTGCAATACCCTGAAAGGCGACTACACGGAACAGGCGATCAGGGAACGGATCAAAGGCACAAGAACCGTAATGCCAAAGCGCGCCGGGCTGAAGCAGGCGCCGCCGAAAAATCGGTTTGCTGGTGGATATAGACGCGGCGATCCGAGCGGGCAAAGGTCCCGGCTATGAGCGCTGGGCGAAGGTGTTTAACCTGAAAACAGCTCTCTCAGGCTGTCCTTTATCTCAAAGAGCACGGCGACATGGGCTATGCGGAATTGAAGGAACCTCGGCGGCAGCCACAACAAAATTCAATGAGCTCTCCGCAGAGATAAAGGATTTGGAAACACAGATGACCGCAAACGGCGAGCTGCAAAAACAGATCGTAAACTACGCCAAGACGCGGGCGGTCTATGGTGATTATCGCAAGGCCGGGTACAGCAGAAAATTCAAAGAAGCGCACGAGGCGGACATACTGATCCACCAGGCGGCAAAGAAATACTTTGACGAGCTGGGAATAAAAAAGCTGCCGTCCGTGAAATCGCTCCGGGAAGAATATGCCGGACTGCTTGCGCAAAAAGAGGACGGCCTATGCCGCCTACAAGCAGGCGCGTGAGGATATGAAAGAGCTCTATAATGTCAAATCCAACGTGGAGCACCTTCTTGAAATCGACGAGCGGGCCAGACCCCCGACCGGGAAAAAGCGCGGCAGTAGCTTTTTCTCCGCTTGCGGTATTCAGCGTTCTTTGAACGCGCAGCCGTCACCGCAGGTGGCGATCTTAGGGTTTGGGGAATGTCACCAACAAGCATTTTGCGAGGATAGGCCATCGGGCCGCCTCGCAAAATTCGCAAACTTGTACAAGTTTGCATTGTTTGCAAATTTTGTCCCGAATTCGGTATAACCAGCAAGAAAGATATAACATCCTACTGTTCTTTACCTTTAGCTTATTGACTTATAAGGCTATACTGGCTATAATACGATTGAATACGATATTAGACAAAGAGGTGTTTGGAATGGCATATATTAAACGAACGCTGGAAAAGAAAATACTGGAAATCAGCAGGGAATACGCCTGCGTGCTGCTGACCGGACCGCGCCAGGTGGGAAAGACCACCATGCTGGAACGTTTGATGGCGGGAAGCAATCGCACGAAGGTCACGCTGGACAATACCGATGAGCGGGAAGCTGGCAAAAGACCGACCCTTCGCTTTTTCTGGAACTTCACCCTGCGCCGGTTCTGATCGACGAGGTCCAGTATGCACCGGAGTTGTTTTCCATATAAAGATTAAGGTGGATGAGGGTGCTGCGCCCGGTTCCTACTGGCTAACTGGTTCACAAGCCTTTCGACTGATGGACCTTGCAAGAGAATCGCTCGCAGGGAGGACCGCGATTCTTCACATGTCCTCTCTTTCCCAAGGAGAGTTGTACGGCGACGGTGCTGCAATCCCGTTTTCGCTCGGCCTCGATGCCCTGAACGAGAGGAAGCGGCATCTTTCGCCGTGTTCCGCAGCAGAGATGTATGAGCGCATTTGGAACGGCTCGCTTCCGGGCCACCGCAGTGGAAAGTTTACTGACCGGGACGTCTTTTTACAGTTCCTATATACAAACCTATATCGACCGTGACGTCACCGACATGATACCGGGAGTTGATAAGCTGCTTTATGCCGATTTTATCCGAGCTGCCGCTTGCCGTGTGGGGCAGATGCTCAATATTCATGACATCGCGCAGGATGTTGGCGTATCTGACGACACCGCCAAGCGGTGGTTGACCGTGATGGAAAAGTCCGAAATCATCTTTTTATCTGCGCCCATACTCAAACAATCTGCTCAAGCGCACCGTTAAGACGCCGAAACTGTATTTCTTTGACACCGGTCTTGTATCCTACCTGACCAGGTATTCCAGCCCGGAGATTCTCATGAACGGAGCGATCAACGGAGCGATTTTGGAAAACTACACCGTTTCGGAAATCGTTAAAACCTTCCATAACGACGCCAAGGAATGCATTTTCCATTATTACCGAGACAAGGAGTCGAACGAGGTTGATCTTGTAATTGAAAGTGACGGAGAGTTGCACCCGATGGAGATCAAGAAATCGGTAAATCCCGGCTCAGAGCTTGCGGGCGCATTCAGGGTATTGGATAAAGGCTCTGTTCCGCGCGGCACGGGTGCGATCCTCTGCCTGCGTGAAGAACTGTCTGCCGTAAACCGCGGGGTATATATCGTTCCCATCTGGATGATCTGACTGCGGGGGTCCGAACGAATCTCATAAAAGCGCTTTCTTCAGCGGGCGTTCGTATAGCTTCAGGCGCCTGCTTTTTATGGTTAAAATTTCAAAGATTGGTCTCATCTCAAAGCTGCCTTTGGGGATAAAATAATATTGCTAATATTTTAGAACCGGAGGTAAATAAAATGAAAGAAAAAGTTATAACGGAACAGGAGCTTGAGTCGTTCAGAAAATGGCTTATCCTGGAAGAAAAAAGCGAAAGCACGGTAGAGAAGTATCTGCGGGACGTTGCAGGTTTTGCAAGCTTTGCCGATGGACAGGCTGTCACAAAAAGAAAGGGTGCTTTCATATAAAGGCAGCGCTGCTAGAAGAAGGCTATGCGCCAAGAAGCGTCAATTCCATGCTGGCGTCCTTAAACAGCTTTTTTCTTTTTTGCGGGATGGGGCGAATGCCGCGTCAGAAGCATCCGGATGCAGAAAAAGCATACTGCTCTGAGGATAAGGAGTTGACCAGAAGCGAATATGAAAGACTGGTGTTTGCCGCAAGGAAAAAGGGAAACGACCGGCTTGAACTGATTCTGCAAACCATCTGCGGCACAGGCATACGGGTGGGAGAACTGAAATATATCACAGTGGAAGCAGCAAGGCAGGGGGCGGCGATCATCTCTCTCAAAGGAAAGACCCGTGAAATACTGATTGAAAAGAAATTAAAAAACTGCTGCTTTCCTATGCTGAAAGAAAGGAAATCAAAAGCGGTCCTCTCTTTATAACCAGAAGCGGCAAGCCGGTCTGCCGCTCAAACATCTGGAAGGAGATGAAGGAGCTCTGCATAGAAGCGAAGGTAGAGCCAGGGAAAGTCTTTCCGCACAACCTTCGGCATTTATTTGCGCGCATTTTTTACAGTATCCAAAAAGATCTTGCGAAGCTGGCGGATCTTTTGGGCCACAGCAGCATCGAAACCACGAGGCTCTATATTATTTCCACGGGCGCGGAGCACAGAAGGACGCTGGAGAAAATGCGACTGATCCTGTAGCAGAAAAAATAAAAACCGCCGAAAAACGGCGGGAAAGGACGTAATTGTCGTTATGTAGTATTGAGCGTACATATACGAACGCCAAACTAACATAGTTGTTTTTATTATACTTGCTCACGAACGGAATTTCAATATTTGCACGAAATTTTTTTGGTCTCTTACAAGAAATTTTTTCATTCATTCACAATTACTGATGCTGTGGCATGACGAAAAAGCCTTTTCATTCTCTGGAGTTATTTCCATAGGTGCAAAGGCTGATTTGTTATGCCTTTCTTTTATTCCTGTATCCGCATAAAATCAAGTTTTTGATCCGGAATACTACATAACGACAATTACGTACCTCTCTCTTAGATGGACGACAGCACAGCATGTGTTTCGTAATATAAGGCCGGGTGTATACCCCCATGATACCCCGGCCTGTATTGAAAGAAAGCAGGGCGCGACATCCGGTAAAGGAAGGAAAATGTTATGGCCGTGAATATGCAGGGGGAACCGGAGGAGGGTTCACGACTCCCGGCAGGGCCGGGCGAGATCAGGAAGGGGAACAGACCTTGCCGTTATCGCGAAAGCAAAGGAACTTTCTTCGTACATCCTGACGGTTACGGAAAAGTCACCGAAGCGGTTTCTTCACGCTGACCAGCAGGCTGGCAGAACAGCGCGCTGGACATAGTGGAAAACCTGTATCTTGCCAACGAGGTCTTTGTGAACGGCTCGGAGGAAAGCAAAAACAGGCGGCTGGAGCTCCAGCACAAAGCCATGACAAGACTCAAGCTGCTATGCTATATCGCACAGCTGTCCATGGAGCAAAAGGCGATTCTGTATAAGCAGTACGAGCTTATCACCAGGCAGGCATATGACTGTCAGAACATGCTTGGTGCATGGATCAAGAGCGACAGGAAGCGTTTTCCGGCAGATGACAGGCAGACAGCGGATACGGGCGGCATCAGGCCGCGGGTATCATAGATGGGGCTTTTTGCCCCGTAAGGGATCGGGTTGAATAGGGCATACCGCCAATTGGTGGCTGCGCTCGTCTAATTCCAACAATAATGCAGGAAATGTCAATTCGGGCGGCACATTCAACAACAATAATGCCACGAACAACAATATGGGCGTGCGTCCCGCTTCGCTCGGGCGCAGGAATGCGTTGACAATGCCGGAAAGCTGCAGGCAGGTGCCTGCACTCAGGAGATCGCAGAATGGTCTGCGGTCCATGCAACGGAGCAAAGGAACCGGATCCCTTTCTGACTGCGCAAAGTTATGCGCGGCAGAAGAACACATATTGCAGAGGGTGCGAGACGCGGAACTTGCGTGTGGGGAAACCTCCGGCAACCGTTTTTCGGGCTTCGGGGCGTGCACCGGGCGGAAGGGCTGAGAAGCTCAACGCGCGGACATGTCCCCTCTGTGATGACCCTGTGAGGGAAGGAAACGTGGGCAGACAGTACGAGGAAATGGCGAGCTATGAAAACCTGTACCGGGCATGGAAACTGGCGCGGCGCGGGAAAAGTGCGGATCATGAGGTGCAGAAATTCGCACTGGAGGCATCCGCAAGGCTCTGGAAACTGCACGACAGCTTAGAGAAGCGGCAATATCAACCAATGGGCTATTACCACTTCACAGTCTATGAGCCGAAAAAGCGGGAGATTTATGCACCGTACTTCGAGGACAGAGTCGTGCAGCACAGCCTGTGCGACAACGTGCTTCGTCCCTGGATGGAAGCAAGGCTGATTTACGACTGTGCGGCATGCCGGATTGGGAAGGGCACCCATTTCGCCATGGACCGGCTTTCGGGCTTTCTTCGGGAGTTTTACCGGGAGCATGGGATCAAAGGTTACGTGCTCAAATGCGACATACGGAAGTATTTTGACAACGTGGATCACGATATCCTGAAGAAACGGCTCTCAAAGTTTCCGGACAAAGAGGTGCTTCACCTGCTGCATCAGTTTATCGACGCTCACGGAAGCGAAGAGGGAAAGGGATTCCTTTAGGCAACCAGTCCAGCCAGTGGTTTGCACTGTACTATCTGGATCCCATCGACCGGCTGATCAAGGAAAAGCTCAGGATTCGCTGGTACACGAGATATATGGACGACTTTTACTGATCCACCGGACCGCGCGTATCTGAAAGAGTGCCTTCAAGCGATACGGGAGAGGGCGGCTGAGCTCAAGCTCGAGCTCAATGAAAAGACGCAAATATTTCCCCTCAGCCAGGGGGTAGATTATTTGGGATTTCATTTTTATCTGACGGAAAGCGGCAAGGTGGTGCGGTTGCTTCGCACCTCCTGCAAGCGCAGGTTCAAGAAAAAATGAAAGCATATAGAAAAACTATGAGGAAGGAGGTATCACGCTGGAGGAAATCGGAAGAAGCCTTGCGAGCTACAGGGGACATCTCTCACACGGCAACACCTGGCATCTCAGGACCCGTGTGTTCTCACACCTGGTGCTCAGAAGGAAACCGGCTGCTTCACAGACGCCTCCTAAGCCATAGGCATTAAAAAACGCAATCAAAAAAAAAAATTTGTAAAGAGAGGAAAAGTGTATGACACAGAAAAAGTTTAAAGAGAAAGCATTAAGCCTTCTTCTTGTTCTGGCATTGTGTCTGGGGCTGATCCCGAATCTGGCAAACACCGCTTACGCTGCCGGATCGCTGGAGCCGGTTGCTGCGGGAACGGGCGCCATAAGGGATTACCTGGATAACCAGGCGCTGTCGAAAGCTTCGACGTATTACGATTACGTGTATTACGGCGGGCTGAAATGGCGCGTGCTTGACACTGAGGCAGACTCCGGAAACGGAACCGGGGTGCTGCTGTTTTCGGACAGCGTGCTGAACTACGGCCAGGCCTGGAACGGCTACCGGATCAATTCTGACAGAGAAGGCAGCGACACGACGAAGGGCTATCTCAATTCGGATATCCGCAAATATCTGAACGGAGCAGAGACCTATACCTCCTTCCGTACAGGACGGAGTATATCAAATGATGAGGTTCCGTATCTTTATGTTAACAATATGTATTACTTCCGGGAGGAAATCAAAGAGGGGCTGAGCACGTTCAGCGCAGGTCCGCTTTCCGGAGTGACCTACTATGTTGTAGACAACGAAGATTACCGCCAGGAAACACAAGCCCTTACGGAATCGACATTTGCACAGGGCGCGTATTATACGCAAAGCGGCGGAAAATTTGAGCGCGCTACCACATACAGCAGTTCTGAAACATACTATTATGACGCATCCACATACAAGGTGTGGAGCGGCTCAGCGTTTGAGAACGGCAAGACCTATTACCGGTTCCATGTGGTAACAGGGGTTCCTACAGCAACAGCTCTGCCCTCTGCGATCATCGGCACCATTTACTATGTCGGCTATAAGATTAATCCCAGCCGCGTCATCAGCGGCATGGATGCAGCAGACGTCAACTTTGTAAAGGACAACGGCATTTCTGCCATCGAAAAAGGCGGCAGTGCTTTCTGCAACAAAGACGGAGCCGGCTTCCAATGCAAGCTATTACGCAGGCGATTACAGATACTACGGCGGGTCCATGGACGGTGACTCGTATTTTCTGCTTTCAGCGAAGGAAGCAAACAACCCTGAATATGGTATGAACTATCAGGCGAACAGGCGCGGCAGCGCCGTTTGGCGGCTGCGCTCGCCTCTTTCCTACATTAGTGCGGGTATTGTCACTTCGGGCGGCACAGTCAACAACAATATTGCCACGTACTACGGTATGGGCGTGCGTCCGCTTTTTTATTTAAATCCGACATCTGTCCTCTTCGCATCTGAATCTTCCGCCGCAGGCGGAAAATCGGGCGCCGTAGGCGCCCCGGCGAATTTTTCAAAAATCGCCTCATCTGAAACACAGAACTGGAAGCTGACAGTGCTGGATACAAGTCTTTCGGTAACGCCGGGAACGGCTACTGAAAGCGGCGGCACCATTACGCTTCCCTACAGCGCGGCAAGCACTTACGGAAGCGACGTCTATCTTTCCGCCATCATAACCAATGGAAGCGGAAATCAAATCTACGGATACGCAAAGCTGGCTGCCATTGACAGTGCAGCCAAGCAGAGCGGCACGGTGACCATGACCCTTCCCACCGCAACGGTGAACGGAACATCCACACAACTTACCATGGACAACTGCAAAGTGAAGGTGTTCCTGGAACGCTGCGGCGGAGCGACCGAAACCGACTACGCTTCCCAGCCTCAGGAGATCAACACGCCTGACTGCAGCTCTCATGAGTATGGCGAATGGGTATCCCAGCGGCTTTGACTGCACTGTTGGCGGGACTCGCACCCATACCTGCGTGTTCTGCGGGCACGAGGAAAGCGAAACCGTAACTGCGGTAGATCATGATTTACATCATCATGAAAAAGTGGAAAGGACTGCCTCAACGGCAACGGCGGCGTGGAGGAATACTGGGAGTGCACCGTCTGCGGCAAGCTCTTTGCCGATGAAGACGCCACGATCGGTGTGGGGAGCGTTAACGAGCTTCTCATCAACGAAACGCATGACCGCGTCACAAGGTATTATCCTGCAAACACTTCAAACGTAGCGTCGCAGTATCCGGATATCGTAAACAGCTATCACTATTCAAAAAATCGAATGTGCGACCTGCAATACGGTTATTTTAAATTACCAGGCAAAGGAATTACTGGGCGAAGCATGAGGGTGTAGACTGCGAGCACGGCGGCACCTGCACCGTCTGCGGACAGGTGCTTACGGAGGGTCCGGGACACACGTACAACGTCTATGACACTTCCACCTTTGCGGGATATAAGGAGGGGTATGAACCCACCTGTGAAGAAGAAGGCATCGGCATTTATAAGTGCCTTGTCTGCGGCGAGTACGGCGAATATCCTGTAGCTGCACTGGGGCATCTCTGGACGCCTGTTACGACGGTTCTTGATCCCACCTATACCACGGTAGGCGGAACCTACCGCTCCTGCTCGCTGCGGCGCCTCAGAGAGCGATCCGGTGGCTGTCCTTGAACGGGAGGATGCGACGATTGTCATCAGCGGACCTAGCTCCTTCCTGAACACAAGCGGCGCTCCGGTATCGGTATCGGAGGACGGAAGCACTACCTTTAACTTTACCCACTGTGACGGAGACGGAAATTCGACAGGGATGAAGAGCGGCGGTGTGAACTATAACGCTACCATTACCTGGCTGGATTCCAGCGGCAATGAGCTTGGCGGAGCTCCCTCCAATCCGGGCACATATACCCTTAAGGTAAGCGCGAACATTGCCAACTCCACGGAGACAAAAGCAAACGGAACGCTTGCAAACGCAGTGCAGATTCCTGTTCACAGCTATAACGAAGCGACAGGAACGCTCACCTTTACGATTGAACAGCCAAGCGGAGACAATGACATCCTCACCTTTGTGGTGGATGGTCAGGAAGGCCAGTCTGCGATCAATTACAGCAGCGCAACGGTCACCGTGACCATGCCGTGGGATACGTCAGATGCTGTTCTTTCGAGCCTAAAGCCTTCTTCCGTTACGGTTTTCCGACAATGCGGAAATCACAGATCCCTCTGATTATCTTATTGCAGAGAAGGATTACACGGGCGGCATCGTCTATAAGGTGAAAGCGCAGAACGGCAATGTAAAGAACTGGACGATTACCGTTGTAAGAGGCGCGGTTCCCACCCCGACCGTCTCCTTTGAGACCGGCGGTGTTGCAACCATACCAAGCCAGACCGTAACGCTCAACCAGGCTTACGGAACCCCTTCCCACCGTGGAAAACGATCTGTATGTATTTGAAGGCTGGTACCTGAACAGTGATTACAGCGGAAACGAAGTCACGGCAAGCACGATCGTGACAACTCTGCGGATCATACGCTCTATGCCAAACTAAGAGCGCTCAAACTGATCGTGCCGTCTGCACAGACCCCGCAGACAGCGGAGTATGACGGAACAGCAAAACCTTCGAGCCGAAAGCGCTTGTATCCGGCACGACGGACGAATATGTGACAGACGGGTTCACCGTCTATTACAAGCCGGAGGGCGCGAATGAAAGCGAGTATGTAACGGAGGCTCCTTCTGATTACGGCACCTACGACGTCAAATACACCCGCGTAAAGGACGACACCTATCTTGCCATGACGCCGGACGGCACCGGAAAGCTTATCATCGATTCCAGCACAAGATACACCGTGAAGTATTCAGACGGTGCAAACGGCGAGGTGTTCGCTGAGCAGAGCTACGAAGCCAAACCGGATACCGTAACGCCCTTCTTTGACACGACGGGTCTTACACTGGATGCAAATGGAAACCCGGCAAGAGACGGCTATGTCTTTGACACATGGGCTCCTGACTTTGCCATCAAGGTGACGGGAAACGTTACTTATACCGCCCAGTGGAAGCAGGACGAGAACAACGACGACATCCCTGACGAGCGGCAGATCTTCGTAAAGTATGTCTCTGAGGATGACGCCAAGGGAACCCTGACCGGTGAAACCACACAGGTATTTACCGCAGCAGTGAAAGGCGACTGGGTCACCGTATCCACAGTGGCAGTCGGAAACGCCCCTGCGCAGGGCTATGTATTCGACAACTTTACCAATGATCACGATCAGGATAAGGTCAGCGTCAGCGGTATCTTCCATTTCGGTGCGATGCAGGCCAACGGACAGACCATCACCGTGACCGGGCACTTTGAGGAAGATACGAACAACGACCACTCCAGACAAGTATCAGGTGTTCGTGAACTATGTATCCGAGGATGATACAAAGGGAACTCTTTCCGGCACGGTCAGCGAAGTGTTTACTGCTGAAAAGAATACGGACGGAACCTATAAAGAAACGGTTAGATTCAGAGCCAAAGCGGTTGAAACGATCAATGCGGTAGACGGATTTGCCTTCGACAAATGGACCGAGGATTATAGTGACCGTTCCAACACCACAGGTATCTTTAAGTTCAACACCGTACCGGTGGGTGAGACTATCACAATCACAGCCTCTTTCCTGGAGGACGAAAACGGCGATGATATCCCGGACAAATACCAGGTGTTCGTGAACTTTGTCTCTGACGATACCTCAAAAGGATCGGTAAGCGGAGAAACGGCACAGGTCTTTACCGCCAATCAGACAGCACGACCGGAGAGTATGCCTCTGTTGTAAACTTTACGACTGGCGCTGTAACAGCAACACCGGAAGACGGCTATGCTTTTGAAAAATGGGCCAACAGCTATAACAGCGATGTGAGAACCGCCGTAAACGGCACGTTCACCATGAACGGTGTTGCGGTCGGAACAGAGATTACTGTAACTGCATACTTTGAAGATGACGGGAATAACGATGATATTCCGGATCAGCATCAAGTAACAGTGAAATTCGAATAAGTGATTCCGCTGCGGGCTCTGTCAGCGGAGAAATCGAACAGGTGTTTACGGCAGAGCAGAATGCGGACGGCACTTACAAAGAGACGGTCAGCTTCACTACGAGATCCGTAACGGCAGCAGCTGAGGATGGTTATGTTTTCTACAACTGGTCCAACGGCTACAACAGCGACAAGATCTATGCAGAAGACGGAACCTTCACCTTTAACGGAGTTCCTGCTGGGACAGTGATTACTGTAACTGCAAACTTTGAAGCCGACGAGAACGGCGACGATATACCGGATAAATATCAGGTGTTCGTGAACTACGTTTCTGAGGATGATACCAAAGGAAAGCTTTCTGGAACCACAGAGGAAGTCTTCTCGGCTGAAAAGAATGCAGACGGCAGCTACAAAGGAGACCGTCAGCTTTACTGCCAAGGCTGTTGCAACGATCACACCGGAGAACGGTTATACCTTTGACACCTGGACGGAGGATTACAGCAACACCAGCAAGGCAAGCGGTATATTTACCTTAAACGGGGGTTCCGGTAGGAACGACTGTTACTGTAACGGCCAGCTTTGACGCTGATGAAAACGGTGATGAGATTCCGGACAAGTATCAGGTGGTTGTAGTTCATTGAACGGTAGACGATGAGACCAAGGCTGAGATCACGGGAATCAAAACCGAAGTCTTCACTGCTGACAAGAACGCCGACGGCAGTTATAAGGATACAGTGAAGGTTACGACCTCCGGCCCGAAGCCAAGTCTATCGTCAGCGATCCTTCCGTGGCGCTTAAGTTCTGATGAACGACAGGACCAGCGAAAGGAATCAGAAGGGCGCCTTTAACATCGGCCTTGTATCCGCCGGTGAAACCGTAACAGTGACGGCAGTCTTCTCGGAAGACGCGCTTGGCCCGGGATATCGACGGCGATGATCAGCCTGATCCCGACGGAGTTCCGGATGAATATCAGGTCTTCGTACAGTATGTGGCAGGTGCAGGCGGAACAGTTACCGGTACCAGGCTGTATACCTTTGAAGAACTGGATGAGGATACCAATACTTACCCAAGTATGTATCGGTTGATCTCATGCCGGAAGCCGATCTTACGGCAACCCCGAACGATGGCTATATCTTCGGAAAATGGACCAACGACAAGAACAGCGGGATACCAGCAAAGACGGTGCCTTTGACCTTGGAGTTCAAAAGACCGGTCAGACGATTACTGTGACGGCAAACTTCATAAAGATCACCTATGTGGTTGAGGATACGTCCGGAAACAGCATTACACCGAAGACCGAGGTTACCGATCCGAAGGAGGGAGCATTGATTGAAGACGCAAACGGAAACAAATGGATCGTTCGCAAGATCACTGATCCCGATGAAGACGGTGTTGCCAAGGTGATCGTTGAGGCTTACAGCTACTTCTTCGCTGAAGGAGATGGCCAGAACTGACAAAGGGCAGCGCCAAGGCACTTGACTTTACCGTAAAGCGTACGGTGGACGATTCGACCTCCTACAGCCACTTCACCGGCCTGAAGATCGACGGCAAGACTGTAGCTGCTTCTGCAGTACAGTGCTCAAAGCGGAAGCGTGAAGCTTACATTAAGCTTCCTACGTTGCTTGAAACACTTTCTGTTGGAGAGCATACGCTGACCGCTGTGTTTGATGACGGAGAAGCAGAGGCTAAATTTACGGTTGTTGCAAAATCTGATGGCAATAACAATGACAATAACAACAATAATCAGAACAACAACAATCAAAACAATAGAATCAATTCTCCGAAGACGGGAGATGAAAGCAACATGCTCCTTTGGGGATCGCTTTCTGTCTTATCGCTTCTGTGCCTGATCGGTGTGCTCTACGCTCTCAAGCGCCATAAAAGCATGAATAAGCTGATGCACACAGGTTAACTGAAATCTAAAAGGATGGCCGCCGCAAATTGCGGCGGCCATTTCTGACAATCCACGTAGAGGGAGAACAGGAATGATCACAAGAGAACATATTGAAAAGGAATCCAATGTGGCCTTATCACTTTTTGAAAAAGATCCGAATGCTCCGGTCGGAACGGTTGCCAGAATCGGTGAAAAAAATCTTTTATTTTGACACTGAGCGTACAGAGATACAGACTCCCGCTGAATATCTTGGGACAATGGATAAGGAGACACTCGCCCTTTTGATAGAAGAAGCGATTTCAGAGCTCAAAAATGAGCTCCCGGATTATTATCAGTATTTCGAATCCGCTCTTTCCGTCTAAATGAAAACACATCTGTAGAGAACGGCTTACGGTTATATGAAAAGACGGACAAGAAATGTCTGAGCACAAGAGGTGATTCAAAATGAGCAGAGGGAGGGCTGCAAAAGATATTACCGGCGTCAGATCCGGTATGGTCACAGCAATTCAAAAAAGCGATATTATACGGCGCGGCAGTGTCTTGTGGAAATGCCGCTGTGATTGCGGAAAGGTGTTTTATACCGAGGCGTATAAAACACACGGCAAGAAAATACAATCCTGCGGCTGTCTGCGAAACGCCCATCAGTTTAAGGATCTGACCGGTCAGCGATTCGGCAGTCTTACAGCAGTATGCAGATTAAATGAGAAAAAGGAAAAGAAACATCCTATTTGTGGCTTTGCCGGTGTGATTGCGGAAAAGAAATAAAGGCCAGTGTCAATGCTCTCATGCGCGGAAACGTTACGAGTTGTGGCTGCATGAAGAAAAACGCCTCCAGGAGAAGGCAAGAAATATTACCGGGGAAAAATATGGCAGTTTGACCGCTCTTTATCCGACAGTAAAACGCAGTCGGGGAAGCGTGGTTTGGGCTTGCCGCTGCGATTGCGGAAACATGACAGAAGTGTCTTACACAGACCTCGCAACCGGGAACAAGAAAAGCTGCGGCTGTCCGAGCAAAAAAAACAGCCAGGACCTCCTGTATATATGCGATACATCGATGGCACGTGTATTGAAATACTGGAATCGAAAAAGCTGCGATCTGATAACACGAGCGGTTATACCGGCGTACAGTTTCATTCAAAAAGCGGAAAATGGATTGCAACGATCACATTCAAGGGAAAAGCATATAACCTCGGGAAATATACGGATATATATGATGCGTAAAAGCACGCGAAGATGCGGAAGAAAAACTGTTCGGAGGTTTTCTTCGCTGGTATTATGCAACTTTTCCGGATAACAGAAAAGAGGAAAAAAGAACATAAAATCCTATGATGGAGGGGATTTGTTTATGAGAATAACAGAGGCATACTAATTCTCTTTGGCAGCAGAATAAAAGGAGTTAGGATCAGAAAAAATGGATATATAAGGAAAAACAGCAAACATACGACAGGGTAACGTCTTTCGTGCGTTGCTGCTTATGTTTATGCGGGCGTATCTGTACATCTACAGGTGCGCTTTTTGTTTTCTCCTGTTTGAAAAATCCCTTTATCTGCAATGTTAAACCAAAATGCCGTTTTCCGCCCTCTGATTTCGATTTTGCCAATAAAACAACTAATCGAAATCGGAGGAAATAAAAGTGAAAGAAATCAATCTGCGGGACTATTACCCGCATTATACGACGGACAAGATACGTTGAGGTCCCGGACGAGGTGTTCGCCATACTGGAGGATTTTTAGACGACAGGAGGAAAGCTAGCAGCGCAACATCCGCAGGCATAAAGCCTTTTATTTTTTGGATGCTGACAATGGAATTGAGAAAGATATTCTGCTTGAACAGCCATCGCCTTTTGAACTTTTGGAACAGCAGCGAATGATCGCTTTGCTGTATCAGGGACTTGCGACTTTGCCGGAAAAACAGAGTCGCCGGATTTATGCTCATTACTTCCTTGGTATGAGTATTCACAGGTCGCAAAAAGCTGAATGTGTGAATAAAAGCAGAATCAGCAGATCAATCAGCGCGGGGGGTCTGAAAAATATTTGAAAAAATTTTTTCTGACAGACGGCAACAAACGCCCCTTAAAAATTGTCCTTACTTATAGAGGGACCTTTTCGGCGGGAATTATTTCTGTCATGCGGAGCGGCCGAACAGCGGAGCTTCCCAATAACGAGAAAGTAACCACTGCCGCCCCTCGCGGCACTTTGACAACTGAATATACGTTGCCATAGGTACGTCATTCTGTGTTCCGAGCGGCAAATGAGGCGGCGCCATGACAGACAGCCAAGGAGGTGATGAACCGGCCTGTCCGAGCGATCAACGCAGCTCATTGACCCGGCCGCGGCAGGCAAGGCGCGAAGACGACACAGATCATAATGGTACTTTCTCACGACCTCCCACAGACTTGAGGGGAGTCCCTTCTGTATACGCTTGCGGTGGCGACGCGGCGGTACAAGCAGGGCTATGATGCGGTAAAGCTGTCCGCAGCCTATGGCAACCCCTATTCCGCTTTATCGGCGGAGCCTGCGGGGGGCGTGGCAAATACGGCAGAAACAAAATCGAAATCAGATACCATGAGCCGGGCTTGTGGTAACACACAGGTCCGGCTTATTCATGTGGTTTTGATTATCTCAATTATATAGATCACAGGAAGGAGCGTATTCTATGCAGATGAAAGAACAGAGCGCGGAACCTGCCTCTACCATTCTGGTTGATATACGGGATGTATCGGTCAGTAAGGAGCTGCCGAGGGAGGAACGCATTTCAGAGTTTATCAGACAGATCAAAGACCCCTACTGCTTTAAGTGCGGCAGGTTTACCGTCCGGGCGAGTTTTTTGCGGCGGACGGCGCAACATTGGAGGACTGCATCAAGGGAATCATTCGCTGAACAGAGAATTTCGAAAAGGGGCTGAATTTTCCGCTTCTCCGATGTATAATAAGTGTCGGAAAAGGAATTGAATACGGCAAATAACACTTCTTGAATTGCGGGATTTTTCTGCAAAGAAAGGAGTGTTTTTATATGGAGCTTTACAAAGCAATCAAGTACATACGCCTGTCTTATACGGACGACAAGACCGTGGAGAGCGACAGCGTAGCCAACCAAAGGCGCCTGATCGATGATTTCGTGGAGAAGCACCCGGAGATCGAGGTCGTTGCCGAGAAAATCGACGACGGATACAGCGGCGTTCTGTTCGACCGCCCTGCGTTTCAGGAAATGATGGACATGATCAAGCGCGGCGAAGCAAACTGTGTGATCGTGAAAGACCTCTCACGACTTGGCCGTGAGTATATCGAGACAGGCCGCTACATGCGAAGGGTATTCCCGGCTTACGGCGTCCGCTTTATCGCGATCAACGACAATGTAGATACCGTGAATGACGCGGCGGACGATCTGACGGTCTCGGTCAAGAACATTATGAACGAGGCATACTGCCGCGACATATCGGTAAAGACAAGAAGCGCCCTGGAAGCCAAACGGCGCAGCGGCGATTTTGTCGGTGCGTTCCGGTGTATGGATATTTCAAGACCGGAGAAAAGCACAAGAGCCTGGAGGTAGATCCCTATGCCGCCGATGTGGTGCGGGATATTTTCAGAAAGCGTCTGGACGGATTCAGCGCCCTTCATATCGCGGAAGAACTCAACCGTTGGGCGTCCTCTCTCCCCTGGCATATAAGCGAACAACGGACTTCCTCACGCCAAGGGCGGCTACACGGACCGTAAGGACTGTAAATGGTCCGCTACCACCGTTATCCGCATTTTGCAGGATGAAACCTACACCGGCACGCTGGTACAGGGGGCGGCAGGCCACGCCGCATTTCAAGCTGAAGGAGTTGGAAAACAAGCCTTCATCCGAGTGGGTCCGCGTCGCCGGCGCACATGAGGCTATCATCAGCAAGCATGACTTTGACCTGGTGCAGCGGATCAGAAGGATCGATACCCGCACTTCTCCCAAAGAGGACAAGGTGTATCTGTTTTCCGGTATTCTTATCTGCGGCTGCTGCGGCGGGCGCATGACGCGAAAGATCAACCGCTATAAGGACAAGGAATAGATTTATTACTTCTGCCCTTCCGGTAAAAAGCACGGTTGTACCTCCGGCGCTATGGTTAAGGAAAGCGATCTGATCCAGTGCGTTCAGGACAGCTTAAAGGGTCATATTGATAATATCGCCTCTCTGGATACCATGCTTTCCAGTATCAGTCAGGAGCGGATCAACCGTGAGCTGGCGCGAGAGTACGCCGGACAGATCGGAAGCTGCGAAAAACAGCTTGCGCAGATCGAAAAGTACAAGGCGAAGCTGTATGAAAACCTTGTGGGCGGCATACTCACAAAAGAGGAATTCTTATCCTATAAGCGCAAATACAATGCCGATATTGAAGGCTTGCAGGCGGCAATCGAAAGCTGGAACGAAAAGCTGACGGATGTTTTGGAGAACCGAAGCGAGCGCAACCGCTGGATCAATCATTTTATGAAGTTTTCGGAAATGGAGGAAATCGACCGACGCGCTGTGATGCAGCTTATCCGCAGTATTCGGATCATCAGCAAAGAGGAATTGCAGATAGAGTTCAATTATCAGGACGAATATCAAAAGGCAGTCCGCTTTGCCGAGCAGATGGAGCAAGCGAAGCGTGAAGAAAGGAGGGCCGGCTGATGGCAAGAAAAAGCAGAAAGACGGCAATGCCAGGAGCAGAACTACCAGGTCGCTGTCTATATCCGTACCGCCCTCTATATCCGCCTTTCGGTCGAGGACAACAAAAAGCGTGGAAATTCCATTGATAATCAGCAGCTTGTTCTCAATGACTATATCGCAGACAAGCCGGAATTCAAGGTCTATGATACTTATATCGACAACGGCCTTTCCGGGACCACCTTCCGGCGCCCCGCTTTTCAGCAGATGCTTTCGGATATTGAGGCGGGTCACATTGACTGCGTGATTGTAAAGGATCTGTCAAGGCTTGGGCGCAACTTTATAGACACCAGCTACTATATCGAGCAGTATTTTTCTACGCATAATGTGCGGTTTATCGCCGTTACGGATCAGTTTGACACGGCGGACGCGGACAACCTGCACGGAGGCATTATGCTGCCCTTGAAAAACATGATAAACGAGGCTTACGCTCTGGACATCGGAAGAAAGATCAAGGCACAGCAAAGGCAAAGCCATGCAGGACGGCGAATTTGTAGGAGCCGCGCCCCTACGGCTATCGCAAGGACCCTGGAAACTGTCACAAGCTGCTGATCGACGAGGATACCGCAAAGGTGGTTAGTCAGATTTTCACATGGGCTTACGAGCATGTTGGCCTGAATGAGATTACCCGACGCTTGAACGAGGCAGGCATACCGACGCCGAGCCATTATAAAAAAGACCGGTGAGATCAGCCATGAAAATCTGATCGGCAACGGCAAATGGCAGACCCGGACAGTGGCTAAAATCCTGTCCAGTGAGGTTTATACCGGTGATTTGGTGCAGGGGCAAAACAAAAAGCGTCGATCACCGTCAGACGAAGGCGGATGAAGAAAACTATATCAGGGTTTTCGGCACGCATGAAGCTATTGTGAGCCATGAGGGTTTTCAACGCCGTGCAGGAATACCGGCGTATGGTCAGTGAAGAAAGCAAGAACAGGAAAATCAATTCCTTCGCCCAACATTTTCAAAGGGGCAAGGTGTTCTGCGCTCATTGCGGCGGCAGCCTTCACAGGCAGCGTAACATACGAAAGAAAGGCCCTGATGTGTACTTTTTTCCATTGCCTCAGCAACAGCCGTATTGCAAAAAGGAAGCTGCGAGGGCGTGACGATCCGGGAGAAGGAGCTGATTTCAACTGTAACAGCCATATTGGAGAAGGAATTGTCTGTTATGCTTGGTTCCTCATTATCTTTATTTCGATATGAGGTACGGCAAAAGCAGGAACGGATCACATTAAGGAACAGCTTTCCGTAAAGCGCCGGGATATGGAGCAAAACCGAAAACTGATCCGCGGATTGTATGAGGACTATGTTCAGGGGACCGTGACCGGCGAGGAATATCTTTCTATGAAAGAGGATTACGAAAAGCGTATCGCAGCGTTATCCGCAGATATAGCGGCTCTGAACAATGATAATGCTGTGCTTGACGAACAGCTTGCCCGGTATCGTTCTATGGAGGAAGATGCTCACAGGCTGGAAAGCGACCACACCCTGACGGCGGAGCTGATCGAAAGGCTGATTGACCGTATTGAGATTACCCACGACCACGATATACATGTGACCTTCCGCTTTCAGAGCGAATTTACAGAACAGAGAAAGGCGGTGCCGCTATGCGCAAATACCTGATAGCACTATACATTCGCCTGTCTCTGGAGGATTCCAAAACGGAAAGCATGAGTATCCCCAATCAAAGACTAATCTTACGGGAGAAGGCAATGTCGCTTCCTGAATGGGAGAATGCCGAGGTCATGGAGTTTGTGGACAACGGACACAGCGGAATGAACTTTGAACGACCCGCCGTCCAGGAGCTTTTGGAAATGGTGCAGGCCGGAAAGGTCGATTGCATTATTGTAAAGGATCTCTCCCGATTCGGGCGAAACAGTATTGAGACAGGCTATTTCATAGAGCGCGTGTTTCCGCTGTATCATACCCGGTTTATTTCCGTAAGCGATCACTTCGACACGGCGGATTACAAGGGCGATACCGGCGGGATTGACGTCGCTTTCAAGTACCTTATCAGCGAGTGCTACAGCCGAGATATGTCCATGAAAACCAAGAGCGCCAAATACGCTAAAATGCGCCGCGGAGAGTATCAAAGCACGATATGCCCTTATGGGTATCAAAAGAGCGCAGACGGGCGTATGGAGCCGGACAAGGATGCTGCTGCGGTTGTAAAACAGATTTTCCTATGGGCCGCTGACGGTAATACCGTTGCGGAGATTATTAGAAGGCTGTATGCGCAGCATGTGCCTACCCCGGCAGAGTACAGGGCTGCCAAAGGAAAACCTATCCATGATACCAGCCGGTCAAATGGCGTGTGGTCGTCCTCGGCTGTCATACATATCTTGACCGACGAGCGATATGCGGGAACCTATGTGATCGGCAAGCGCGCCGTCAAAGAGATCGGCGGCACACGCTCCCGTCTGAAAGATGAAAGCGAGTGGATCAAGATCCCGGACCATCATCCGGCAATCGTGAGCATGGAGCTGTACGAGCAAGCCAACGCTGTGAGGCGTCAATTCAAGCTGCCGAAAAAAGCAACGCCGGGATTATCTGCTGCGCGGGAAGGTCTTTTGCGGATACTGCGATCATGCCATGTCCCGCAAAGGAAAACGACATGGTTCTATTGCAGGCATACCGATGTCTCCGACAGCTTTCCTTGCCACGGGCTGCAGGTTCGGGAAAATGATTTGGAGCAAGTGGTTTTTGAAAGCATAAAGGCGCACATGCTTCCGATCCTGGGAGTTGATATAAGCAAGGATGATCTGGATCTGCGGACCGTCCAACAGGCGGAACAGGAAAAGAAGCCCGTGCCCTGCAGGACGGCAAGCGAAAGCTCTACGAACGATATGCACTCGGAGAGATTGACCTTGACTCTTATAAGGCAGAAAGGGAAAAGTTCGATATTGCCTTGGTGGGCGAAAAAACACCCATGCCATAATTACGGCACGGGCAAAGCAAGCTCAGGGCGATTATGCGGCAAATTTGAAACACCAGGATCTTGCAAAAGAAATCGGCAGTTCCACGGCATTGACAAAAAGGCGATCTGAATGGGCAGGAGCGCCGGGTTATCCTTCTTTTCAGATAGTCCGTCAGGGTCTTGAACTGATCATAGGAAATCGTCGGGACTGTCAGCCCGTCCTCGCTGTCCTCATTGAACAGCTCGTAGCATTCCTGCTTCTGCCTGATCTTGATATACTGCATGG
>VOFE01001417.1_pt1 | contig 38000 bp, 73 predicted proteins | sample 5384071 | NCBI WGS metagenome assembly VOFE01 (sample SAMN12384724, study PRJNA508395) | human gut metagenome | isolation source: healthy gut D | host: Homo sapiens
AAGACCTACGGACGACTACCGTGCCATCCTCTGCTGGGTCGTAGAGCCAGGTCAAAGAAAAGAAACCGGGCCTGCTTCAGCAGGGCGCAAGCGAATCTACGCCGGCTGAAGAAAATCCGTTCAGAGAGTGGGGTGAGCAGAATGGTGAGTTTGATGGCCTGCCGAAGGCGTCGTTCGTCAGGCGCAGGCGGCAAAATCAGCCGGAGCAACGGTGATTACTACGACGATGAAGGGTTCCTCGTATGCGGGAACCGCCATACCCGTCGGCAGGTAGAGAGATCCAATATGCCCGACCTGAAAGCCGTTCCGTTCGACCCCAAGAAGAAAGTTCGAGTCAAGATGCCGGTGTACTGCCGCTGCCGGGCAGAACGGCGGAAGCAGGAAGAACAGATGCTCATGCAGGATCGGGAAATGCGGGAAGCACAAGCGCTGAAACAGCAAAGCCCTCATGGACGAACGCCTGCGGGACATCAGCGGACGGGTTCCAGCAGACCAAAAGACAATGCCTACAACCTGAAGCTCTGCCTGCGGTGCGAAGCACTTCGACGAAATGCTGGCAAAGAATCAAGGACTTTATTCTATGGCGGTGTCGGAACCGGCAAGACGTTCGAGCGGCCTGTATTGCAAACCATCTCCTGAGCCTGCGGGTCCCGGTGGTGATGACCTCGTTTGAAGCTGCTGGAAACCATGCAGGGCTTCAGTGAGGATGACAGCGCCCTGATTGCCCGGCTGAACAGGGCAAAGTCTGCCATCATTGATGATCTCGGCGCTGAAACGAAGTACAGACTTTGCACTGGAAAAGGTCTACGACATTGTGGACAGCCGGTACAGAGCCAAACTCCCATCATCCTCACCACGAACCCGGAGCATGACCGAAATGAAAGAATCTGCGGACATCCGCTACACCCGCATCTATGACCGTATCTTTTGAAATGTGTTACCCGATGCAGTTCACAGGTCGGTCGTGGAGAAAGGCGGAAGCGGCCCGCAGATTTGACGAGATGAAGAACTTTTTGGAGGGCAACGATGGATAAAGTTATCATCGCAAGCGTTGAGGACCGGCTGACGGTAGCTGCCATCCTCGTAAAGAACGACTACACCGTCCGGCAGGGCAAGCGCCCGTCCGGGCAAGAAAAGCTACGAATACTATCTGGAGTACACCCTGAACGATAAGCCGAAGCAGGCGGCAGGGGGAATGAGGACGCAATTCTGCATCTACGGGGAGCCGCGAGGTAAGGAACGCCCGAAATTTCAACCGTATGCGGCCATGTGACAGCGCCAGAACTCCCAGAAAATACGGTTCTGTACGAAAACCTCGTAAAGACCGAGTACAGAATCCAATCCGGGGTTCGGTTTGCTGATGACGCCATGTTGAGCGTGAGGATTTTTGCGTTCCTCTCCGTCCCGAGGTCGGCCAGCCAGAAAAAACACCTTGCCATGATTGACCGCCTGATACGCCCGACACGAAAGCCTGATTTCGACAACATCGGCAAAGTCATGTGCGATGCCCTGAACGGCATTGCCTACCGCGATGATGCCCAGATCGTAGACGCACTGGTTCGGAAGTTCTACTCCGACATCCCGCGTGTTATCGTTGAAATCTCAGATATACCGTATGAACAGTAAAGGAGAATGACTATGAGCGACAAAACGTATGTGCTGTCCCTGAGCGCGGACACCTTCAACGCTTTCAAGATGGACTTCGACAGCGCCCTCCAGCGCTTGCTTCAGAAGATGGACAGGCTCCAGAGCGACAGCCCCTCTATCAACTGCAAAATCAGCGTGGCACTGACCCCGGCTCCGGAACGGAACTTCGATGCAACGCGGGAGGGGGACACCGTGCAGGTGATGAAGCCCAGCTTCAGCCACGAGATCAGCACCGAAATCAAGGTCAAGGACAAAACGACCGGCAACCTCTCTGGCAACCGCAAGCTGGTGTGGGATGAGGAGCTGATGGAGTATGTGATGAAGGACATCGACGATGGGCAGACCTCGCTTTTCGACACGGCCCAGAGCCGCCAGAATGCTGCGCCCCTGTGGAGCAGGAACCGCCCCAGCTCCCGGAAGGCATCGTGGATGTTGACTACACGGTCATCAGCGATGACAAGGGCTACATCCTGCGCAACCCCGATAAGTGCGGCATCAAGGACCAGTGGGGCATCCTCAAAGTCCTTGTGGGAGAGCGGATGACGGTGAGCCGGAGTGCAGGCCACTGCTATGCGGAGACCGCAGACGGCATCATCGCCCTCGGCTCTGCCTACCTCGCAGAAGACCCCGCCATGTGGATGACAGTATTCTGGAGCCTCATCTGGCAGAGGAAATCGCCTGCAACGGCTTCGGCACGGTTCAGGCCGGCGACCATGAGGAGCCGGAAAGATCGTGGTAGAATGTCTGGAATGCGGTGGCATCCTGCTGGAGGTGGAGAACCCAAACGCCCGGAAGGTGATGCCGAATAAGGTACGGAACCTGTTTTCTGTGCGGAAAGACCGGTTGGCTGGAGGAGCACCACGTCTACCAGGGCCGTTTCGGGATAAGTCCGAAAAGTATGGCCTGAAGGTGGGCCTGTGCGGCGAGAGTCGCCATCGGAACGGCCGATATGCGGCGCACCAGTGCAGGGAAACCTCCGATGCCCTGAAGCAGTTCTGGCAGATCAAGTACATGATGGCCCACAAAGCCAGCGTCGCAGACTCCGGGCGGCATTCGGGAAGAACTATCTGGAACTCGACTACTACGATGATGAAAGGAGCTACCCTATGAACATTATTGCCATCAGCGGCCGCTTGACACGCGACCCCGAACTGCGCACCACTCCCAACGGAAAGCCCGTGGTGGAGTTCACGGTTGCGGTTGACCGGCCCGGCGTTAAGGACCAGACGGACTTTATCGACTGCGTGGCGTGGGAAAAGAAAGCTGAGTTTGTCGCCCGGTATTTCAAGCAGGAAAGCGTATCGAGGCAAGCGGTGTTCTTACCACACGCACCTACGAGAAAAACGGGGCGAAGCGCAAGCGGACGGAGGTTCGCCGCGATCAGGTCTTCTTCGGCGAGTCCAAGAAAGATAGCGGCTCCACCCGCAGGCGCTGCCGGAACCCACGAACGATGATTTCCGCCCGCTGCCCGATGATGATGACATCCCGTTCTGAGAAAGGAGAACACATGGAAGAAAATAAGAATCCCCTTATGGGCCATGTCGTAAAGGTCCCTGCACAGGTGTCTCGGCATCCCTGACGGGGTGCAGATGACGGTGAACGCAGCCGTGACCACCTTTGCGGCGGTCGATGGCAAACCGGCTGGCATCGAAAGCATGGGTACGGCAGAATGCAATATGCTTTGCCAGCTATACGCGGGGAACGGTCTCGTTCTCTGTCCACGGGGAAAAGCCCGTTATGGTGAGCGTCCGTCTGGATGAGTTGATGAGACTCTTGCAGGCGGTCACGCTGTATGTCACCACGAGCAGGAAGACAAGAAGAATGCTGAGGAGGAAAAGGCATGAGAAAGCTGTTTACGTCTGAGTTGTGACCGAGGGTCATCCCGACAAGGTCTGCGACCGTATCTCTGATGCGGTGCTGGATGCAGTGCTGGCGAACAGGACTCCGGAGGGCCGGGTGGCCTGTGAGACCTGCTCGCACCACCGACACGGTGTTCATCGCAGGCGAGATCACGAGCAAGGTCGATGTGGATATTGAGGGCATTGCCCGGCGGGTCCTGCGTGACAAGTGGCACCGGCGGGGCATCTGGTTTTGATGCCGACACCTGCAAGGTTATGGTGTCCGTCCACAAGCAGTCCCCTGATATTGCAATCGGGAACCAGCGACATGGTCGGTGGCGCAGGCGATCAGGGCATGATGTTCGGCTATGCCTGCGACGAAACCCCGAGCTGATGCCCTGCCCATCATACTTGCCCACAAGATGGCCTACAAGCTCGCCCAGACCCGCAAAGACGGAACCATCCCCTTTATCCCGCCGGATGGCAAAACGCAGGTAACGGTGGAATATGAGGGGATGGGAAGCCCCAGCGTATCGACACCATCGTCATCTCCACCCAGCACGCGGACGGAAGCCTCCCCTATGCTGATGCAACCCGCTGGTGGAAAATGTCATCACGCCTGTTTTGCAGGAAGCCCGTCAGCACCTCCCGTGGCTCGACATCGACACCTACGACCTGTACATCAATCCTACCGGGCGTTTTGTGCAGGGTGGCCCTGCGGCAGACACCGGCTTGACCGGGCGGAAGATTATCGTGGACACCTATGGCGGTTATGTTCCCACGGCGGCGGGCATTCTCTGGCAAAGACCCCCAGAAGGTTGACCGCTCAAAGATACATGGCTCGGCATATTGCAAAGAACGTCGTGGCATCGGGTCTGTGCGACAAGTGTCAGGTCCAGTTGGCCTATGCAATCGGCATGGCGCTCCCGGTATCCCTGCATCGACACGTTCGGGGCCAATGTGGACGAGGAAAAGCTCTGCAATGCGGTAGATCGCTGCTTTGAACTGACCCCGTTGCGGAATCATTGACGCCCTCGAACCTGCGCCTGCCTATCTATGAACAGACCGCCGCCTACGGCCACTTCGGCAATGTAACGGGCGGCAATTTCACATGGGAGAGCACCCACAAAGCGGGGCTCCTGCGCAGAACGTATAACACGCTGTAAGAAACAGGGCAAGTTTCCTTTTCCCGTGGGCGGGGAAGGGGCGAAGTCCATGATGGGAGGTTTAGACATGGCACAGGAAGACAAGAACGTCCAATTCCCCCGGAAATGATGCAGGAGATCGTACGGTGGCATCGGAAACAGCCATTGAAAAGTTCCAGCACGAAGCGGAGCGGAACCGAAAGGCCGTCAAGGATAAGCGCCTGCATAACACCAAGCCGCCGCTCCAGAATTACCACTGCTTTGTAGAGCATAGCAAGAGTGCCGTGTATGAAGCCAGCCAGTTCTCCGAGGATGATGACTTCGAGGAGCTGATGGAGGAGCTGATGAGTCAGAGCGACGGCAGGGTGAGGGTCCCGGTGGTGAGGAGCATCAGGAAAGTGCTGCCCACACCCGCATCATCAAAAAGACATCGACCGTATGCTGGAATACTACAAGTTCCGCTGTGAGCATTCCAAGCGTGCGGAGGAAATGCGTCGGTATCGGACGATTTTACGACCTCTACATTGCCCCTGAACCCAAGACTCAGCAGCAGATCGCCGATGAAGAACACGTCGATTTGTCAACCGTGTTCCGCGACCAGAAGGCGGGTATTTCCAAAGTTGAGCGCCCTGATTTTTGGATGGTTGGACTAAAATTTGGGCAAAGTTGCAAAAAGTTGCTATTGCAGTGCCATTACCACTGTGGTAAGATACGAAGCGTGAACCGATGTGTCACCCCGGAAAAACCGCGAGTGGCACATCCGGCCTCGTATCGTTGTAAAGCCAAAATTTTTTTGTCCTGAAAAAAAAACTGATTGACTCCGGTGGATAAAGGGTTAGAATGAAGATAGGCCCAAAATCTACCGAAAAGGTCAGGAGGTACGACAGATGGAACGAAAATCCGATAAAGTTAGACGTCTGGTTGCAGACGGCGACTTCAAAGGGGCTTTGCGGATTGCAAAGGACTTCAGGCTCGGCATCACGAAGGAGCAGTCCTCCACGATGACAAGAGCGTATGAGTGCATGGTCCACGGCAGATTCTACAGGCAGCTCGGCTATGATCTCGATGAGAAGATAGCTGAGGGCGTGAAGATTCTGGTGGGCTTGTACGGAAAGGAGCGAGGCACATGATTTACACCAGCCGGTACAGTAACCCGGAACTCAAGACCGGGAACTACACAGTCGTTGGGATAACACGGGGAGCGCCTGTTCCCCCTTCGGTATACGCTTGCAGGCAACATCATGGAGATCGCGCCGCCGGGTTATCTGTTCAACGAATACAACCGGGAGGTTCACGCCGCCCTACTTCCAACACATGGACAGAGTAGGGACGGCGCGGATTCTCAGATTCTCCAGCATTATGAGGACATGGGCAAGCCTGTGGTGCTTTGTTGCTACGAAGATGTCCGAAAGCCCGGAGAGTGGTGTCATAGACTGGTGTTCGCAGAATGGTGGCTCAGAGAACAGGAGAAATGATCGAGAGCTGCCTGACCCGTCACCAAACAAGTGGGCGAAACAGCCTGAACCGCAGAAAGCGGTTGAGCCTGATGCAGTCCAGATGAAAATGTGGTAATACCCGCCGATAGCTCAGAAAGTAGAGCACCTGACTCTTAATCAGGGGGGTCGCACGGTTCAATCCCTGCTCGGCGGACCAACCATAGGGAGTCATGTTGGAAACAGCATGGTTCTCATTTTTTATGCCTACGAACAAGGACTTTCCAGACGTTCACGTCTTTGGAAACAACCCACCCTCTGGAAAGCAACTGCTCCAGTCGAAACCAGAGGGCAATTTTGAAAGAAAGGTCGGTGATATGAATGGCAAAAGTTCCAGAACCCCGGGCGTTCTTCCTCGGAACTCTGGTTGCTCAGGAGCAGAAGTTCCTGAAGCCGCTGATTGAAAACGCCCGCAAGCAGGGGTACACCCGGTTCGTTGAGCCGTGCGCCGGCGCTTTTCGCCATGTCGCACATCGCGGCGCAGTGTGGGTACAAGCCCAGCGAGATTGAGGCCAGCGACGTTTCGATGTTCACCTCCATCATGGGATATGCCATCACGGGCAAGTCCTGAGGAGCTGGAAATCAGAGCGGACGGCTTCACGAATGAGGAGTCGCTGGACCCTGCGGTTGCGCTTTATGCGCAGTTGTACCTGCGGACTGTGAAGAACGCCGGGAAGGAATACTTCTACGGCATCATGCGCGATCTGGAATACCGCAAGGAGGAGCATCTGGCGGAAATCCGCGCACAGCTCGACAGGGCCAAGCAGTCCTTGCATGGGATGAGCTACCGCCCGCTGGATATGTGGAAGCACCTTGAAACGTGCTATGATGACCCCCACTGCCTTGTGGTTTGCAAAACCCGCCCACCTATGCCGCTGGATTCGAGAAGTGGTACGACACCGGCGGCGCATGACATGGAAAGAACCTGAGTACGGCATCTTTGACCCCAAGACCGGGCTGAACGACCAGACCCAACGACAAGATGAACGATGCCAAGTGCCTTCTGATGTGCTACGAGGAGAACGCCCCGGGCCTCACTGCCGGGCATCCTGTCTTTGCTCGGTATGGTGTGCGTGACGGCATCAACGTGTACCTGACTACCAACCGCCCGGATGAGGCAACCATGCTTGCTGAGGGTAAAATGATTACCCGCCCGAACGAGGGCAAGCTGGAGCCGCTGGATTAAACATCCTGCCGCGTGATTATGAAATCACCCGCAAGAGCAAGATTCAGATTACCCAGATCGAGCGCACCGCCGCCCAGTATTACAGAAAGCTCTGGACGCACAACTTTGTCGGTTCGTCTGCGCCTATCAACATGGCCGTCCTCATCGACGGCAAACTGGCTGGCGTGTTCGGGCTGGATAAGTCAGCGCTCACGATGGGAGCCTTCGGTACGCAGGTTTCCGATGCTGTGTTCCTCATGTACGGCATGACCGTTCCCCATAAGACCTACCGGCTGGGGCGGCTTCTGACCATGCTGGCACAGAACAGGCCGCTGATTATGAATATCTGCACGGATTTGGAGAAGGAAAAAGGCCAAGTCCTCAAGACGGTGCAGATGACCAAATACCGGAGGCCAAGGAAATGCAGGGGGCTGATGGAGTTGACCAAGAAAAAGTCCCGGATAAGAAGATGGGCTACCGGCTCACATACGAGTCGCCCTTGTACGACGATAGAAACGCCAAACAGGCATTGAATGAATGGTTAGGGAGGAAGAACGATGGCAGAAACAGCGCGAGAAAACCAAGTCAGCGCAGCGCTCGTAAAGTATGAAACGGTCGCCGATATGGGTTCAGTCTGGTCATTGCCAAAGTAAAAGCTGACCGACTTCCGCGAGCAGGACATCAACGCTCGCATTATGAAGACCGAGATGCAGAAGCAGCTTACCGACAACATCAAAAAGCAGGGCCAGCTTGAAAGCCTCCCGTTCTGCGCACTCATCGACGGTAAGATCGAAGATTATCTCCGGCCACCACCGCATCCGTTCTGCAAAGGACAGCGGTGTGCTGACGGAGCTTTTTGTCATTCTGGACACCACCGGCCTGCGGCGCTCTCAGGTGGCCCGCAAAGCAGTTGGCGCACAACGCCATCAGCGGCTTTGATGACCAGTCCACCCTGGAAGGAAATCGCCAAGATGATCGACGATGTGGACGATATGCTGGAAAGCTACATTGGCAAGGACATCATCGGCGAGCCTATGGCCGAGCTTGAAGGCTGCTGTCCCTGAAGGTGGAGTTCGACTGGAAGAACGTCACGTTCACCTTCCTGCCGCACCAGCTCCGCGATTTGGACCAGCTTGTGAAGGTTCTGGGTTCCCTCAGCCCCGATATGCTGGGCGTTGCAGATATTGACCAGCACGAGGAGTTCATCGAAACCATCACGAAATATCAGCAGTTTGCCAATGTCAAGAACACCGGCGCCGCTATCCATGCCATGATTAAGGCCACCGAGTCCCTGTTCGATAACCTTCACTTCGATGAAAGTCAAGAGTGGGTGCAGTTGCCCAACCTGTTCGGCTCTCCGGCCATCCCCAAAGAGGCTGCTGATACCATCACGCAGGCGCTCGACAAGATGGTCAAGGAGGGCGAGATCGGCCCGAAGAACAAGTGGCAGGCCCTTGAATACTGGGCTGCGGATTATCTGGCAGGGAAGTAGGTGATAGCAAATGCCTACGCCTCTAAAGTACAATCCGGCGTACCACGATGACTGGGCATGGTCACTTGCTATCAAGGGCGCAACAGATCAGGACATTGCCGATGCCTTCCACGTTTCGCGTAGGACCATCATTCGCTGGCGACAGACGTACCCGTCGTTCAATACGGCCTGTCAGAGCGGGAAAAGAAGTCGCCGACGCAAAAGTAAAAAATCTCTGTTTGAACGCGCTGTAGGCTTTGAATATCAGGAAAAAGGAAAGCGTCATTGACGTAGACCCTCGGACTGGTGAGCAGAAGCCGGTCCGGGTCAGAACGCTCACGAAGAAAGCCGTTCCCGATACAATGGCGCAGATGTACTGGCTCAACAACCGATGCCGGGATGAGTTCTCCCAGACCCAGAAGGTTACGCTTGACGGAGCTGTTCAGACATCCCCGTTCGATAACCTGACGGATGATGAACTCCGCCGTTTGGCTCAAATGGACGAGGGCCTTGATGGCGACGCGGAATAATGTTTCGCCTGCCAAGCGTAAGTACCTCGGCTCAAATGCCCGGATTGCGCTGGCGAAACGGCACTACGCCGATTATGTCCAGTACGTCCACATGGGCAGGTGGAAAGAGCCAGACACCTCGACCTCGTGTGTGAGAAGCTGGAAAGCATCATGGAGGGAAGACCAAGCGGTTGATGATATTCATGCCGCCGCGCCACGGCAAGTCCATGACCGTGACCGAAACCTTCCCTCGTTCTATCTGGGAAAGAACCCAGAGAAGCGGGTCATCGAGATCAGTTACAGCGGTGAGCTTGCCCAGCAGTTCGGCAAGCGGAACCGCGATAAGGTCGAGGAGTTCGGTCCTACGCTGTTTGGGCATACCATCTCCCAAGTGCAGGCCACCAAAACGAACTGGAACCTCGACAACGGCATGGGCGGCATGATCTCCGTTGGTATCGGCGGCTCCATCACCGGCTATGGCGCAGACCTGCTTATCGTCGATGACCCCATCAAGAACCGCGCCGAGGCTGAATCTGCCACCTACCGCGATAAGCTGTGGGACGAGTACCAGTCCACGGTGAGTACCCGACTGCACGCAGGCGGCGCTGTTATCATCATCCCTTACCCGCTGGCACGAAGATGACCTTGCCGCCCGGCTCCTGAACCCGGAGTACGGCAAGGTTGAGGACTGGGACATTATCTCGCTCCCGGCCGTTTGCGAAGAGCCGGCTACCGACCCTCTGGGCCGTGAGCTAGGCGAGGCGCTGTGGCCTGCGGGCGGCTACGACGAAGCATGGGCTGCACAACAGAAAGAGACCGTTGGTACATACGCATGGTCTTCTCTGTATATGCAGACCCCGACGCCGAGCTCCGGCGGTATGTTCAAGAGAGAGTGGTGGAAACGCTGGGCGGCGCTGCCGTCCGGCCTGCATGACTTCATTCAGTCCTGGGACTGCACCTTCAAGGACAAGGACGGTTCAGACTTCGTTGTTGGACAGGTCTGGGCAAGGAAAGGCGCAGACCGCTATCTGCTCGATCAGGTGCGTGGCCGCATGACCTTCACGGAAACGCTGGATGCCATGCGCGGGCTTTCCTCAAGTGGCCCCAGACCTCCCGGAAGTTGGTGGAGGACAAGGCCAACGGCACAGCGGTCATCGACGTTCTGAAGCGAGAGATCCCCGGAATCATCCCGGTGGAGCCGTTTGGTGGCAAGGTGGTCCGCGCCCATGCGACCACCGCTGTGGCTGAAGCCGGGAACGTCTACATCCCAGCGGCATCTGCCTGCCCGTGGGTGATGGACTTTGTGGAGGAAATGGCAGCGTTCCCAAGCGGTGCGCACGATGACCAAGTTGACTGCTATTCGCAGGCGAACGCCTATTACAACGACAATACGTTTGATATTCGTTCGCTGATAACGTAAGAAAAGAGGTGAATGCAATGCTGATTATTTTCTCGGTCAATGACCAGAAAATCACCCATGACCTGAAAGGCCAGCTTGTCGCAGGCAGCGTAGACATTGTGCAGGCCGCATTCAAATTTGACAGCTCGTGGGATGAACTGGACAAGATCGTCGTCTTCACGAGCAGCGCTTGTCCCAAGTCTGTCCCGGTGCAGTTTGCCGATGAGGCGTTCTACATCCCGAAGGATGTGCTGAAGCCCGGCAAGCTCTACGTTTCCGTGGTCGGTTTCGGGCTGGACGGCCGGAAGAAAACTACGCAGAAGTGGGACATCATGCAGGCTATCACCGTTCAGAAGTGTGTGGCGATGGCGGCGATTGTGACCTGCTGCGATATTTGGCACAAGGTCAGGTCGCCGACGGGAAAGTCGCAAAGGACGAAGAAGTCAAAGATATGCTGGACACTGTGTTTGGCAAATGGGAAGCTCCCAAACCAGACCCCCGGTGGCTCGGACTCCAATGACAAGAACGTCAGCGAGGATGACATTGCCACCGATAAGGACGTAGCCGATATGCTCAACAAAGTATTTGGCTGATGTCCTCTCGCCCTTGAAAGAGAGCCTTAATTCGTCATAGCAGCGCTGAAACTGCTGTGAAATATAATTTTGGAGGTATGCAAATGCCCGTATCCGCAAGTAAGCTTGTAACCCTCGCTCAGTTGCAGGCGCAGGCGGAGAGAGTGAAGCAGGAGCTGGCGAAGTACACGCTGGCATCCGAGCTTGGCTCCCTCGCCAAGAAGAGCGAAATTTCGGAAGCTGACCTCTCGGTCGCTCTGAAGTCCGTTATTGACGGAAAGATGGATGCAGCAGAGACAGCATGACGACCGAGGCAATCAACAGTGCCATCGCCACCGCCATTGCAAAGTCTGCTCATGCACGCTTCGAGAAAGTTGAGAAGGTTCCTTCCAACGATGAGGCGCAGGATAATGTGCTGTATCTGGTGATGAATGCCGCCACCGGGTACTACGACATTTACGCTAAGGTCGGTGAGAAAGTCGTCCGTCTGGATGATACCACCGTTGACCTGAGCAACTATGCGACCATCGAACAGCTGAATGCCGTTTCTGGCGGCATTGGCGGCACGGTGTATGCAGGCACGAAGGAAGACCTGTCTGCATCCGATGATTCGGTTATCGCTGCGTATTTCAAGGCGCACACCGATGTGGCCGTCAAGAAGGGCGATGTCTTCGTGGTCACGACCACCGTTGGCAACTCTACCTACGAGAAGTCCGCCTACTTCTACGACGGCAAGGCATGGGTGGCGATGACCGGCAATGTTGATGCCGATAAGGTCATCCTGCGCGAGAACATCACGCTGGCCGGTGGCTATACGCAGGTCGGAAACCTGACCAAGAGCCAGAACGGCACGGCCACTTTCTCCACCAAAGGCAAGAGCGTCATGGATGCCCCTGACCGACATCTTCAGCAAGCGGCTCCAGCCCAGCACCGCCCAGCCGTCCATCGGCACGTTCACGCTGACCGGTGCTGGTGCTGTTGAGGCCGGCACTAAGGTAGCTGCTGCGGCCTACTCTGGCGCAACGCTGAATGCTGGCTCCTACCAGTACGGCCCGGAGACCGGCGTTGCCGCCTCCAACTGGAAGGTTGAGCGTATCACCGACAAGGCGACGACCGAGGTCGCAAATGCTGAGACCGCTTCTCTGGCTGCTGGCTCCGACAACAACGGCGGCGCTGGTTTCGTCATCGGTGATGCTGGCGGTGACGCTGTGGCGTCCTGAAGTACAAGGCCACTGCGACGCACGGCGCAGGCGTGACCGCAAAGGACAATCTCGGTGCCGATCCAGCCCGGTGGTCGCCATTGCGGCAGGCAGCAAGACCAAAGGACACCGTTGCTGCTTACCCCGTTCCGTAACGTGTTCTACGGCGCATCCACCAGCAAGCCCGCTCTGGACAGCGCTGCTATCCGTGCGCTGGGCAAGACCGGCAAGGCGTACGCGGCTGGTACGCTGACCATCAACGTGCCTGTTGGCGCACAGCGTGTGGCGATTGCCTGCATTGCAACGGCCAAGGGTGTTACCAAGGTTATCAACGAGACCGCCATGAACGCCGATGTGACCAGTACCTTCGCCAAATCCACCGTGTCTGTTGAGGGCGCGAATGGTTATTCGGCGAAGGATTACAACGTCTGGGTCTTTTTGAGCCTGCTGTTGCCTATGGCAATGCCGCAGTCCTCAAGGTTACGCTGGGCTGAGAGGGAGGAACTGAACATGGCTGTGAACAATACCGCAAAGGCATACTCCAACATGGAGTTCCCCCTGAGCATGAAACGTCAGGATGCTTTTGCTTTGACCCGACCTGCGTCTGGCCTCTCTGGCTGAGGCGCAGAACTATGCAAAGACGAACCCGGACCGCATACATTGGTCAGGTTCTCTCCGTGGTCGCAGATGGCGTTGCTACGGCATACACCATCCAGAACGCTGACGGCGATCTCGCCCCTCTGGCGCTGCCGCAGTTGATATTGCGACCGATTCCGAAGTGAGCGAGATGCTGAGTGAAGTATTTCCCACCGATAACACCTGATAACGATATGGAGGAATGAACGATATGGCATACAATGAGGAAAAGCTGGCCCGCCTGAAGCACCTGAAGCGGCTCGCACAGAAAGCTAAGGCTGAGAGCGACGCTGTTGTTGCTCGTGTTAAGGCTCTGGAAGATGTTGGCGCACAGGCCAACGTGCTGGAGACCATTAAGGTCAACGGCGTGGTGCAGAGCATCGAGGATAAGGCTGTGGACATCGAGGTTCCCGGCTACACTGTGGAGAAGTCTGAGAAGTCCGGCGACTATGCTGCTGTCTACCAGCTCATGAAGGATGGCGTTGCCGTTGGCGCGGCTATCAACATTCCGAAGGATATGGTGGTTAAGTCTGGCTCTGTTGTAACCAACCCCACCGGCCAGCCCAAAGGCACTTATATCAAGCTGGTTCTGGCAAATGCCACCAACGACACCCTGTACGTTGATGTCGGCGGCCTGATCGAGTACGTTACCTCCGGCTCCGCTGCGGGTGATATGGTTGTCATCGCCATTGATGAGCAGACTCATAAGGTCACCGCATCTATCACCGACGGCGCAATCACTAAGGCAAAGCTGGAGACCGAGGTGCAGACCGCCCCTGAACAAGGCCCATGAGCACGCCAACAAGGCACTGCTGGACACCTACGACCAGACCAACGCCGACATCAAGGATGCCGTCAGCAAGAAGCACACTCACGCCAATGCTACCGAGCTGGACAAGATCGCTGCCGGCGATAAGGAAAAGTGGGACGCTACCTCCACCAAGGTTGAAGGTATTGCTGAGGGCGCTACCAAGGTCGAGGCCAGCACCACCGAAGGCAATATTAAGATCAATGGCGTGGAGACCGCGGTCGTTACCATCGCCACCGACACTGAGGTCACTGAGATGCTGACCGAGGTCTTTGGCGCAACCGCCTGATAACCCATAAAGTAAGAATCGGCGGCAGGAATGGACTCCTGCCGCTGTTATTTTTGGAAAGGAAAGCGAACATGAGCGACAAACTCAACACGCTTGAAGCGCTTAGGCTTGCTTCTCTGAAGGCAAAGGGTTACACGGCGGAACAGATTGCGGCGTTGTCTTCTGCGATGGAAGACATCATCAAGGACATCAACGATTCACTGAAGACCTGCGAAGATCATGTACAGTCGGCTCATGCTCCTGCCAATGCGGAAGAAAACGTCATCGTTAGCATCCAGAGGAATGGGCAGGCTATCCCTCCCGACAACAAAGTCGTGAACATCGAGGTCCCGACCAAGACCTCTACGCTGGAGAACGACTCCGGCTATGCCACGACGGAAGATGTTGAGGAAAAAGGTCAACGGGGCCGGGCATCTGAAAGCCGTCCCTGTCGATGCTCTCCCTGCGCCCAGTGAGGCCAACGCTGACACCATTTATTTCCTTCGTAAGAACAACAGTGAAGCTGGGAAGCAGTACAGAGCGTACAAGCTCATCCACGGCATCTTTGAGATCGTCGGCTCTGCCGAGGTGGACCTCACCAGCTATGCTACACGGGAAAGTGTGGCAAAGGCGGATGATGACCTCATCAAGGGCATCTACAACAACATGACCCAAGCAGCGAGAAATATCTGGGCAGTGGAACCCTTTGCTGTTCTGGACGCTTCTGAAAAGCCTGCTCAATGGCCACGAATCCAGCATCAACGACCTGCTGGCCCGCGTGAAGTTGCTGGAGCTGATTCTGAGCGCTGATGTTACCGGCAATCCATACTATGTCACCTTCAACACCCTGACGGATGTTGTGGTATCCTCTGGCATCTGGAACAAGTCGGATGGACGTATTGAATTTTAACAGGAAGGAGGAAGCGCAATGCACATACCTGAAGATGAGGCCGAGCGTCGGCGTTTGAATGAGCGTGGCCGTGAAATCCTCCGGCGGAAGAACGGCGCTGTGCGTCCGCATCGTGAGGATGGCTATGTGAACCTCCTGAACAAGTACGGAACCAAGCAGGACAACTCCGAGGCGTACAAGTTTGAACGGGAGCCGGTCATCCCTGATATGCGACTCACTGGGCTGTATGAGGGCAACGGGCTGTTCTCCAAAATCATTGATACGCCTGCCGAGGAAGCGCTGAAGCATGGCTTCGACCTGAACCTGAAAAGCGACGAGTTGAACGCCTTTGTGGAAGACGCTCTGGATGATCTCGAATGGGAAGAGAGAGCCGCCACCGCAATCAAGTGGACGCGGCTCTACGGTGGTGCTCTTATCGTCATGCTAATCGACGATGGGCGCGGGCTGGAGGAGCCTGTTGACTGGGAACATATCCGCGGCATTGATGAGTGCGCGTCTATGAAGCGTTCCATCGTACAGCCTGACTACGCCAGCCTGTACCAGCAGGACTACGGCAGGAAGGGCGTTGGGAACCGGGTGTCAAGTTCGGACAGCCGGAATATTACTATGTTTCCAGCATCTACGGTTCCTTCAAGGTCCCATGAGAGCCGATGTCTGGTGTTCCGCAACGGCGTTCTGCCGGAGCAGACCTCCAATGCAACCTACCTGTTCTGGGGTATGCCTGAATACGTCCGCATTCGCCGGGCGTTGCGGGAAACCGTAACAGCCCACACCGACAGCGTGAAGCTGCTGGAGCGGAGCGTGCAGGCTATCTACAGCATGAAGGGCCTTGCCTCTCTGCTGACCACGGATGACGGTGAGAACCAAGTGCTGAAGCGCCTACAGCTTGTAGACACTTCCCGTGGTCTGCTGAACAGCATCGCCATTGACTCCGAGGGAGAGCAGTACGACTTCAAGACGTTCCAGTTTTCCGGTGTCAAGGGATGTCATCGACGCGACCTGCAATATGCTGTCGCGCTGACGAACATCCCCAGACAATTCTGTTTGGCCGCTCACCGGCCGGCATGAACGCCACCGGCGACAGTGACTTCGAGAGCTATTACAACTTTGTGGAGAAGATTCAGCGCTTGATGCTGAAGCGTAACCTCCGCACACTGCTGGACGTTGTGTTCCGGGCGGGCATCGCTTCAGGCGATGTGGCCGAGGAACCCGACTACAAGCTGGAGTTCAAGCCCCTGTGGAGCCTGAGCGACACAGAGCAGGCCGCAGTTGACCAGACCAAGGCTCAGACCGCTCTGGTCAAGGCCCAGACTGCGCAGGCATACGTCGATATGCAGGCGCTCGACCCCACCGAGGTGCGCCGCCGCCTTGCGTCCGATGAGGAGTTTGATGTCGAAGACATCATCTCCGAGGATGACGAGGATGATCTGTTGCAGTCGCTGCTGGGTACTGAGCCGAGCGCCATGAGCGACGTGGAAGCCGCCCAGAAGAACATTGAGCAGGGGCAGGCTCCGGGCGGCGAGGAACAGAGCGCTACCGTAGCACCTACGGCCACTCCGCCGACCACCAATGCCGATGCCACCGACACTGACTATGGTGTCGGCGTTCTTGTTGTGCAGGATGGCCGGTTTCTCTGCGGCACTCGCCTGAAGGGCGGCTCTGTTGGTGGACCGGGTGGGCATATCGAGGCGGGGGAGTCCCCGGAAGATGCGACCATCCGCGAAACACAGGAGGAGTTCGGCATCACGCCGAAAGACCTCATGCCGGTAGCCTTCCTGAGTGACCTGAAACCGCCGTACTGCCCGTCCCATGTGTTTCTCTGCACGGATTTTGACAGCGGCATCCGGTGCGCTGATGGCGAGATGACCTCTCCGGGGTTCATCACCGCCGAAAAGGTGGCCGAGCTGTCCACTCAGAATCCGGAACGTCTGTTCCTGCCGTTTGCCCAGAGCATCACCGCGCTGCTCGACGTTTTATCGTCAAATCCCGGTTTGACATCGGATGCACAAAATGCTAAGATGAAAGATAGGATGGACTTCAACGAAGCCGACCACCACGGATGAAAACGGGCAGTTCGCAGAGGGCAAGGGTAGCAGCTCTGGCTCCACCGAAAGCGGGCCTGCGGTATCTCCCGAAGGCGAAAACGTCCCCTGCACTGGGTTTGCTTCTCCTGCAAGGCTTGAAGATCATGCCACCCGCCACGGGTTGGCTGATATGGGCTTTGCGACGAAAGAGGAATACCAGCAGAAAGGCATCGACTTTCTGAAGCGACCTTGTGGCGGTGATGTTATTGGTTATGCTCGGCCTGATGGCGTAGTTGTTCGGTTCAACACCAAAACGACAGAGTACGCAACCGGTGTTCCCGGTGGGCCGCTTAAAACCTACATGAAAGCCAAGTGCAACCGAAAGACTGGCGAGGCACGGCCCGAAGTCGCCATGAAGTATTACGAGTTCAATAGGGAAAAGGACCTGAAGGAGGAAGACGATGAGCAAGGCAGTTAAATGCCCGGTATGCGGGCAGACCGAACTTGTCGATGACGGCGATGTCTGCGATGTCTGCAAGTGGTTCCATGACCGCTATCAGGAGGAGTTTCCTGATGAGGAGGACTGCGAGAACCACATGAGCCTGAACCAAGCCCGCAAGGCGTGGGCAGCAGGAAAGCAGGTGGAGTGAGCATGGATAACTTCAGAGTCATCTACCGCATTCTACGGTATCTGAAAAGGCGCTGGATTACGATGAACCCAATATGGACTGCATCTCTGCGAAGGCGCTGAAGCTCTCTGACCAGCGTTGGATGGCGCTGATGGAGATGCTTTCCAAGGAGGGCTACATCGACGGCTTTTTCTGTGCAGAGGACCGTGGATGGAAACATCCTTATCTCCAGCTCTACGCCGCGTATCACGCTGAAGGGACTGGAGTACCTGCAAGAAAACTCCCTGATGAAAAAAGCTGCCGAGCTTGCGAAAGGCGTAGCCGACATCATCACCTGAGAACCGAATAACGTACAGCAAAGAGCGATGGGGAACCACCGCTCTTTTTCTTTGCCCGAATTTCCCATCTCAAAAACGGAACGGAGAAAGAGCATGAACAAGGTCACGATTTTCAAATACGAAGAAAGCAAACTGGTGCGCACCATGAATGTCAGCGGCGAGCCGTGGTTTGTCCTGAAGGACGTGTGCGATGTGCTGGGCCTCAGCACCCCGGCGAGGGTGGCCGAACGGTCTTGATTCCGATGAAGTGAGTCAGGCTCACCTCATCGACAGCATGGGCCGCAGTCAGGAAATGACCATCATCAGCGAGTCCGGCCTGTACAACGTCATCCTGCGCAGCGATAAGCCGGAGGCCAAACCCTTCCGCAAGTGGGTCACAGCTGTGGTGCCGCCCAGCATCCGCAAGAACGGCGGCTACATTGCCGGGCAGGAGGGCTTTCCCCGCAGGAGCTTATGGCAAAGGCCCTGCTGGTGGCGCAGAAGACCCTGACTGACCGTGATGCCCGCATCAAGGAGCTGACGGCGCAGAACCAGATCATGCGACCGAAGGCCGAGTATTTTGACGAGCTGGTGGCCCGGAACCTGCTGACCAACTTCCGCGAAACCGCCAAGGAGCTGGGCATCAAGGAGAAGGACTTCGTAGGCTGGCTGTTGGAACACAAGTACATCTACCGCGACCAGAAGAACAAGCTGATGCCGTATGCGGCAAAAACAACGGCCTGTTCGAGGTGAAGGAACGCACGGGCCGGCACAACGACTGGGCCGGGACCCAGACGCTCATCACCCCGAAGGGCCGTGAAACCTTCCGCCTGCTGTGTAAGGAACCGCCTGTTTTACCGCAGTTCACCGCATTGTAAACCGACATCAGGGCGATTGTAAACCAGAAAAGAACCGTTTTTCCACCGCAATCACCGAAATGGTCGGAAAACGCAAAGCCCGAAATTGGCTGCTTTTAGAATATATCCACCTGTTTTTGGATAAATATTCAAAAATGGCCGAAAATAGGCCAAAATCCGCAGGAACGTCCACCGGACAATCCGGCGGAGCGTCCGACTATAACCGTACCTTACCCAACCAAACCGTAACCTGTTGTCAAATTTTCACTTCGTTCAAATTTGCCAACGGTGCGGGCGCGGGGCCGAGCATCAGGCAGGGGCTTTTTGCAACTGCCGCAAATAAAGCCATCCAGCGGCTTTCAACCCTCTGACACAAAATTATCCCACAAGCACATTTTGGGACGTTTCCCGGCACTCATCAGAAGCTCTCAGAGGGCATTAAGCCATAATCTCAACTGCGGCGGTGCAAATCGCCGCTTTTTTTTGCTGTTCAGAACCAGAAAAGGAGGCGAAAACAGTGAATGATACCGTCCACGGACACATGGTACAAGACCTGCTCCGCCACCGCTTCGGCAGTCACGATAACCTGATATGCAAATATTCATCCAAGTACCCTGTGCAGGCGGAACGCGAGTTCCAGCGGCTCACCAATGCCTACATCCGTATCTTGAACGAACTGCTGAAGGAGTATCTGCCGGAGATCAGGGACGCGGCCCGCGCAGAGTGTGAAGCTGGTCAGCGCCATGATGACGCTTCAGACCTGATTGCAAAGGTCAAAAACGGTTTTCTCCAAGATGACCGTGGAGCTGGAGCGGCGCACCTCTATGTTTGGCCTGCGCAGCAAGATCGAGTCTATGGCAAAGCTCACGCGGAAGTTGAGCATCCGTGAGTGGAAGAAAGCCGTTAAGTCCACGCTGGGCATCGACCTGATGGATGACTACTACACCGGCGAGCTGTACAGAACGATGATGGAACGCTGGGTCGAGGACAACGTGGCGCTCATCAAGACCATCCCGCAGGAAAGTCTGGGGCGTATGCGCCAGATCGTGCTGGAGGGCTATCGGAACGGCAAAGCCACGACGGCCATCGTCAAGCAGATTCAGCGGACGTACAGCGTAGACCGGCGGCACGCCCAACTGCTTGCCCGCGACCAGATCGCCAAGCTGAACGGTGACATCACCCAGCAAAGAACAGCAGGACGCAGGCGTGGTGGAGTACGTCTGGTCAACCTCTGGCGATAGCCGCGTCCGCCCAAGCCATGCTGCACTGAACCATAAGCGGTTCCGCTGGGATGACCCGCCGGTGGTCGATGAAAAGACCGGGCGGCGCTGTCACCCCGGCAAAGACTACCAGTGCCGCCGCCGCTGCCGGTCTTCAACATCAAAACCGTTGACCTGCCGGTCACGAAAGGGGGCGATGGCCGTGGATGAAACCATCCTGTAAGACCTGAGAGGGGAGTTGTTCAATATGGAAAACGATATGAAGGTTCAGCGCTTTGACAGCCTGCCGCTGGATGCCACCTATTTCACAGATGAGGGCTACCTTGTAGACCACCCCATCGTGACATCGGTGGGCGTTTTGTTTATCACAACCCGGACGGTTCCGAGCGCCGGAGCTGCGGTGCCTGAAGAAGTCTTTGCTGAAAAGAGCCTTGCGTCCTACAAGGGGAAGCCCATCATCGTAACGCATGATGCTGGCTACGTTGACACTGACAACGTGAAAGATGAGAGCATCGGCACGATTTTGTCGGAGGGCTACCGGGACGGCGATGATGTCCGTGCAGAAATCATCATCCACGACACCGACAGCCTGAAAAATTACAAAATGCGTGAGCTGTCCTGCGGCTACAACCTGCGTCTGGACGAAACGCCCGGTGTCTGGGAGGGGCAACCCTATGATGCCATTCAGCGGGACATCGAAATCAACCATCTTGCTCTTGTCGATAAGGCGAGGGCTGGTGAACAGGCCCGGCTCAACATTGATGGGCAGGGCCACGACTGCATGAAAGGAGAAAAACTGAACATGGAAAACACCACCAAAGAGAACTGATGGCGCTCCCACCCGGAGGAGCTGGCCGCTGCTGTGGAGGCGTTTAAGAAACGCCGCGCAGAGCGTTCTGGTTCTGCGGCCGACGGCGGTATTACCGCAGAGCCGCCTGCGCAGACCGCAGGTACTGCTGAAGGCGAACAGCCGGATGCAGTTCAGCAGGTCAAAGACCGCCGTGACCGCCGCGATTCTGAGGGCGACCCGGCAGATATGCCCGGCGCAATGGGCGTGATTGCGCAGCAGGACGAGGACATCGACACCCTGCTGGGAGTTATCGACGTTCTGAAATTTGCTGGCACGACCACTGATGGCGCTGAGGGCGACTGCGGCGGTACTCAGACCGATGGCGACGGCGATGAAGGCAACGCCGCGCAGGACAGAAAGACCCGCGCAGACTCCACCAACGACTTCTGCGAGCTGGCGCGTGTCGTCCGTGTCGGCGACCGCCTGAACATGGATGGTCTGGAAACCATGAGCGTCAAAGGACGCCAAGAAGGCCGTTCTGGGCAAGCTGAAGCCCACCCTGCATCTGGACGGCAAGAGCGCCGCCTACGTCAACGCGGCGTTTGACATGGCCGTTTCCGAGATGAACGAGCGCAAGGATACCAACTATCAGCGTTCCCAGATGATGCACGGCGATGGCAAGCCCCCCTGTGAAGCAGACCGGCTCCGCTTCCGAGGCCCGCCAGCGCATGATCGACCGCAGAATGAAGAAGGAGGAAAAGTAAGATGGGTGTTCAGAAAACCTACGGCTATGCAACCAGCAAGGGCGTTGCAGGTGGCATCTACGATATGTTCCACTACCCGGTGGACTCCCGTTTCAATGAGGAGGCGACCGGCAAGCCGCATTTCGGTGTTGGTGTTGTCACCGGCAAAGGTCCCTGGCAAAGCGTTGCGCTTCCGACCAGCGCAAGCACTGCTGATAACTTCGAGGGTGTTGTCATCAACGGTTTCGACCGCCAGCAGGATTTGGAGGGGGAAGCTCTACGTCCTGAACAACCAGAACGTCGGTGTCATGCGCCGTGGCCGCGTTTGGGTACGTCTGGCGACCGGCGCTGCACCCGCCTATGGTGATGCCTTGCACATGATCGTGGAAGGCGATGAGGCAGGCTGTTTCGCAAAGGAGGGCGGCATCGCAATTCCCGGTCGTTTCATCGGTGCGGCCAGCAATGGCGTTGCACCGGTGGAGCTGTACGGCGTTCCTGCCGCGAGCGGCGCTGACGGTCACGCTGCATCCACCGACGATGCCAAGCCTACTGTCTGAGAGAAGGAGGACAAAATCAGATGAACACTAACCAGAAATCCATGAGATACGACCAGAACGACTACGACGCTCTGCTGCACTCCAAGATTCCGGCCGCTCTGGTCGAAACTCCGCAGATGAACTTCGATGATGACAGCGATGCCTCCGTGTTCTTCGCCCGTGAGCTGGATCACGTCAAGGCTCAGTCTTACGATGTGGGTACCCGGAGTTCACGCGCTGAAGCTGTTCCCGGTCTCCAGTGAAATCAACCCCGGCGCCGAGACCGTCACTTACTACAGCTACGACAAGACCGGCATGGCGAAGATTATCAGCAACTACGCCACCGACCTGCCCGCGTGCTGATGTGAAGGGTGAGCCCACCACCGCCATCATCAAGTCTCTGGGTGACAGCTACGGCTACTCCATTCAGGAAATGCGTGCCTCTGCTATGGCAGGCAAGTCGCTGGATGCCCGCAAGGCCGAGACCGCCCGCTACCAGATTGACCGCCTGAACAACAAGATCGCGTGGAACGGCGATGAGGAAAACCGGCCTGCGCGGCGTTCTGTCCAAGGACAACGATGTGCCGCTGTACGTCCCTGCGACCGGCGCAAAGGGTTCTACCAAGTGGGCAGACAAGACCGAGGACGAGATTCTGGCCGACATCACCGGTATGCTGAAGCAGGTCGCCCGCACCACCAAGAAGGTGGAGAAGCCGGACACTCTGGCCCTGCCGTCCGGAGGCGTATATCGAGATTCAGAACCGCCGCATCGAAAGCACTGCAACCACCGTGCTGAAGTACATTCAGGATAATATCACGGATATTGCCCGCATCGTCTCCTGCCCGGAGCTGGACCCCGACAGCGTGGACACCAACCCGTATGCGGCAGAAAGCGATGGCAAGGGCGTTGCGCTGCTGTTCAAGAACGACCCCCGCAAGTTCACCATCGAGAACCCGCTGTCCTTCATGCAGTATCCCGTGCGGCCTGAAGGTCTGGAAATGGTCGTTCCCTGCGAGGCCCCACCGCAGGTGCTATCATCTACTACCCCATGTCCATGCTGATTGCTACTGGCATCTGCTGATTCACCTGTGGAGCTGCCGTGTGTTTATGCGGCGGCTCCTATCTTTTGTAAAGGAGCCATGATATGAAACTGAAGAATATCGGAAACAAAATCATCAGCATCGGCGCTACCGTGATCCTGCCGGGTGAAGCCAAGGAAGTCACCGGCTATGATGACAACGAGATCGTGAAGTTCTTCATCGGGCAGGGAAACCTGTCCGAGGTCAAAGCCGCACCGCCGCGAAGGAGAAATAAGTCATGGAAGATGCCGTCAGAATTTTCAGGCTGGTTGCCACCGAGTTCGACGCGCTGAACGATGAGACCGTTGAGGCATGGCTGAACCTCACAGCGCCGCTCATCAGCAAGAAGGTGTTCGGGAAGCTGTATGACCAAGCCATCGCACTCCTGACGGCACATCGCCTGAAAATGGCCGGCTATGGCAACAACCAGTACGGAAGCGTAGGCGACGCTCTGCGCGTTGGAAGCTACACTGAAGGCGAAACGTCTGTCAGCTTCAACGTAAATCAGGGAACCAACCTGATGGCAGATGCCGAACTGGCGCTGACTCCCTATGGTCTGGAGTATTTGACGCCGCGGCGGCTGGTCGTGATCTCGATTCACTCAGCGGGTGAGTGCCGATGACTGGCGGGTGGGACCGGCTGACCCCGGAAGGGGAAAAGTTCTTCCGCCAAATTGATGAGCTTCAGGACAAGGAAGTTTTTGTTGGGTTCCAAGCGGGCAAGGTCACGGATGACCGGGGCGTTGATATGGCACAAATCGCCATGTGGAACGAGCTGGGAACTTCGACCGCGCCGTCCCGGCCATTTCTGCGCAAGAGCGTTGATGAGAATGCCGACCCCATCAATGCCATGTGCGCACAGCGCCTAAAGGCTATTACTGCTGGCGGAACGGCCGAGCAAAAGCCTGAAGCAAATTGGTGTATTCGGCGTGGGCTTAGTTCAAGAGAAAATCGAGAGCGGCGGCTATGAACCGAACGCGCCCTCCACCATCCGCAAGAAGAAATCGGACAAACCGCTGATCGACACCGGCAGAATGCGGCAGTCCGTCAAATACGTCATTCGCAAGAAAGGAAGTGGTTGATATGGGGCTGGGCATTTTTCGCAGAGCATTTGTTGTGCGTCGCTTCGGCGAGGAGAACATTGTCGATGGTTATGGGGTTTCCGGGTATAAAGACTTCATCACGTCCCTGAATGTTCAGCCGCTCTCCAAAGATGAGCTTCAGGCGCTCCCGGAAGGTGAGAACACCGTAAAGCGCATGAAGGCTTTCGGTGATCTCGTTTTCCATACCGCAGACCGCTCTGTCGGCCGCAGAGCCGACTGGCTTTTCTATCAGGGGCGGATGGACCCGGAAGGACACTGGTATGAATGTGTCAGCTCGCTGGGGTGGGACCACACGATGGTGGGTCACTGCCGCAGCGAGTTTGTTCAGGTTTCAGCAGCAGAGGCCAACCGTATGCCGCGCCCTGAAATCCGAGCAGATGGGAAAGGTGGGTATTGCTGCGTATGACGCTTGCCGAGCTGAAGAAGTCGCTTGTGCGCCTCACCCAAACGTACTTTGCTGGAGCAACCGTGACGTATGCCAAGCAGAGCTTTGTAGCAAAGCCCGGCAGTCCACTGGTCACGCTGACCACCGGCTCCGTCAACCGGTCGAGAAACCCGCCGGTCAAAATCATTGAAGGCACACCGGTAGCCTTTTTATCCTGCATCTGTTCCTGTGCAGATTGATCTGTTCACGCATGGCAGGCAGGAAGAAGTGGCACCGGGCTTCACCCCCATTGCCGAAAACACGGCTGAAGATGATATGCTGGCCTTTGAGAGTTTCCTGAACTCCCCGTTCGTAACACAGTGGTGTCACCAGCATGACATCGCCATTGTCGTTCCTACGGCAGTTCAGGATTTGACCGATTTGGTGCATGATACCAACTACGAGTTCCGGGCAATGCTGGAAATCGCGGTTTATTTCACCATGACGGCCATCGGCATTACCGGAACGCTGGACATCGACAGCGTGAAGCATTCCGATGGCGAAGATGACATCCAAGCTGATGATGTCATCAACATTGAGCCGCAGGTAACCCCGACACCCAGCGGCGGCGGCAGTTCGAGATGACTGCCCATGAGGGCGAATATTTCACGAATGCCGAGATAAATAACCGACTTGCAAAGGAGGAAAAGATATATGAGCAATAGCCTCGATAGGATTTGTACCGTTGACATCTCGCTGGCGTCCCCCATCTCCAACGATGCCAACTTCGACAATATCCTGATTCTGGGTCCTGCCCCTGCAAATCCGACTGGGGATGTACCTGCCATCGGCGTGTACAACAGTCTGGAGGAGCTGACGGCGCTGGGCATCGGCGCCACCGGTGAACGCACTGACCCTGTTGGCGTGGTCAGCACGGGTGGCTTTTCGCAGTCTCCCAGACCCCACGAGGTCTATGTTGCCTTTATGGGCGACATCGTGACAAGGAGACCGAAGACCCCGCATTGCAGACCGTAAGTGCTGTTCTGGAGAATGCGCTGGCCGTCAATGGCTGGTACTGCATCTGCCCGGTCGGCCTGGCGGATGAAAAGGTCAAGGAAATCATCCAGTGGACCGAAACCCAGAACAAGCTGTGCGGCTACATCGACAAGGACCGGATAAACCCATTGTGGATGCCGGCCTTTATCTGCGCAGCTTCCCGTTCTTCCCGAAAGAAACGGCAGACCAGTTGGAGAACGACATCCCGGTTGAGAACCTGTACGGCATGGCTGTAGCTGCGGCCGTCAAGGCGATGAACTACCACGCCGGTCAGGAAACGTGGGCGCTGATGCCGCTTGCGACCGTTTCTCCTGCAAAGCTGACCAGCACGTTTATCAAGAAACTGAGGCTGCGAACTTCAACTACGTCATCACCGTGGCATCCAAGAACATCACGCAGGGCGGCAAGACCGGCGGCGGTGAGTGGATTGATGTTATCCGCTTCCGCGACTGGCTCCAGAACGATATGCAGGTTCGTGTCGTGAACCTGCTCATCGTCAACCCGAAGATTCCCTACACCGACAACGGCATCGGCCTTGTTGAGAACCAGATGCTTGCATCCCTGAAGGACGGCCAGAAGTACGGCGGCATTGCTCCTACGGAGTATGATGCAGACGGTACGTTATTCCGGGCTACACCACGTCCGTGCCGCTGGCAAAGAGACCTGACCAGCACCCAGAAGGCATCCTGTATCCTGAAGGACTGCAAGTTCTCTGCCCGCATTGCTGGTGCTATCCATGTGGTGGAAATCAAGGGTTGCCTGACCTACGAGAATCTGTAAGGGAGGGGAAAGTAAATGTCCAGCAAGATCAAGACCTACAACCCGAAGGAAGTTATCGTCACCTGCGGTACGCATTATTGTCACCGGCTATGCAGACGACAGCTTCATCAGCATTGAGCCGAACGGCGACGGTATTACCAAAAGACCGGCTGTGACGGCGAAATTGCCCGTTCGATCTCGCCGGATAACACCTACAAGGTCAAGCTCACCCTGTTGCAGACCAGCGACAGCAACCGTACTTCTCCGGCATGGTCGATCTCGACCGCGACACCGGCAACGGCCTGTTCCCGATTCTGATTAAGGACCTGAAGGGCGGTCTGGTGTTCAGCACGGAAGCTGCATGGTGCGTGAAGAAAGCTCCTGTCACTCGCGGCAAAGAGACCAACAACCGTGAGTGGGAGTCGACACCGGCGATGCCACCATGAACGAGTAAGGAGGACACCGATGAATAACCTGAAGCGACTCGAAACCCGCGAAGTAACCGTGGGCGAAAATATCTTCTACATCCGTCCGCTTCCGGCGTTCAAAGCAGCGAACATGACCGGCGAACTGGCAGCGCTCGTTCTGCCGCTCGTATCTGGCCTTGTACCGCGCTGTCTGACGTGGATACGGAAAAAGGAGGGTGACGGTCTGCTCGACATCAAGGTAGAAGATGGCCCCGCGATTGCGGGGGCTTTTCTTCGCTCGATGGCGATAAGGTCGAGAAAATCCTGAAGCACCTGCTGATCGCGGGCAGCAACATCTCGGTGGAGCGGCCGGGCGAAAGGTGCGCCTGCTTACGGAAGACCTTGCCAACGAGGTGTTCTGCACCGATGTGCAGGATATGTTCATTCTGGCGTTTGAGGTCATCCGCACCAACTACAACGGTTTTTTCTGAAGAAGCTCGGCGACCGATTTGGCAAAGTCGCCGAGTGGGCGGAGAAGACGATGGCCCGGGCCCGGAACGCTACGGCGACCCTCGACCTCAGCGGTTTCACAGAGCTTGAGCTGAGAATGTACATCCTCATCAAGGCCCGGTTGGCATCCATGTGGGAGCTGAAGAACTGCTATACGCTGGACGAAGCTCTGAAGCTCTATGCACTGTACCGCATGGAGCAGGACGTGGAAGCCGGCCGGGTAGAGGATATGGCTAAGGAGGTGAGCTGACCAGTATGACCATACGCGACATCGGTATCCTGTTTGGCTACAAAGTCGATCAGGCCTCCGAGCAGAAGGTAGAGGGCAGCATCAAGTCGCTGAAGTCGATGGCCTCCAAAGTTCTCGGCGCGGTCGGCATCACGCTGTCCGTCGCGGGCATCAAAAGCGCCATTGATGGGCGCGTTGAGGTGGCATCCTCCATTGAAGAGATGCAGAACAAGTTCGATGTTGTCTTCGGCGATATGCGGAATGAGGTCGATAAATGGGCGCAGGAATACTCCGATGCCATTGGCCGCAACAAAAACGACATCAAGACCTACCTTGCCGATCAGCAGAACTTGCTGGTCGGCTTTGGCATGACCCGCCAAGCTGGCGCTGAAATGGCCGAGCAGATGACCTCGCTGGCCCTCGACCTTGCCTCGTTTGGTAACATGGACGAAACAACGTCCGTAAACGCCATGACGAAGGCTGTCATGGGCGAGTCTGAAGCAGCCAAGACGCTGGGTGCGGTCCTGAACGACAGCACCAGAGCGCAGGCGATGGCTACGCTGGGCCTGAAGGGAACCTACGATAAGTTGGACCAGCTCACGAAGATGCAGGTCAACTATCAGGCCATCCTCCAGCAAAGCCCGGATGCCATTGGCGACTGCCAGCGCAGCCTCGACAGCTACGAAAGCACCAAAAAGCGGTACATCGCCAAGCTGAAGGAAATCAAAACGATAGTCGGCCAGTTCTTCCTGCCGACCTATCAGAAGATTCTGAGCATTGGCGCAAAGGGTCTGACGATGATTCGTGACTGGCTCCAGAAGCTCACCGACCTTACGGATAGCTGGGCGGCTCACAGCGTGTCCCTTGCTATTCTGACCGCTGCGTTCACTGCCATGCTAGTGGCGATGAACCTCAAGAAAATCGGGCGGCCATAACCGGCTTTACGAAGCTGGCGCGGGCAATAGGGCTGGGCCACGGAAAGGCGCTGGCCTTTTTGCGGTCTTCCTGTTGCTGGCCCTCGTGATTGAGGACTTCATCTCGTTCATGCGGGGGCGACAAAGCCTGCTCGGAACCATGCATCGAACGAGCTGGCGTAGACTGCGAAAAGCTGCGCCAGAACATCGTTGGAGTATGGACGAAGATCAAGCAGGCCATCGGCTACATCGGCGAAGGCATCCGTAATGTGGTTGTTCCCATATTTGAGGGCATCCGAACTGCGGCGGTGGTGGCGTTTGAGGAGATACAGAAAGCCGTAGCCAAGGTAGCCCCCGGTATCGCTCAGTTCTTCAAGGAATTGTCGAGCAGGAAGGTTGATAAGAAAAATGGACAGACATCGGTGAATCCATCGGCAGAATTGCCGTGGGCGTGGTGGCTGTCATAGCCATGTCAAGGGCATCTCGGCTATCTTTGGCGTGATTACAACCGTTATTTCTGTTGTGAAAGCGGTCATTTCCGTTATTAAGCTGGCCTTTGTTGTTGTAAAGAGCATCATCACCGTTATCAAGGTGGTCGGTGCGGTAATCTCTGTTCTTGCCAGCGCCTTCGGCCCGGTCATTCTGGCAATCGCCGCTGCAATCGCAATCGGCGTTTTGCTGTGGAAGAACTGGGACAAGATTCGTGAGGCAGCAGGCAATCTGCTGGAAGGCATCAAGGCTACGATTGGCAACGTCCGCGATGCCATTGTGACGGGCATCCAAGCGGCCATCGACTGGATAACATCTCTCCCGGCTGAAGCCCCTGAAGTGGGGCTCCGACATCATCGACGGCATCGTATCAGGCATCCAGTCTGCGGTAGGTCGTGTAGGCGAGGCTGTAAAGGCGTAGCCGATAAGATCAAGTCGTTCCTCGGCTTCTCGGAGCCGGAGGATGGTCCCCCTGAGCGACTTCCACACCTATATGCCGGACATGATCGACCTGATGGCATCGGGCATCACTTCCGGCAAGAAGAAGGTGAAGGATGCACTGGAAGGTATGACCGGCGAAATGTCGGTCATTGCCAAAGCCAATGTGGTTTCCAAAGCTACCGGGCGGGGCGCAACCGGCGGCACGACCGGTGGGCGCACTGTGACCCAGAACGTAAACATCAACAACCAGTTCAACGGCGACCGTGCCGGGCAGCAAAAAAGAGTTCTGAGGCTATGGATAAGGCCGCAGGCGATGCTACCGGCGAGATGGCCCGTGCGCTGGCATTTGCAAAGTAGGTGAGAGTACATGGCAAGAGCAAAACAGCCCGTCAGCGTCGATGACATCGAGTTTGATGCCTTGATCGACTCCGAAGAAGGCTATGAAGCGGATGTGCCTGAGTACCCGACCGAAAAGGGCTTCAGTGTAAGCGACACCATCGTGCTGAAAGCCGACACCCTGAACATGACGCTCTATGTGACCGATACGCCGGTGACATGGAGGGAGCGTACAGGCTCCGGCCCCGGAAAGACGGAGGGCGTTGTTCGTCGGCTGAAGGACTTGTATTTCGCCAAGAAGATTCTCGAAGTCACGACCACTGACTGCGTGTATTCCAACATGGTGATTACAAGCATGAACATCAAGAAAGTCTGTGGAGGTCGGCTACGCCCGTGAGATTCCGATAGCCTTCAAGAAGATCGAGGTGACGAAACCGCCACCGCAGAAATCCCGGCCAGCTACGGCAAGTCGGGCAAAACTGCAAAAAGCCGCTGGAAAGCGAGCACCACCGCCGCAAGTACAGCAGGAAGCGGCTCGTCCGGCGGCTCCTCTGCATCAAGTTCTTCGTCCAGCTCTAGCAGAGGTTCCGTTCTCTATAACGCCGCCAGCAGTTTCGGCTTGCTGGGATAAGGAGGGCGTTCGTGGACTACTTCGTCATCGAAGTCCCGGACATGAACGACAGCGTTGTCAAAGTTTCCCTCCAAAGCAGGCTGTATCAACTGCGATTCACATGGAATGACACCGGCGGCTACTGGATGCTCGGGTGATGGATTCACTCGGAACGCCACTGCTGCTCGGTGTCAAGATGGTCCCGCAGTTTCCGCTCAACCTGCTGTTCGGCCGGGATGATATGCCCAGCGGCATCTTCGCTGTCCTGACCGAAAAGGAGAGCGTCGGTCGGCAGGATTTTGCCGATGGGACGGCTCGTTTTGTGTTTGTCCCGGCATGATGCTGGAACAAATCATCCGGTAAAATCAATTCTCATTTTGAACAAATATCTGAGGGCAGGTTTGACAATTCGTTCTCAGAAGGTTCCAGACAAATTTCCATATACTTTTACTGGTAAAGTCTGGGTTTAATCAGAGGCTTTTCAGAGGTTTTGGGATGAATGTCGCTCAAAATGGCTGATTTTATACGGAATCCGCTGGATTGTCCGCCGGACAGTCCTCGGACTGACCAAAACGGAAACTTTCGCAAAACGCTCATATCATTGGTCACTTTCATTGCATTACCGGAACGGTAAGTTAGAATGAAGATGTGAACCGGGCAAACAAAAAGAACCAGCGGTAAGCCGTCAGGAAAGCACCGCTGGTTCCTATCTCATGCCGGAACGATATGAAGAAGTCCCGTTGCCGTAATTATATCATACCAGCGGGCTTCTTTCAACATCAAAAGGAGTGAGCTGATATGAGTGGCAACGATCTTGAACGTGAAGTTATCCGCATGGGTGATGTCGGTGTCGCAATCGACATGGTGGACAATAACCTTGCGGAGGGCAAGCTGGAGCAGGCGGAACGCGCCGTCGTAATTCTCCGGGAAATTTTTGCAGCCCGTAATGATGGGCTGCGGAGCTGTTTCTACGGAGGTGATCGGAATGCGTGACAACTGCGTGATTTTCACCACGCCGGAACGGCAGGAATTGCGGGTCGTCTTTGACCCGGACGGAACCCCGTTCTTCTGTGGGCCGGACCTCGCGCGGCAATCGCGGGCTATGAACAGCCGAGAAAAGCCGTCACCGGCGGCAATCAGGGCGTGAACCGTATTGAATCTGTTTTGAGGAAAGTTCCTTGGGACAATGGTATGCGGCGTGGTCGCTGCGATTTTACCTGCTTTTCTGCGGAAAAACGCCGTGAAGCTCCTGTGCCGCAGACCTGCGCCCTATGCGCGATTCGCTGGCTGGAGGATGAAGTGATACCGAAAACGCGGGAAATGGGAGAGGAAGTCGCCAGAACGTATCCGTCGTGGAATAAAAAGCCGGCACAGCAAGAACCGACGGAACCTCCCCCAAAGTCTCAAGCAGGAACCTGAAGCCTTTAAGCGGGAACCGATGCAAGCAGGTGGAGGGGCGCTCATTGAGCGTCTGGACAATATCATTTTGGAATGCGTTTTTGCTGAAGAAGGAACTCAGCAAGGCGAAGTAAGAGGAAACCTTCAGGGCTGCGGAAACGCGGCCTTTTTGTTGCCATCGAAAGGGGAGAATGCCGTGAAGAATTTCGACAGACAGTACCGGCTGGCGGCGGCAAGGCAGGCTCGACCGGGTTTGAAATTGGCGACGCAAGCGACGCACGTTTCGTTTTCGGTAGAAAAGGCCGACACCAATAGCCAGAATACAGCCAAAGTGACTATCTGGAATCTGAGCGACGAACACCTTGCAGAGCTGAGTAAAAACGACTGCGTGGTCGTACTCCATGCGGGGTACGGCGACACCCGTCCGCTCATCTTCACCGGCGTGGTCACATTTGCCACGACAAAGGCTGACGGAGCAGACAGGTCAACGGAGATCGAGCTGGTGGATAACCGCATTTTGAAGTCCGCGACACCTACGTTTCCGTCAGTTATTCCGGGCTGTGAACTGCAAAACCCTGATTCAGGACACCGCAGATCAGATGGGCGTGACGGTATCTTTCTCCTACAACGCAGAGTTCAGGGACATCCCCAATGGATACAGCTACGTTGGCCCAGCCAGAAATGTGCTGACGAAAGCCTGTGAAACCAGCGGGCTGGTCTGGAGCATCAACAACGGCGTCTTGCAGGTCAAAAAGCCGGGCGATACGATGAGCCGCGAGGTGTATGAGCTTTCGGCAGAAACGGGCCTGTTGGGCCTCCCAGAGCGTGTCCAAATCTCCAATGAGGACAAGGGATACAGCTACGGCTGGGACGTGGAGTACCTGGATGAACGCCGCAATCGGGCTGGACGATTATGTGTACCTGAATAGCAAGGTGGTCAAGGGTATTTCCGGGTTTACTCAGTTCGATTGAAGGCGACAACACGGAAGGTTCGTGGGCTGCACAGCCCGCCTGCTGGAGGTGAAGCAAGAATGATGCAGGAGTTTGTTGACCAGATCAATAAAAGCGCCCGCCGCGACGGAGGATATGCACACGGCCCTGCCGGCGAGATAAAAAGCTACGACCCGGACAAGGGTGTCGCCACAGTGTTACCGAAGGCAAAGTTCACAAAGCCTGATGGCGGCATGATGGACTTCCCAGAAATCTCAGGAGTCCCGGTCATGTTCCCCGCAGAGCAAAACGTCACTATCGCATGGCCCATCAAGAAAGGCGATGGATGCCTGCTGGTTTTCAGCGAACAGGCTCTCGATTACTGGATGTACGGCAAGGAAACTGGACACCAAGCTGAAGTTCGACTTGACCAACGCCATTGCCATTCAAACCTCACATCTGGCGGCAACAGCACCATGAAGCTGGCCTGTGATGAGGATGCCGTAGCCATTGCCGCAGGCGACACAAAAGCCAAGATCACGCCCAAGACCGCAGAACTGACTCTCGGTTCGGCCAAAGGTCAAAAGTGGAGCCGCCTTGTGCAGGTCACAGTCGGCGGCACGGTGCTGGAATTTCACCCGACGGCGTGGACATCACCGGAAAGCTCACGGTCAAGGGCGGCATCACCGCAAGGGATGATGTCAAGGCATCCAACGGCAGTATCAGCCTTGCAAACCACGTCCACAGGGGCGACAGCGGCGGCATGACCGGGAAGCCGCAGTAAAGGAGGGAAAAGCATGATAGACCCAGCTCGATGCCACCGGGGACTTAGAACTCTCGGCGGCAGGCGACATTTCAGCTACGGACAGCATCGTACAGGCTGTCCGTATTCGTTTGCTCTGGTTCTTTGGAGAGTGGCGGCTGATGCCTTCGCTCGGCTTTCCGTACTTTGAGAACCTGCTGGTCAAAAATCCGAATGGTCCAAACTCCGGCATCTTATCCGGGAAACCGTGATGTCTGTCGATGGAGTAACGGATGTATCGGAAATCCTGTTCAACATCGACAAGAAAAGCCGTAGGGCATCCGTGGAGATCACGTTCAACACGGATGAGGACAGTTTTAGAGAGGAGGTCAAAATCCCGTGGCAAAATATGGCCTGACCCGCAGGGCCAAATCCGAAACGCCTTGATGTCATCTTGAGGATATGCACAGCAAGATGACAGAACGCTCGGCGTAAACACCCGGCAGAACCCGCAGTCTTTGCTGAATCACACTCTGACCAACGTCGCAGATGAGATTGCAGAGCTGTGGGAATTTGGAGTAGATGTGTACCACTCGCAGTACACATCCAGCGCCACCGGCGTAAGTCTGGACTATGCCGCACAGTTTGGCGGCTCCACCCGTGAAATGGCAGCGAAATCCCTATTACAGCATCCTCTGCACGGGTTTGACGGAACAACCATTCCGGCAGGAACGGTGATTGCATCCGACACAAACCCGGCAACCAGTCTGACAGCTACCGCAGATGCAACCATCACGAGGTCGGCTTTCCAGCAAGGCCACCGTCATCCTTGCATCACCGGCGGCTAACGGCCCTTGGGGGTGGCTCTTAACGGAAAACCTATACACCATCACCTGACCCCAAACAAAGCACCAGCGAAGCCCTAGAGGCTCTGGGAACAGCCATCACGGATAAGGACTTCCATGTGACGGTCATCAACGACACCATCGTGATCGAGGCGGTCGATAAACCAGCTCCAATACGCTGGTCCTGTCAGAAAACCTGACCACTGCTTCTGTGGGCAGCATCGTCACATTTGAGACTGCCGAGCCGGGCGACATCTTCATTCCGAACGGCGTAATCACGAAGATCACGAAAGCTGTTCCGGGCATGGAGTCCGTGGTCAACGTGGGAAGCTATGTTGCCGGTCAGCTCGCAGAGAGTGACGTGGAGTTCAGAAAGTCCCTACACGAACAAAATCTACAACCGCTCGTCTGCCATGCTGGAAAGCATCAAGAGCGCCATCCTGAAGAATGTGCAGGTGTGGTGAGCGTAGCTCCCTGGGCGAAAAACTGCACAAATGAAGTCGATTCTGCCGGCCGGTGGCCGCACAACAGCATCGAAGTTGTGGTCGAGGGCGGCGACGCAACAGAAATTGCCCAGCAAATCCTGAACACAAAGGAGGCGGCATCAATACTTTCGGCAGCGTAGAAACCACCCCTGCACGGCGTTTACGGCGAAGACATCGTGGTGCGCTTCAACCGGCCGACGTCAAGGTCGTCTAAGGTTGGCGTCACTTGAGTCCGAACACAAATCCGCCTACCAACTATGTCGAGCTTGTCAAAGAGCAGATTTTGGAGAAAATGAGCGTACTGGGGGCGGGCGAGAACGTCATCCCGCAGAAGTTCAACCTTCAGGGTGTCTGGCACGACTTCATCGACGTATGGTTGTTTGCAACACCGAATGACGGCGATATGCCCACTGGCTACAACCTAGCCGCGGCGTGTCCATCTCGGCACGGGAGCGGGCCGTTACGGACGAAAACAGGATTGAGGTGGTCATGGATGGTTGATACGTCCAGAAGCTCCAGGATGATCTTGTGGAGCAGTTAGGGCAAGCCGGTCATTGACGCGCTCATGGAGGCCGTTGGTGATGAGTTGAACGAGGTTCGACAGTTCTACGAAGACCTGCGCGACAAGCGGAATATCCAGACCGCAGTTGGGGCAGCTTGATGGCATCGGCGACAATGCGGTTCTGACCCGCCTCGAAGCCGGTGCTTTGGCCTGCGCCAAAGAATCTGTGTATGTACTGGATGATGATGCCTACCGGACGTACCTGATATACAAAATCTGGAAGAACACCAACAACTGCACCTACTATGACATCATCCGGGCGTTCAAAAATGTTCTGGGACAAGCCCCCTGCATTACCGCGAGGACCCATGCCATCCCGGCCACCATGATTTTGAAACCGATGCCCTGACACCGGAAGCTGACGTTTCAAAACTGCTGAACGCCCGTTCATCAAGGCGGCGGGTGTGGCAATTCTGGTGGTGGCGAACACCGAGGCTCCTGAAATGGTCGCAGATGTGCCGGTCGAGGGCATTCTTGGCCGGGGCTACGACAACGACCCTGCCGGAGATTGAAACCGGCGAAGCATTCATCGACACCGTGCTGCCGGTTCCGGCTGCACAGAACATCACGCAGACAAAACTGCCTGAACTTGAGGAGGATGAGTTATGAGCTACTATGGCTTTGTTGTTTTTGACAGCGGCCGAGAGCTGATTGCAAGCTGGTTGCCGGGCAGCAGCTCCTGATTTCCAAGATTGGTGGGCAGCGGCACTATCCCGATGATGTGAAGCTGGCCGCGATGACCGCGCTGGTCGAGCCGGTGGCCGCTGGCACATCGACCGCCCCGGTCTATGATGGCCAGCGTCCGCATCGTGGAGTACCGCCCGACCTGAACGGCGGTCTTGACCACGGATTTTGGCTCCGGGAGTTCGGCGTGTTCGCCTTTGACCCGGACAAAGGGCGAAGTCCTCATCTACTACGGCACGCTGGGTGACTACCCACAGTACGTCAGCGCCGCATCCAACACCGGCGTAGATGTCCGCCGCTTCCGGTGTGCATCGTCATCGGCGAGGGGCTGGAGTCACCGTAGACTACAAATGCGAGGCGTGGATGACGGCGGAAGATGTGGAACAGTATTGCTCGGTCACGATGCTCCCCGGCATTCCTGAAGGGAAGCGCAGAAGCTCGTAGATGCCCACAACGACGATGAGGGAGGCCCAATCACTCCATCCAGAACAGCATCTCCGACGTGTCCGCCCGGCTGGCTCTGTTGGAGCTGATGTTCAATACTTCCGTCACCGGCAATCCGTTCACGGTCACATTTGAGACGCTGGACGGCACGGTGGTAGAGGGCGTCTGGAACACCACGGCAAAGAGGATCGAGTTCTGATGGAGCACATTGAATTTTCATGTCCGCCCGGTGAGCTGTCCTGCATCAATGGGAATTTGTTCGTCAGCCTTGAACCTCCTGCAAATATGTGCGAAGTACGCACCTGATGCTCTGCGGCATCACACAGCGGAAACAGCGGTCGCCTGACTGTTTTGGGCGACCGCTGCTCTTTCTATGGGCTTTCCGGCGATTTGAGGTTGCGAGGAATGGCCCTGCCTCGAAAGAAGGTGTGACCGTGGCTGACAAAGAATATCTCCTCGGAAACAAGGCACGGGCTGCTGAAATACACGAACCAAGCGACGAAAAACGGTGGCCGAGGATATTTCACGCAAAGACGTTCGGCAGATTTTCAGAAGATAGCCGCGCTTTGACGACATCCGGGACGTCCAGAAGGTCTGCTCTGAGTCCATCGCATATCTCGACCGAACGCACCGGGAGGCTTCACAAAGGCGCTCTACCGCCGCTACGGCGAAGATATGCGTCTGATTGCCAAGAGCATCGTTCGGGACATTCACGCGGCCAACGGAAAGATGTTCAGACTGTGAGTACGAGGAACGCCTGCGGCTGCTTGGCGTAGTCCTCGACGAATGCTCTTGGCTGAATGAGAATATCCAGCTCGTTCTGAACGACGGAGTTATTTCCATAAAAAGTGCCGTCTGGACCCGGAAGGTTCAGGACGTAAAGAATATGGTTCTGTCGTGGAAGCAGAAGGACACCGCCCGCGCTGAAAAGCTCCGGGGAGCAGGCCCGTCAGGCAGAACTCAAGCGACAGGCGGCGATGGTAAAGGCTATCGTCCGCGAACTCCCTGAAAGAACAGGAAAAAATCAAGGTATCCTGCGGGTTCTCCGCTTGATATAGGGTGCGACTCGAATCGGCCACCAACTGGTGGTCCGCTCTCCGAACTGCAACAACTTCAACAACGCCCTGTACGTCAACTCCAATGGCGACTGGAACAACAACAACTGCTCCAACTCGTACCGGCATCCGCCCCGCTCTGATGGAAAAGCGAGATGAGTAACCCGGCAACGGGCGAAAACAGTGCACCCATCATCAAAGGGAGTCGCATCCTGTCGGAAGCCTTTATGGCGGACGATAAACACATCATACCGAGGCGGGCCGTCCTCTGCGGGCGCAGCCCTGCCGCTGCGAGGAAGCGGACCGGTATTAGACGAACACCCGGCTGGGAGCTTCCTCTACCACCTCAGCCGGGGAAGAAAATAAGTGTGAAGACACATGA
>VOFE01001605.1_pt1 | contig 38000 bp, 62 predicted proteins | sample 5384071 | NCBI WGS metagenome assembly VOFE01 (sample SAMN12384724, study PRJNA508395) | human gut metagenome | isolation source: healthy gut D | host: Homo sapiens
GTTACATGTATTGCTCAGGGATTTTACCGGGACGTGGGCAGCGGCATCAGAGTCCTGGAAACTGGGGACCGGGGTGTCTTTGCCGGATGGGCAAGACCGTGGTGGTGCTGGGCCGGCTGTCCGAGCCGGGCGAAGCGTTGGATGTGAGGTGTGATGGCGGAGATGTTTCCGACGGTGCCGGGGCGTATCCCGGTCCAGGCGGCGGAGGAGATCGGGCGGGTACCGGCCTTCGACAGCGGAACCAGCCGGTTCCTGCTGGTGGACGGCGCCTTGGTGGAGCGCACCGGCCGGGAGGCGGTGCGGCAGTGGTTTGACCTGATGCTGCGGCAGCAGCCGAACCGGGTGCCCATTTATATGACGGAGGCAGGGGCGGCTGGGATCGGCGGACCGGCAGATGATCGGCAGCAAACTGCCCTCCGGCCTGATCGCGGCGGAGATCGAGCGCAATGTGCGGGAGACGGCTTCTGCCCGGCGGTGCGGGCGGTACGGGATTTTACGGTGACGCGACAGGGCGCCTGCCATGTGGCTTTCACGGCGGTGCTGTACGACGCGGAGACGGTGGAGGTGAGCGCGGATGTCTGAGACGCTGGAGACCATGCTGGAGGCGATGCCGGACAGCTACCAGAAACCGTAGGGTTCCCCACCTATGACCTGCTGGCGGCGGCCGCGATCCCAATGGAGGAGCTGGAGGCACAGCTGCAGGAGACGGCGGCCAAGCTGGACCCCGCCAACCTCACCGGGGAGGATCTGGAGCGTTACGTCAAGAGCCGGTCCGGCCTTGTGCGCAACCCCGCCCACCTGCGCATCCGGCATCCTCCAGGTGACGGGCAACGGCACTGTCAATGAGGGGCTCTTTGAGTCCGCCGGGGCATCCAGTTGCCGCCGGCCACCGTGGACATCACCGGCAGCGGAGAGGTTGCCATCCGCTGCACCACGCCGGGGCGGCTGGTAATCTGCCTGCCGGGAGCGTCACCATGATGCGGTGCAGATCGCCGGTATCGTGTCGGTGTCCAATTCGAATGCACTCACCGGAGGTTATGACGCCGAGACAGACGGAGGCCTATTATGGCGTTATCTCCTGCGGTCTGCAGACACCGCCCACCAGCGGAAAACCAGTACGACTACCGGCTCTTGGGCCCTGGAGGTCACCGGCGTGGGCGGCGTGCAGATCCATCCCCTGGGCCACGGGGGATACTACCGTGGACGTGGTGCTCATTGATGGACGGACAGCCGGCAGATTTGGGGAGCTGGTGGAACGGGTCCAGACCCATATCGACCCCTGGCAAAGAAGCGGGCTTGGGAGAGTGGAGAGGCCCCATCGGCGCTTACTGCTATGTGAGCGGGGCGGAGGCTGTGGAACTGACCCTTCCATGACGGTGCGGCAGATGCTGCCGACGCGGCGCAGGAGACAGTGACGGCGCGTCCGTTAAGGCGGGCGGTGTCGGAGACTATCTCAAGAGCATTGCCTTTACCCAGAACTATGTGAGCTACGCCCGATCAACGCGCAGCCATTCTGGAGGCGGACGGTGTGCAGGATGTATCTGGACTGACGGTCAATGGCACCACCGCCAATGTGGCCATCGAGGGAGCGGCAGGCGGCTGTTTTGGGGGGTGAGCATCCAGTATGGAGCTGGTGCGTAATCTTCCCCAGCAGTACCGCCAGGGACCCTTTGGGTGCGGCTCTGGCAGATGCCATCCTGGGCGTCCTTGGAGGATCAGAGCCGGCAGTCCTTGAAATCGGGCAATTGACTGTCCTGGAGACCATCACCTGGGCGCTGGCCATTGAAGAGCGGGCGGCGGGGATCGTGCCGCCTGTCGGCGCCACTGGAGAGCCGGCGCAGCGTATTGGCTGCCCGTACCGCCCAGCGGTAGGTGAAGTATTGAGACCATCAGGCCGTGGCGGATGCCTGGCGCAACGGCGAGGTGGAAGTGGGCTTTGCAGGCGGCAGGATCCAGGTGACTTTGTGGGGAGACTATGGGGTGTGGAGGACCTGCAGCGCCTCGCAGGAGGCCATCGGCCGCAACCATCCCGGCCCATCTGCCCATGGATTACTTCTTCCGGTATCTCCTGATCAGGAGATCCACCAGGTTAAAACACTGACCCATGATCAGCAGCCTGACGCTCAAACAATTTGCGGGGAGGGAGAGTAATGCGAGCTATACGCCCAATCTGAACTTTTGATGAAGGACCCTGTAGCGGACGGAGCCGTGACACCTTTAATATTGAAACCATGCTCAACCAAAACTGGGAGAAGATCGACCGCAGGTGCTGCTGGCTATGGCGGCCGCCGCGTATGACGCCGGGACGACCTACCGAAAGGAGATTTCTGCTCCCAGGGCGGGCTGCTTGCACCGGGCCAATCAAGGACATTGCGCAGCGGAGGCATGGACCGCCGGACACTGGGCGGCCATTTCCATCACGGACGTGATCCGGGGCCTGGCAGCGGCAGATGTTGGGGCGGCGCCTGGTGGGTATGGCTTCGGGGATGCGATACAGGAAATTGCGGCCGCCAGCGCGGAGAATCCTATGAGACATACTGCGCCAAGGTAGACGCCGTACTGGACGGGATGCCGGACAAGACCGCAAAACTGGTGCGGGCCTATCCGCCGGCAATGTACGGCAATGCAGGTACTACGATATCGCTCTTATACAAGAGCGACGCCAACTATGCGGTACTATCAATATCGGCAGTGCAGACATGTGGCTGTGTGGATGGCGAATGTTCAAGCAACGGTATCCCTCATCGTCGAGTCCAGCAGTGTGGATGCCGTTTGAGTGGGAGCATCCGCCCATGCAGTTGGGCGTCGAGTACCGCACCACTGAGCGGTACAACGGCAAACCTGTTTTGTGATGGCCGTGAACGGCGGGGCGTTCCCGGACAGCTCGTCAAAGACGATTGACGTCCAAATCCCAGATACCAGTGGACGGGTAAAGATGCTGGATTGCTATGGCGTATTGGACAACGGAACGCAAATTCCAGGGCTTTTTGGAGAATCTGTTTTCGACGCATCAAACTATCTTGGCCTGTTTACACAGAACGGGAATGGGAAGTTCGCAATTTCGGTCGGGTCTGGCCGTACAGTCGGATTAAACTTCACCTTATTCTTGAAATACTGGAAGGAGGGCACATGAAGATCATCAAATACCAGCTGGCGACAGAGATCAATCGTAGACCTCCGGCGAAGTCGGTGATGGAGGCCGTGCTATCTGATAAAAAGAGGCCGGAATGACCGGCCTCTGGGATTTACTTTTCCGTTTCTTTCGGGTGGATCGCGTATACCATACCTGGACGTAGGCGTGCGGAATATCTTCTGCGTTCAAATAATGCTTTTCATTTTTTGATTGTAGTTCTTATCCCACCATTGAATGGTTCTACCCTTTGTAAAGAAATATCATTTGTTCCACTACAAATGACAGAAGATCGGACAACTACATCTACATCTACATCCTCAAGAGAACAATCAATGGTTTTTTGCGATTGATCCGGAAGTGCCCCAATAGCAACCAATATCGTATAAACTGGTCGATTTCCAAAGAACTTTTCTGTTGTGCGATATGGAATGCCTAGAGTCATGGGAGGCGCAAAATATTCTCGCTCACCATCAATAATGCGGTAACCCTCATAAAAACTATCAAAGGCCTTTTGCTTTTGAATGGACTCGTCAATTTGTCCTTGCAATTTGTCCAGTTTTTCATCTAATCCATTGGATGCTTTGTCAACGCCACGCTGAATAGAAGTTTTCACCAGAAAAACTAAGGCCAAGACAATGACGGTGATTGCACCAAAAAATACGGTTAAAAACCAGGTAATAGAGTCTGATAGATGGCTTTCGATTTGCGTGTACAGCTGAGTTAATGTATCAATTTTTAAAGCAAGTTCTTCCAAAGAAATCCCCCTCCTCTTCAAAATTGTTATCATTATACCAACTTATCCAATAAAAAAAGAAAGTGTTTTTGTGGGATTTCTATTTTTGCAGGGTTACTTGGCCTGTTTTTTTCGGGAGTAGGGGTTTCCATTGGATGCTTTCTTGCTTTGCGAGGAGAAGAGAGCTGGGGAGCAAGATGAAAAACATATATCAGTTAACCATTGACCGAAAGGAGAACGACCATGAATGAAACGACTGTAACCACGGTAAAGGCCGCCATCGCGGCGGCGGTGGCTACCATGACGGCCCTGTGGGGGCTGGTTCGGGTGGCTGGTGATCGCCTGGGTGCTGCTGATGCTGGCGGACTGGCTGATCGGCAGCGCGGCGGCGCCAAGGAGGGGCGCTGGTCCAGCGCCAAGATGCGGGAGGGCGCCTGGCACAAGGGCGGGATGATCCTAGTGGTGTGTATTGCCCTGGTGGCGGACTGGCTGATCGGGGAGCATCCTGGGGCATATCCCGGCGGTGTCCTGCCCTTTGATTATTCCGTCTGCTGGCGCCGCTGGTGATCGTCTGGTACATCATCGGGGGAGCTGGGCTCCCTGGCGGAGCACGCCGTCACCTTCGGGGGGGCGCCGGTGCCCTCCTGGCTGTGCAATATTTTGGAAATCGGCAAAACGCCGTCGACGCCGCCGGGGAGAGCATCGCCGGCGAGAGCGGCGGAGAAGGACAGCGGGGAATAAAAAGAGCGGCGTCCCTGGGGGAGGACGCCGCAGTGTGCCCGACATGGAAATAGAGCAAAAACATGTCAATAAGGAGGGGCACACCTGCATCTTACATCATTAGAAACCGGCGGTCAAGCCGGATATTTGAAAGGAGCTTACTTATGACTACCAACGAAATCCTGAACAAGTACACCACTGGCGAAATGACCCCATGCCCGAGGCGAATGAGGCGCTGAAGGAAGCGGACAGCGACCTGTACCTGGACCCCAACCGGAATGTGATTACCCCGGAGGAGCTGGCGGAGACCCGTGTGGGCGTGACGCCGGACGAGGCCAACGGCTATGGCCTGATGGACCACGGCGTGGGCTGCATGGAGAAGGTCCATGTGGTGAACGGCAAGACTGTGGATGTCAACATGGGCGAGGAATATGCTCTGGTCTACATCGCCGGCCACAAGTACCAGTTGAAGGGCGACACCCTGGTGGAACCGGAGGGCTAATATGGAGCGGCAGGCGGGACAATCCTGCCGCTGTCGATAAGGAGGAAATCTATGCAGTTTGCGGCAACCCACCCGCTGAATAAGATCCGGCGGGTGCAGATACAACAACATCAAGCGGTACCGGGAGACGGAGCTGGACAAAATCCTGCAGGAGACCGGCGGCAGCTTTGTATTCGGCGGGCCGATCTTCCTCAGCGACCTGTCCGCCTGCTGCCACCTGAAGGGAGACGGCGTGGTGTACGGCGCGCCGGACTACCACGTGTGGGGCATGGCATGGGGCCGACGCGCAGGACTATGCCATGGAGTGGTGCCCTGTGAGGCGGACAACTATGTGGAGTGCGTGGCCCTCGTCGTGGAGGGGCCGCTGGCGGCGCCCCACTATCAGCCGGACATGGGCGGCAGGCGGCCCGCCAGGCCATCGGCACAAAGGAGGGGGCGGTTGCCTATTTGCCCACACCCTGGAGGAGCCGCGGGACGTGCTGGCGGCGGCCGCCGGCTCACGCATGTTGGACGGCGGCGGGGTCCGTGTGCTACCGGGACCGGGCGGGCAATGGCTTTGTTTGTGACGGACCGGGTGATCCCCTACTATCTCGTGGCGGCGATGTGCCGGCGGTGGGGGACACGGCCCAAAGCGGCCTCAATATGATGCTGGGAGGATTCCTGCGGCGCCGCCGTCCAGGCCGTCCGGGACGGTGGGGCAAACGACCGGGGCTGGGTGTCCCGGACTACCTGCGGCCCGGACCGGGCCTGGTGACCGATACGGGACTGTTTCAGGAGTTTGTGACGCTGGAGCCGACAACTGGGCGGGTGATCCCCTACTATCTCGTGGCGCCGACTTGGCGGACGCGGCATGCCTGCGGGCGCTCCGCCCAGGCGGAACCGGTGAGCGGCACCACCGGTGGGCAGTACCAACACCTGCCGGATGGTACCACGCCGAAGGGACGGCGGCAGCGGTCCGGGCAACGCCACCAGCATCCATCAATGGATCCGGGGGATTTGAGCAAGCCAAGGCCACGTGGCATCGCTGGTGCGGGCCGGGCGCGACATCCCGCTTTGGTTCAGAAGCTGGGAGGCTGCTTAAAGACCATCCGGGCCACACGGCGCCTGGGAGGCGTGGCCCCCTCTGCGGCGGCAGGGGTCCCCACGGCCTGGGGGTCGCTGTGGACGCTGCTGATAAACCGCGAACTCGGTCCGGGCTGATCAAGATGGGGCGGGTGACGCACTGAAAGACTAAATGGACAGCTTGCCCGGACCCAATTTTCTTGTTTTAGCGGGAAAGGGGCCCGTGGAGTTCCGCCTGTGGCAGAGGAGGCCTGGTGACCGATTATGTTTTGACCGCTTAAAAGGACCCCATTCAGGAGTTGACCCGTCGGGGGATTCGCCGGACCCACTGCTTAAAAGGATGTGACATCCATATGGTATTCTCAGCGGATGAGGGAGTCAAAGTCCCTTGCCTTACCACTTGGCTACACCCCTGTGGAAAAAGAATCAGGGATTGGGATCGCTCCCAATCCCTGATATTCAGTGGGTGGGTAAAGGGACTCGAACCCTCGACACCCGGAACCACAATCCGGTGCTCTAACCAACTGAGCTACACCCACCATATAGAACCGCAAGGAACGCCGGACGACATGCTCCAGTAAAGAAGTGGAGGCCCCAGAGAAACACTGTTGGACGCAAGGCGATCCCTCCTGTCAAATGTCTCAGGCCCATTCTATCCGGGCAGCACGTCCAGAGTTCCGCCCGGTGGTTAAAAGCGGGGCGAAGAGAAACGAACGAAAAGTTAAAAGGTTTTCCTTGAAACTTTCCCGAAAATATGCCATAATAAAACCGCTTCCCGTCTCGCAGGACGGAACTGTACAGAGTGGCATCGAAGTGGTCACAACGAGCTTGACTTGAAATCGCTACGTCGGCGGGACGTGCTAACAGCCAAAAGGCTATGTCTCCCAAGGGCTTCCGGGCGCGGGTGTGAGCGGCGCTTCGGAAAAACGCTAACAAAATGCTCACAGTTATCCTGATTTGCGTTCTCACAATTTGATATGCGCGGTATCGAAGTGGTCATAACGGGGCTGACTCGAAATCATGTGATCCATTCATAAAAACTGCATATTTCTACACGGAGTGGTATCGAAGCGGTCGTAACGAGCTTGACTCGAAATCAATTTGACAGCAATGTCACGTGGGTTCGAATCCCACCCACTCCGCCAGGGAAGTCCTTGAAGCACAATGCTTCAAGGACTTCTATTTTTCCCGAAGATTTCTCAATTCCCATCGTCAGCAGCAAAATGGTGCCCATGGTGCCGAGGTTTGTGGTGCCCGGCCAGTGAATGAGATATTCGGGATTTCCTTGCTGTGGTGCTCAAATGGTGCCCGTCACCTCAAAAGCGACCTATAAAAAGCAATATCAAAATACGTGAGATTTCCACAGTTCGAGAGGTCACAAAGAGATTCGCAGCACTGCGGTGCTGCGGCAAGGGAGGTGCGCGCGATGCATGAGCATCGCGCGCACCTCCGCGCTTCATGTTTTCTCACTGGAACCCAGGACCGCTTCATGGTAGATGTTTAGGACATATAGCTTCCTCTCCATTCTCACATCTACATACTGCGCCGTGACGGCTTCCAGGTTGTTGGAGAGCTGGAGCTGAATGCCGATCCCCTTCAGGCTGTGCCCCAGGATCTGTCCAACCGTATAGAAGTCTCCGGTCAGCTGGTGCATATTGGTTGCTGCTGTGTGCCGCAGATCGTGAAAGCGGATATGGGGCATCTCTGCGTGACGCAGCAACTGTCCAAAATTCGCGGAGATCCGCTCCCGCCGCTTGGGAGAGCCGTTAGGCTTTGCGAATACAAGGTCGTTGTCAAAGTACAGATTCCCTGACTGCTTTGCAAAACGCTTCTGTTCCTTCTGGAGTTCCAGATGCCGCTCAAAGTATGGTCTGACGAGCGGTGTAATGGGAAGCGTCCGCTCACTGGATTTCACGGGAGCCATCTCAGAGATCACTGTGGTGTTCGCAGGCGTGTTGAATGGGAGCTGCTCCACAACGCCAAAGGTATTTTCAGCCAGATCCACGTTCCTCCACCGCAGTCCGATGATCTCGCTGAGGCGAAGCCCATACAATCCTCCCAGCACTACGATCAGCTCCCACTCCGTCCCCATGACAACAGCCAGCAGCTGCCGCATCTGGTCTACCGTGAGGATCTGGCGTCTTGCTCTGCTTTCCGAACTTCGTCAAAATATCCCTGGCCGGATTGCTGCTAATGTAGTGATACCGGCGGGCATGTTCCAGTGAGACGCCCATGATCCGGTGTGCGTATTTGACCGAGGACTGAGAGAGGCCCTTTTCAGCAAGCTGCCGGTACATATCGTCCAGCATGGCCGGGGAGAGCTGGTTCAGAAATACATCTCCGATATAGGGGAAGATGTGGTTCTTCATGTGACTCCGATAGCTGGCCTCGGTGCTGGGGCGGAGATTTGCAGAGCCATGCCGGTCGATCCACTCCGTCATGTACTCCTGCACAGTCATTTTTCGCTGAACAGCAGAGGGCGGCGTGTATGCCGGGTTTGTCAGCTTCGCTTTCATCTCCGCTTCATGCTGTAAGGCGTCCTTCTTTGTCAGGAAGCCCTTGCGGGAATAGGTCTTGCTCTTTCCGCCGGACTTGTACTTGACATTCACATCGTACACAGTGCCGGCCTTTCCAGTGAGTTCTCCCGCGCTGTTGCGCTTATTTCTCACGGTTCGTTCTGTAACAGCCATACATTATTCCTCCTTTTAGAGGTGGGCGGTGGTTTGCTCTCAAGCAAACCACCGCCCACCTACTCTTGACGCGCCTAGGGCCAGATGGTAAAATCAGGGTAACGCATCCTTTCAGGCCGCAGCCGGTACTTTGGCCCGCTTGTAATAGTCCAGCAGAGCCTGGACGGTTGTCAACCGCCGGTTGCCGACTGGCAGATACTCAACTGCCCATCCTCCATCAGCTGGCGGATGCGGTTGACGCCGAGGCCGCTGATTTTTGCTGCCTGATCCGGGGATAAGAAGAGCGGGAGATCTTCACGCTTTTTCTTGCTGGGCATCGTCTTCCTCCCTCTTTGAAATGATATGTGGTCCACCTTCCGTGGAACTTTCTCCCCTTAGCCACGCAGGCGTTCGAGGCTGTTGTTCCAAAGTTCCATGGGATTCGCTTTTCTTTGAGAGATTCCCACATGTCCTTGCCGGTTCTCTTTTCCGATACGGATGCGCTTGGCGTAGACGCCTGGAATTCAGACAAAGGTCATGGAACTGGCTGAGTGAGAGTGCCTCCAGCCCATTCTGTGCGCAATAATCCACGAATGCCGCAAAGAGGTCCGTATTGAATACGCGAGCCTCCGGGGAGGATACAGCGTTCCTTTATAAAGCCGGACAGGACGTTTGATCGATTGACAAACGATTCCAGAAATGCCTTAGAATCCTCCGGTAGAGCAAACACAAAATTCCGTTCCATGAGGTCCTGCAAGGCATGAAGCGCAAAGGGTCACGATGGAGTCCGCCTCTTTGCAAAGCCTATCCAGCAGGCTCTTATCCTGTTTCTCCGGCGGGATGCTCTGATTGAAGAGTAGGACCACGAGCCGGTTTGCAAAGGCGGCGGTGGTATCCGCCTCGGTCGTCCGCGGTAGCGTGTTGCCTGCAAACAGCAGCTTGCACCGTGGGATGAAATAGAAGAGGTCTTTCCCTTTGAACTCGCCCGTGATACGGTCGCCGCCGGTGACAGACTTGAAAATGGAGATGTCCCGTAAGGCTCTCCCAGCAATCTCGCCGGCGATATTGACTTTCTTGCCCGCCAATTCTGCTCGGGAAAACCGTTCTCCTAGCTGATGAAGCGGTACATTGGACACGAGCGATGGATCAAATAACCGACTGATGAACTCGGCGATGACACTTTTTCCGGAATTTGGTTGTCCCTGTAGGAAGAAAGCACACTTCCCAACGGTCAGGTCGGAGCAAATGTAGCCGATCATCTCCAGAAGCAGCTGCCGCTTTTTAGGGGTCTCCATCGAGAGAAGAACGGCAGAAATCTTCGAGAACGGGACATTTGATTTGCTCAGGATCTTCCAGGTAACTGGCCTTAACCTGGTAAGTAAAGTGGAACCGGGGATCGTGCTCCAGCAGCTCGCCAGATTCAGATTGAAAACCCCATTTTCCAGATTCACCAGTTCTTTACTCCGGTTGAACTCATCGCGGCAGCACCGGAGGTCTTCCCGCCAAGTCAGGTGCTGGGCAATTTCGCGGAGATCGTTCGCCAAAAGACTCGGGTCGTGATTTCCGGGAAGAAGTTTGCAAGCCATGCCGTCAGTTGGGGAATGGGCTGGTAGCAGCCCAGCTCTTCGTCATAGGCGAACGGCTCCCCGTCCTCGGTAAACAGGAGAACTTTGGCATTTTGCGATCTGCTCCACCAGATCGGAGAAGAAATTCGCCCGCTTCCGAGGGCTTTTGGCTGTGGGAGCCGGCGGTTCAGGCTCCTTTTCTCCGGAAGCCCCTGGCGCTCCCGTCGGGCGGCTTCCTCCGCCATCTCGCGCATACGTCCACAGAGATCCTGCGAATCGTCATCCTCGTTCTCCCAATCAGGGAACAGAAATTTCGTACTCATCTTGACTCCTCCAGATAGTGTGTAGTAGCCGGCTCGAGAGCTATCATATACAAACTCGGCAATTGCCGCGAACGCCTCTTTTTTTTCATGCGGCTTATTTTTGGTTTTCAGAGGACAAATCAGAATACAGAGGGGGCTCAATTTTGCTGTGCCCCCTCTGTATTCTGAGGATCTGATTTAGGGATATTCACCATATTTTTTCCTGTTTTACGGCCCGCTTTTTTCTACGAATTAGTCGCCTGAATTAAATTAAGCAATGCTAAAAAAAGGAAGAGTTCTATGAAAAATTGGGAGATTATAGCATCTCTTTTGGAACGAGAAGAACATGCCTTAGGCTCCGTCGTGGAGTATATGATACACGGATATCAGTCACGGAATATTCCAGCACAAAACATCCGCGAAGAAAGCAATAGTGAATGTCCAGCAGATAATGAGTTATTGATGCCTTGTAAGAATACACAAACCTTCTGGGAAACTATAGAGCGTGAATTTGAACATCACTTTCAAGATATCGATGCGCATTTCAATAAGCTGTTTAAGCTGCGGACCCGGCGACCAGGAGCGAAGAAGCTTCAGCCATTAGACCCATGGTGGTATCTTGAAGATTTGGAAGACTCTTTTGAAGATGTCAAAGAATATTTGCTGATAAGAAATCGCACAAAATGCGAGTGCCTTTTTAAAAAATTAAAAAACGAAATCAAAAAAGGGCATGGAGCCTACACCCCTACTTGTCCGAGTGTTCTTGGAAGCATACCATTAGAACGAAAATTCAGGTATGTTCATCAAATGCTCAATTTGGAAGAATCGGCTGTTTGTAGTCTTTTGCCCTTCCTCTTGACTGCTTATATATGCAATTTTAGTAAAAATTTTTTTTATTCTGAGAGGGAGTACCTCTGTCGAGAACGCCTTTATCAATGAAGAATGCGGAGTTCCTCTTTCGCAATATAATTTTATTATCGAATCCCTTAAATCATTGAGCCGAATATTTGGCTTTAAGGATTTCTTTACCGAAATCAAGGAAGTGGAACCCCTAAAAATAGTGAAATGGTGCGTCCTGCGGTATTTCAGCCTTCATCTTTTCCAAATTTAGAGGATCGCCACATACGGGATTTAGTCTTTGAAACATGGTGTGTTGTGATTTACAAATACTTAGCAGGTAATACAGATCCTGTTTGTAATTCTCTTTTGGATAAAATAAGCTTCTCTGACAGCTATATTTTATATCTGTATTACAATAATCAACACCTATACAGTCACTATTTGGCGGAAAGCGGAACATATTCGGACTCCGAGATTCTATCTGATATTTTCTTGCGTTATGAGGGGCATTTAAATATTTAGCTACGGTTGCAGAGAAAATATTCGACTGCTTCCAAAGTCAAACGCCAAGAGTGCCCAATCCGAACTGCCGGCAGCTCCCCCGACTTTAAGAGCCGGTACATGGTGTTTTCCCCACACCGAGAAGATCCATGGCCTCGGCGGCGGTCAGCACCACCGGGAGACGTTCCTGCTTATAGGCGTCCAGAGCTTCTCTGTATTCGCTATGATCCATTTCAAATTCCTCCATTCCGGTTGATTATCCCCTGTTTCCCCAGATAGCGCCTTGTTTGCTTTTCCTGTCCCTTTCAAAGAAATATCATTCTTATAGAGCGGCGGCGATTGCTGAATGCCTTTGGCATTCAGCAATCGCCGCCGCTTTTTTCATTTTGAAAGGAAAAGGAGGAAAAAACCATGCTGAACACACTGCTTTCCGTGATCCGCGCTATTCTGGTGGAGCTGGTAGACCAGCTGCTCCGCAAGGTCTGCACCCTGGGGTGAAAACTGATTCCAGGAAAAATGTCCTGGGGATCATCCTGGCGCCGCCGCTGCTATCTTATGTACGATCATCGACCAAGTGATGAAGGAGGAATGAGTGATGAAAGAGGAAACCTATGTCTGCGCGATCTGCGGACGTGAATACCTTATCTCCCAGCGGGGGGAAGAGTTCGACGGGCAATTCCTTTGCCCCCGCTGTTTTGCAGAGGAGACCGTGACCTGTCATGTCTGTGGAGAACGGATCTGGACCGACGATAATGCCGGGAACAGTGACACGCCGCTCTGCGAGCGTTGCTATGACCGCTATTACACCAACTGCGTCCGCTGCGGGGAGCTGCTTCACAACGACGAAGCCTACTATGACCGGGATGACCCGGACGAGGAAGAACCGCTCTGCCATGCCTGCTATACCCGGACCGCCGGCGACCGGGCCATTCAGGACTACTGCTACAAACCGGAGCCGATTTTCTATGGAGACGGCCCCAGGTTCTTTGGCGTGGAGCTAGAAATCGATGGAGCCGGGAGTACGGCTCCAACGCCAAAAACTCCTGCGGATCGCCAACGAAGAAGAGGAACGGATCTACTGCAAGCATGATGGCCCCTGGAAGAGGAATTTGAGATCGTCACGCACCCCATGTCCCTGAGCTACCAGCTCCAGCAGATACCCTGGGAGCAAATCTGCAAAGGAGCTGTGGATCTGGGCTACACCAGCCATCAGGCCGGGACCTGTGGCCTCCATGTCCCATGTGAGTCGTCTGGCTTTTGGAGAGACTGAGGAACAACAGGACACCGCCATTGCCCGTGTCCTCTACTTTTCGAGAAGCACTGGGAAGAGCTGCTGAAATTCAGCCGCCGCACCCAGCACCAGCTGGATCAGTGGGCATCCCGTTACGGCTATAAGGAGCAGCCCATGGAGATCCTGGATCACGCCAAGAAGGGGTATCACGGCGGGCGCTATACCTGCGTAAACCTCACCAACCGGGACACCATCGAATTCCGGATGTTCCGGGGAACACTCAAATACAATACCCTGATCGCCACGTTGCAGCTCGTTGACCGGATCTGTGACGTGGCGATCTATCTGTCTGACGACGAGCTGAAAGCCCTGTCCTGGACTTCCTTTGTCTCCGGCTGTCAGGCTCCGGAGCTGGTGCGGTATCTGAAAGAGCGGCGTCTGTATGTCAACGAGCCGGTCATGGCGGAAGTGGAGGTGTGACAATGTGCTGTCTGTTTGGATTGATCGACACGGAGCTGCGCTTTACCGGGAAGGAAAAATCCAAGATGCTCCATGCGCTGGCATCTGCCAGTGAGGCCAGGGGAACGGACGCCACCGGTGTGGCCTATGACTCCGGCAGGAATCTCCATATCTATAAGAAGCCCATTCCCGGCCACAAGCTGAACTTCTACGTCCGCGACAACTCCCGCTTCGCCATGGGCCACACCCGCATGACGACCCAGGGCAGTGCCAGAAAGAACTATAACAACCACCCGTTCCGGGGGATCATGCAGACTGGGACCTTTGCCCTGGCCCACAATGGCGTTTTAGACAATGACATCAGCCTGCGGAAGAGCCTGCATCTTTCCAGAACCAGGATTGAGACGGACAGCTACATCGCCGTCCAGCTGATTGTGCAGAAGGGCATTCTGAACTTTGACAGCCTCCGGTATATGGCGGAGCTGCTGGAAGGCTCCTTCACGATCACGGTGCTGGGAGATGACGGAAGTTTCTACATCGTCAAGGGAGACAACCCCTTCTGCCTGTATTTCTTCCCGGACTGCGGTCTCTATCTCTATGCCTCAACGGAAGAAATCCTTCGTCAGGCGCTCCGGAAGCTTCAAGTACCGCTTGGAAAGAGCCGGAAGGTTCCTGTCCAGTGCGGAGAGATTCTGCGGATTAACCAGACTGGGCGGCTCGACCGGGAGACCTTTGATGACAGCAAGCTGTTCCGGTTCAGATACCCCCGGTTCCTGATGAACGATCCATACTGCCGCAGTTTCCCCATGCGGAAAAGACACGACCCATTTGGATGAACTGAAAACCGTGGCGCTGGCCTTTGGGTATTCTCCGGAGGATATTGACCTGCTGGCCGCCCAAGGCTTCACCGCTGAAGAGCTGGAAGACCTGTTTTACAGCGGTGGATCTAATCCATTCCCCATCGGGAGTGGACGCAAAAAAAGAATCGCTTGTCAAAGCGATTCTTTTGCATTCATTGCCATGATAAAGGTTTTCAGAAGCTGTTCCGCATAGGCCTGCTCAGAGGAGGAACAGCTACGGAGCAGCTTGCGTGATGGGGCTGGAACTCTCGGTGTTCTCCCTGCCAAAAAGGATGAAATCCGTGGACAGGCGCAGGACCTCAGAGATCCGGCACAGGGTCTGGACGGACATCCCTTGACACCCAGCTCAATATCCGAGCAGAATTTCGGCGTCACGTCCAGCAGCTCCGCGAACTGCTCCCGTGTGTAGCCCAGAAATTCCCGCTGCCTGCGAATTCTCCCGCCGATTGATACCCAGTCCATAGCGCCCCTCCGTTTTTCATCAGTTTAACCCGGAGAGTTTTATCTATAAATGAACTTGTGGGGTTGAATGGATATAACTTTTAGGGTATAATGACGTTGAACTTTCAGCGCAATTTTTACATGGACAAAAAGTGTCTATGTCCGCTGCTATGATAGAGACAGGAGGTGGTGGCGTGGAGACAGACAAGAACAGCCGCCTGCTGTATCTCTATGAAATGCTGGTCCACGGAGAGGGATTGCAGAAAAAAGCCAGCTGCTCGCTTTGGTGTCAACGAGCGCAAAGCATCCAGAGGGACATCGACTGCCTGCGTAATTTTTTTTGCCAGTCAGGAGCCGCCGCAGGAGATCCTATACAAGGCGAAGGAGCAGCGGTATGAGCTGACCTCCGCCGCCGGGAGCTTTCTCTCCTGCGGGGGCTGCTGGCGGTGTGCAAAATCCTGCTGGACAGCCGCTCCATGCCGAAGGATGAGATGGAGCCGATTCTGGATAAGCTCCTGAGCCGGTGTGCCTCCCCCGCAGAGCCGGAAGCTCCTGGGACAGATTTTGGCGAACGAGCGGTTCTACTACGTGGAGCCGCATCATGGGAAACGGCTCTCGAACCAGCTTTGGACACTGGGACAGGCGATTTGGAGCCATTCCGTGGTCGAGGCAGTCTATCGCACCCAGCAGGGAGAGCGGAAGAGCCGACGGCTCCAGCCTGTGGGCCTGCTGTTTTCGGAGTTCTATTTCTATCTGACCGCTTTTATTGAGGGCATCGACCGGGCAGAGCACTTTGAGAATGCCGATGATCCCTTCCCCACGATCTACCGGGTGGACAGGATCGAGAAGCTCCAGGTGCTGGACGAGCACTTCCAGGTGCCATACAGCCGCCGTTTCTCTGAGGGGAGTTCCGGAAGCGGGTCCAGTTCATGTACGGCGGGAAACTGGAAACGGTGCGTTTTATCTATAAAGGGCCATCCGTGGAGGCGGTACTGGACCGGCTCTCCACGGCGGAGATACTCAGTGAGCACGACGGATGTTATGAGATCCGCGCGGAGGTCTTTGGCAAGGGCATTGAAATGTGGCTAAGAAGCCAGGGGACCGTGTAATTTGGAAAGACTGCCCACAAAAAACGAATGAGCAAGGAAAGGGGATGCAATAATGGAGGATTTAATTGAAAAAAAAAGATGGTGAACTGCTACAGAAACACGCCTGCGATTCATCCGACTATTTAATTGCAGTGGCCTGTGGGGCAGTCTCTGGTTTAGTTGATATTTTTCTAGTAGGTGCACCGAGCCAAAGCGTCATTGGAAAATGGACGGATGCGCAAGTAGATGAAGCTGTAAAAAAATTTGCAGAAAAAAAGTGGATGGTCTCCACGACCTGGAAAAGAAGGCAACGTTGCTAGTGCAATTGGTTATCTGGAAAGACAATATAAAGTCAACTACGACCAGAGATATTCAGCGGATGTGGGCGGTGCATTCAATATGAGTACCAAAAACCACCACATCAAATCTCTGTCACATTCGCCCGATATCATCGGATTGTTTTTCTCAGTCTTAAATCAATTTACATCTACATCTTCGTTTGTGAGCGGGGAAAACTGGTTACTATCAAAACAGAATCCTTTGAATTGCAAGGCAATAACCTTGTCTCTAAAGTTTTCTGCGGCATTGTAAATTGGTTTGGACACATCATGTCCGATGTTGCGGGAAGTTCTGGTAGTCGCGGTAACATTGGAAGAGGATCAGGTGTGGCGATTCCATTTTTTGAACTCTTCCAATTTTGCAACTTCGGAAAGTTCAACATTGGACAGGATAAACAAAGATTTGGCCACATTGGCTGTTCGAGCCTTTCAAGAGGGGTACGACGCCCGGTTTGGCATAGCCATGTCGCTTCCTGTACTACTTTGTGAGCTATTGGTCCGTTTTATCTGGATGATAAAGCGGCGATTCTATTTCAAGAAGCCATTAAAGGAGTGCATCCCCACCCAGTCACATACCGACTTGCGCATAATGCTCCTTTTCGGACATGGTACATTATGTTTGATGGATGGGGCAGACGCATTGGTCCGTTCTGGTGGAAATTGGCTAATGTTTTTACTCGTATGAACATCATCGCATGGGGACGTTTCACGGTGCTGGTGCTAAAGGAAATTTGCCTCAGGGCTGGTATTCAAGCACCTCTGCAAAAGCAGTTGGATGCCTATAAGAAAATTACCGCATCACTGCAAACATATATGGAGCAACTCAAAAGAATTGATTTGCTGCATTCCAAAAAAAGAAACCGCCCAATACCAACCGCTTGAAAGTTATATTGACTGCATCGAAGATGAAAAGAGCCTCAATTTCTTTTTGAAAAAGAACATGGTGGAGCTTGGCATTTCGATTCCCTGGGAAGGTGATTTTGACACTTTTATGAGGGATAAGAGCCGGCATCTGATTTACGAATGAGCAATCGCTATGTTTGAGTGTGATCGTTGTGGAGCCTGCTGTCGGCACCTGGATATATCTAAGCTGTATGCAGAGCTGGATCGGGGCGATGGCACCTGCAAATATCTGTCTGGAAATCTGTGCAGCATTTATGAGAAACGTCCATTGCTGTGCAGAGTAGACGAGAGCTACCAGAAATTCTTCAAGGAAGTGATGCCTATCGATACATATTATCGCCTGAACCGCGAGGCCTGCCAAAGACTAAAGAATTTAGAAAAATAGGAGGAATTTACGATGCCATTACCTTTAATTTTAGGAGCTGCAGCAGCAGTTGCCGGAGCAGCTGGTGTTGGGAGTGCAATTCATGGTGGAGTTAAAATGAAAAAAAGCCAATGACACCATGAAGCAAACTCAAGAGGCACATACAGCCAATGTCAGGCGGTTTGAGATAAGGAATGAACGTTGCACTGCTGCCATGGATCGTCTGGGAAAGCTGGAGCTGGAGATTCTGCAGAGTTTTCAGAAGTTCTCAGACATTTTTGAGCGCATCCAGAATAAGCCGGAGTTCCGCGCTTTCAAGCACGGTGACGTCACGATTCAACATACAGTCCAGAGGATCTGAAAAAGGTGTCGGTCGGTGCTGGTGTTCTACTGGGAGGGGCTGAGTGGAGCAGCTTTGGGAACTGCCGGTGGGTTTGCTGCTTTGCTGGTGCTACTACTGCTTTGCCGTTATGGCTTTGGGTACTGCCTCCACAGGCACTGCCATCGCCTCGCTTAGTGGTGCAGGCTGCCACTAACGCCACGCTGGCTGCCCTGGGTGGTGGTGCACTGGCGCCGGTGGCGGCGGTATAGCTCTTGGAACCACCATTCTTGGTGCCACCACTCTGGGCATGGGTCTCCTGGTAGGCGGCATTATCTTCAACTTTACCGGAAACAAGCTCTCAGCCAAAGCGGACGAGGCTATGGAACAGATGAAAAAAGCCAAGACAGAAATTGACCGAATCTGTGCCTATCTTGAATCTTTGCACATGACAGAAGAACGGTTCGAAAAAGCTCTGTCTGCTACTAACAATGTGTATATGCGACATCTCGCCCGACTGGGCAACTTGGTGATTCTTACCGGAAAACTGACTGGAACGAATTTACCGATTCGGAGAAGCTTATGACAGAGAACACTGTCCAACTGGTAGCTCTCCTCTTCCAGATGTGCAAAGTCCAGCTCGTTCTCTCCAGTGGCTCCACTACCGAGGTCAATCGAATTAACCAGGTCGACATTGATTTGGCTATCAATAGTTCCGATGCGTTCCTGAAAGAAAAGGGACTTACAGCTCTGACTTGATAGAAAGTATAGAGGTTTAAGACAAGTCTACGACCTCCGCTCCCACATCGTCAAAATTTTGGCCTTCGGCGCCCTGTCGGGAAGGCGTCAAATGAAGGCCTACAACCCCCGTCCGGCCAGGGGGTTGCACGGTTTTCATTTGACGCGGCTTAAGCCGCGATGTCTCTGACGTTACCCCAGGGAGGATGATTGCTTAGCGTGGTGCCGAAATGGTGCTTTTTGCCGATCTGTGATGATATGAAGTCAGAAATTCACCAGTGTGAAGAAAAATGGAATTTTTCTTTTATATAGCTACTTTCCATGGCAAAATAAAACGTTATGCACAAATATGAGCAAATATTTTATGCATTATTCCCTCGAAATCGTTTGACGGTTAATCCCGTCCGTGGGTTCGAATCCACCGCCTCCGCCAAAAACCCTTGGAAATGCTGAGTTTCCAAGGGGTTTTCTTTGCTTGATATTAAGTTTCGATTGCGGCAAAAACCAAAATGGTGCCCATGGTGCCCTGTTTGTGGTGCCCAAGCACTGAATACCATTCGGCGAAAATGAATGCTGTGGAGCCCAAATGGTGCCCAGAGGGGCGGTAGAAACGTATAAAACTTCAGAATATCATATGCAGAACTCATATAGCTTTTGAGGGTTACCACGCATCATACGGAAACGTATAAGACGATATGATAACAGGGATTTTCGGTTGTGTTTGTATGATTTTATTTGTATAATCAATGTAGCCTGATTAAATGCAAAGGTGATGGAAATGGTTACAACAGTTAGTTTTGAAATTACGACATATGACTATGCCTCCCCTGACTACGGCAAATGGACATTCCCTCATGATTTTCACTATGTGTATATCTTAGAGAATGGCAGAGATGCGTATGTCGGTGAGACAAATGATATTATTGAACGAAGCAAGGAGCATCATCGTAAGGATGATTGGTGTTACCGTTTTCATTTTAAGAGAATCCACGTAATAACAGGCGAGGACATTGAAGAAACTCCGGCAAAGCATTTTGAAAAACTTTTGATTAAATTAATGCGTATTGATCGCAGATTTCATGTCATCAATCGCAGTGAGGGTGAACGCACATTTTATCGGCGAAAAAAAACGAGTTTGAACTGGGCTTTGACAGGCTATGGCCACAGCTGGTAGAGCGTGGATTGGTAAAAGCACAAAGTTTCAAGCCATCCTGAATAAAACGGGTTTAAGTATTCTCCTCAAACGAGCCTTACAGATAAACAGATTGCCACCTTGACAAATATTGTAAATGCCATACATACCAGCGCATCACAAAACAACGAAAGGCAAAAAGGCTAGGCCCATACTTCTGGAAGGTGATGCAGGAACCGGAAAGACGGTCATTGCATCCTCTTTGTTCTATCACCTTAAGACGAACCCTGATTTCAACGGAAAGCAAGTCGGTTTGGTATTTTCCAATTCTGCCACACGAAGCGAACTAAGATCTGCATTTAAGCGTCTGCCTGGGGGCTATGATAAAGAGATTATTAGCCCAATTGATGTTACAAAAAAGCATTATGACATTATCATTTGTGACGAGGCGCACAGATTACGAAGAAACAAAAATCTGGGTATGTATATTACTAATTTCCGAAGCGGCAACACTAGGCTGGGGTTGGATGATACGCATGACGAATTAGACTGGCTTGTGAAAAACTCCGATTGTCTTGTGTTGCTCTACGATAGAAAGCAAATTGCGTGTCCTTCTGATATTCCTTACGATGTTTTTCATCAACGCCTTGATATTTCACATTGTGGTATCCGTCCGGTAGAACTACAGGATCAGATGCGTATTCGCGCCGGAAACGACTACGTTCCCTATATTCATGCCGTATTGAATCAAAAACAGCTCTCCGCTTTAAATTTCAAAAACTATGAATTCAAGATTTTTTGCTCCTTTAGCGATATGATTGAGACTCTTGATATGAAAGAAAAGTCTGTTGGCTTGTGTAGATTGTGTGGAGGGTATGCTTGGAAGTGGATTGCGAAAGACTCTCCTGATAGACCGGACATATCTATCGATGGAGTTGATGTATGGTGGAATCGCCAGACTGGCGGATGGCTTAGAAACCCGAACGCAAAGCAGGAGATGGGCAGCATATATTCATTGCCTGGGCTTGATCTGAACTATGCTGCGGTAGTTATTGGCCCGGATTTGTATTATGATACTGAAAGCAGAGAAGTTAGAGTTAATCGAAAACACTTTTTTTGACAATAAAGTGAAACGGTCTGTAGCAGATGATGAATTAAAAAACTATATTCTCAACACTTACGCAGTTCTGCTGACTCGCGGAATATTAGGAACCTATGTATATGTTTGCGATGATGCTTTGCGCGAATATCTAGGAAGTTTATTCCGATAGTTAGATAAGAGTGTTACTAAAAGATATACGTTGAGAATAAGGCCAGCGCTGAAATTCAACGCTGGCCTTATTATTTAAACATTGGTGCCACTCAACACAGCTCTATGGTATGTATCAAGCACCACCTGTTTCCGATCCAGACGCACATCTACATACTGAGCGGTGACAGACTCAAGGTTATTGGAGATTCGAGCTGGATACCGATGCCCTTCAAGCTGTGCCCCAGGATCATACCTACGGTATAAAAATCGCCTGTAAGCTGATGCATGTTGGTTGCTGCCGAATGTCTCAAGTCATGAAAACGCATATGAGGCATCCCAGTGTGCCTCAGAAGCTGACCAAAATTCGAGGATACCCGCTCCCGGCGCTCCGGTGCCCCGTTGGGCTTGGCGATAACCAAATCATTGTCATAGCAGGCTTGTCCCGCCCGGTCAGCAAAGTTCTCTGTTCGGCCTGTAATGCCAGCTGGCGCTGAAAGTATGGCAGAGTAAGGTCTGTGATCGGCAGGACACGATCACTGGATTTTACAGGAGCCATTTCATCAATGGTCACTGTTCCCGCCGGTATTCCGAACGGCAGCTGCTCAACCACAGCAAACGTCTTGGATTCAAGATCAATATTTCTCCATCGAAGACCAAGAATTTCAGACAACCGAAGCCCATAAAGGCCTCCGAGAACCACGATCAGTTCCCACTTGGAACCAGCCACATTGGCAAATAGTGTGCTCATTTGCTCGGTCGTATAAGGGTCAGGAGTCTTGCCCTGCTTGCCGAACTTAGTGATAACGTCCCTTGCAGGGTTGTTTTCGATGTAATGGTACTTCCGTGCGTGTTCGAAAGCAACCCCTACAACGCGATGGGCATATTTCACTGAGCTATGGGAGAGACCTTTCTCGTACAACTGCCGGAACATATCATCCAGCATGGCAGGAGTTACCTGCCCAAGCGGAACGCTTCCGATATACGGAATCACGTGATTACGGATATGAGACCTGTAGCTGGCCTTTGTACTGGGACGGAGATTAGCATTTCCGTGCCGCTCGACCCATTCCTCCAAATATTCCTCCACAGTCATTTTCCGTTGGGCAGCTGTAGGTGCAACATAGGACGGATTTGAAAGCTTGTTTTTCATGGCTGCTTCGTACTGCAAGGCCTCTTTTTTTGTGGCAAAACCTTTCTTGGAATGTGTTTTCTGCTGTCCGTTGACTTTGTGCTTGATGTTCACGTCGTAAACTATACCGGGTTTCCCGGTTAATTCCCCGACACTGTTACGCTTATTTTGAACGGTTCTTTCTGTAATAGCCATTTTTGCCTCCTTATAGTTGGATCAGAGTCCCGGAAGGCGTGTGCCTTCCGGGACAGATTTGATTATGCGCTCTCCGCATTCATTTTCTGGATAGCGTCAAACCTCGCCTTAATAGCAGGCTTAGAAGGTGTCTTATGGGTTTCGTAATAGGCCCAGATGGCATTGACGCTGAGTAAGCGGTGGTTGCCGATCTGCAGGTATTCGATTTCCCCCTGTGCCATCAAGGTTCGCAGAGTTGCCTCGCCGATCCCGGAAACCTTTGCCATCATACTGGCCGGCATCAGCATCGGGAGCAGTTCAGGCGGGTCAGATTTCATTTTCTTGGCCATGGCTATTCTCCTTGGGTATTCAGGGGAAGCTTATTGGCAAAGTAAATCTTCCCGGGTTTGAGGAACTCCGGTATAGCCCGGTTCAGCGGGGCAATTTCCCACAGATGGTCGGTTGCTTCGGCTGTTGCCTCGGCAATGCTGCCGAATGCTTTGGTGTAATGTGCACCACGGAAGTACTTGTGCAGGCAATACCTTGCGTGCTCATAGGAATACTCAATCATAACAGCATTATCTCCGAAAACCGCATAAATTCTCATTTCACTTGCCCTCCATCCTTAAGTCGTATTCCTTTTATGTAATTTTTGGGATTTCCACCACCGGGCAATCTCACCCGACCATGTTCAATAGGATGTTTTTGAGAAACAAACCGAGTAAATAACCGGGAAAAAGCGTTATCGTTTATACTAAGATTATAAATGCTGCAAAAAGTTCGCAGGCTTCGCAATTATGGACACCTCCATTGGGATCGGGAATAATCCAGTCTTGTACAAATGTGCCATACATGATTCGAGGTCGCTACTGATTGATGTTGCCTCAGTAACCGCATTGATCTCGTAGTTGCCAGAAAAGATGTAATGCTTACTGCGGAGACAAAAATATGCCTGTAGTGCCCGATTAGCTATACGATCCGTTTCCTCCTTTAGGTTATCGATTAACGACGGCATGCGGGCCTCCTTTGCCACGGGGAAGGCAAAGGGAATTACAACGATACGGTCAATCAATGCCTCATCTCTCCTTTTGGTGCATAACATGTGATTTGTTGCTAAAACAAATGTTGCCTCGCACTCAAATTCCACCCGAGATTGGAATTTTACATCGGAGGATACTTTGTCGTGGCCACTGAGTTTTTTCAGAGCACTGACTGACTTATCATCGAGCACTCCGGCGGGAAGGTCAGGCGACAAACATATGACCTTGCGACTCAACTCGGACACAGCGAACTTGTCACCAAGTTCATGGACATTCAACGATGAAACGACTTCGTCGGGATAAAGACTGCGGAGAAAATTCGAAATTAAAGATTTGCCTGCGCCAGAGTAACCTTGAAGCAAGAAAATTACTCGCCCATCAAGATCCGGAACAAGACAGTAGCCAATGAATTCCAACACCCTGGCCTCTAACAACCTATCACCACCACTCATCTGATGGAGGAAGGTATCAAAATAGGGCGTAGACAGATTAGCGAAGCTCGGGTTATACTGACATTTAAGGCAGTATGTTGTAAAATATTGGGGTGAATGGGGATGTAGCTGGCCTGTTTTAAGGTCGAGGGTTCCATTCTCAAAAGTTACAAAGCGATAGCGTTCAGTACTGTTTTCTCCCACTTTGCATTCAATGCGAGGTTCGTTGCGAAGACAATCATATACCGATTTAGGAAAACTGGGGGTACCGGCGGCCTTGGCTTGTGAGCGACACTTATCAACAATAAAGCGTAACGCTGTATCTGTTGGATATGGCCGGTAACACTGACCATCAAATATGTGCAGTACATTACTTATTGACTTCATGTGGAAGCGTGTAAGTAAATACTGCGCAGTATCATACGGTGACATTTTGTCTTCTGAGGTAGAGGGAGCGCTCTCAGCGTCGGTAGCTTTTGATACTTTGACTTTCGGAAGCAATTCCTGCACTGTGGGCTGCTCATCCTTTGAAGGAACTTGTATCTGACGGTACACAGGTGTTGACGTGGGTATGGAAGTATTTCTGTACATCGCCGGTTCCGAAACAAGGCCCTTCATCTTGAGGATCTCTTTGTTGCTCATATCGATTGCATCCGGTTCATGAAAGTCCATAGGGATTAACAGATTTCTCGGATTCGGCGGATCGGGGATGCGTTCTCTGGTTTCGTCTATGTAAATAACTTTTGAGTGGTTATTTACGTCCCTAATTGGTCGTGTAGGTATCATGGGTTCGAATAGTTTTTGCTGTGAACCAATGTGCTCAAGGTACGGGTTGGAATGTTTCTTTTCCATGGCAAACTCTCCTTTGCTGATTTTGGTGTCATTTGACTATTTCATCCTGCCACGAAAACTGAAAGTCGAGAATTCGCAACATAAACAACCTTTTTTTCAACAAGAGAAAGTTACAAAGGAGAGAAACCATGCCTCGCAAGAAAAAAAAGAAGTACTCAAGACCTGTGGAAAAATTGAGACCCAATTTCCTGCTCATGTAACGCAAACCGAGATAGCTATCAGCAAACTCAAGGACGCGGAGCTGATTGACCCCAAAACAGTCTCGTATTATGCAACAAAATTGCGTGAATGTCGGGAAAGAATTGGATTGACTGAAACATCTGTAGGAAATCTACTTAACTTGTCCCATGTTTCAATTGTTGGTTATGAGAATGCCCTCAGGCCAAGGGCATCTATTGACAGAACATATCTTAAGCTGTTTGCTTTAATCTATGATGTATCTCCGCTGTACCTTGTTGGGAAAACAGATAACCCATTGGACTATACGGGGGGAGTTTCCAGTAGAAAAGTTTTTGCCGACAATTACAGAGCCTATAATGTTTGCACTCAGTTGCGCTAATAGCACACCAAGACCGCCAGCGCTGATTTATGCGGATGAAGCGGTAATGGCCCTTTATAAAGATGGTGTATTGGCTTCCAAAGAGGATCGTGAGTTGATGCAGGTTTTCTTACGAATCTGTGATGCCAAAGACAAGCGGCATGAAGTGATTAAAAATGCATTATTTGGCATTCCTTTGATACAAAGACTTTTTCAAAAGATTGGGGATGAAGCCTTCGCAAAGGAGCGCCGTACCGATATCAAGAGCAACAGATGCGAAAGAATAACAGAAAAGGATCCATATCATATACTTGAAACAATCTTTACGCTCGAGAAACTTGGGTACAAAGACCTTGATTTGTTGAAATGTTTCCTTGCGATTACAAGAGGTACACCAGAGGAAAAGCTTTTTGTGTTGCGATTTTTAAGAGATGGTGGGTTTATTGACGAAAGCAGTTCGTTTGTACAAAATAACAGGGCTACAAAGTTACAATCGTTGTCAGACCTTGCTTTCACGCATACGGAACAGGATTGATAAATTATTGTGCCGATGTGTCAGTGTCAAAAGCAGCTTGAATCATCGACTGTGAATCCGCCGTAATTATGCTTTTTGACCCGTAAAATTTAGAGTAGTTCTGACACAAGCACATTGACACAGTAAAGTTTGGTGAGCAGGTATTGTTTGGGCCAGAAGGGAAAGAGGCTTGGGGGGGGAAGGCCGAGCCGCCCGCAGGGCGTTGAGGCCCCATTCCCCCCCCAAACCAAAAGTTGACATATAGAAAGGGGTTAGGGCCAGCGCCCTAACCCCTCAAATCATTTGTCCCGTTTCTTGAGCATGGACACATACACTGCAATAGCGGCACTGGCACCTTTCAGGAACAGAGTTATGGCATCCATGATGATAGCGGGAATCATTTTGCGGTGCAGACTTCGGTGAAGCAGAAAGCGATCATGGTGATAACAAATCCAACCAAGAACCAAATCACTGCGGGTTCCTCCTTTCAAACGTCTAATTTCAAATGGCTTTCAATGGCATCCTCCAACTCCTTCTGCTGGATGCCGATGTAGCGCTGTGTCACGGCAGCGCTGCTGTCTGCAGGAGCTGCTGGACCAACGCAATATTGTAGTTGCTGTTTTGTAAATCTCCGTTGCGTAATACTTTCGGAAGCTATGTGTGCTGATACCGGAGAAACCCAAATAGTCGCAGACGGTTTTCAGATGCTTCTGTACCGACCGTTCCGTGACCGGGAATATGAGATCATTGCTCCCAATGCCATTATCCAGACAGTAGCATCGGATAAACTGATACAGCGCCAGAGGAACGGTAAACACACGGGCCTTTCCGGTTTTCTGCTCTATGATGGCAAGACGATAGCGGTTGCCGTCCTTGACAATATCGCACAGGCGAAGCTGAACAATGTCCGAGATGCGCAAACCCAAGTTTGCTTCCAGCATGAGTGCCGTTGCCGCCCGTGGGTTCGGACGGCATCCGGTGAAGCCCTGCTTCATGGTTGAGATGATTTCCTTGTATTGCTCCGTGGTCAGAGCCACGGTTCGCTTGTTCATTTTGCACCTCAATCCAGTCTGAAATACGAATTATCGTCCTGGGAAATACGAACTTTTAAGGCCAATCCGCTGAAAGCCTTGAAAACACTGGATTTTGGTAGTCGTATTTCTACAATTTAACGAACAATCACAAATTTCTCAGCACAAAGATGGCATCGCGGCCGATACGCAGAAAAGTTTCCGGGAAGCGGAACCGCTCCTTGTATCGCTCGATCTGCTCCTTGGATAGAGATGTGAAATTCCGATGCCCGGGTGGGGCGGCGCAGACAAAGAAGCTGCCGAAGATGATATCCCCTATTTCGTGAATAGAGCGGCACATGGGCAGATTCATCAGTTTGCCATCATCGTTGCAAATCAGAGCCACAGGTTCGTCAAAGGGATAGATGGCCTGAATCGTCCCACCAACAGCTTCCTGCATGGAATCCAGAGTGCCGGAGATGTTCTTTTCCTTCGGTGCCTTGCCGGGTTCGACCATGAGAATTTTCATGTCATACCTCCATCGTGTAAAAGCATTCTTCGATTTCTTCCGGGGTAAACCCATCGTTCAGCAGATCATCAATATCGTCGGGAGCATATCCGAAGGCTCTGGCTACCGATTTCAGTTCGGACACATAGCTGTCATAAGCGGTATCGTTGTCCCAGAGGGAAAAGCGGTAGGGCCAGCCAAAGTAACTGCGGCTGCGGAAAAGATGGGAGGTATCGAAAATGCTCCGGGTAATACGGCCAAAGCGGTCAATACGGACGATCTCCCCGGAGTCGATATTGACCTCCTGCGGTTTACCCAGCTTGAGCCGGATGCCCTGTAAGGCCCGTTTCAGGATGTCCTCGGTGGATGCGTAGAGGTACAGCCCTAACTTGGGCCAGTGGTACAGGCAGAGGGATTGTTTCCCTTCACGATATACAGGTTGTCCGTATTGTCCGTTACCGTGAATGTAAAGGTTCCTTCCACGGCTTCGGCCATCTGTTTTCAGGCTTGCAAAGGACAGTTCTCCGGATCGCTCGATCAGCTGGACAGCTACATAGCTGTCGGTTTCGATTTTTGTGGAAGGAAGTTTCCTCTGCCTCCGAAGTTCATGGTCATTGTGGAGAATGCCGTTGTGGGCCAGAGCGAAAGGAACCCCACCTGCACGGCCACTGAACGGATGATTATTGTGGTTGTGTTTCTCACAGCCTTGCGTGGTCATTCTTGTGTGGCCCATGACATAATTGGTGTCCTTTGGAATACGCAATCGAAGGTGGTGAGCAGGAAGTGGACGCTTATAGATCTGCAATCCGTTATCGGTGTTATAGGCGATTCCGGTGGCATCGGTGCCACGGGCCTCACAGACGGTAGAAAGCACCGCCAGAATGTGGTTTTTCTGAGCAGCAGTCAGAGAGTGGCCGTAATCTAAAAGTCCGAATAAGCAGCACATATCAGACCTCCTCAGACACAGCAACAGGTTCATTGAGGTACAGGCGGCGTTCCTTGAGATACTGGATCAGCTCCGGCCCAGTAACACCGGACACAAACTCACTCCACGACATGGCTCTGAGTTCATCATCGGACATACAAATCGCCACGTCGCAGATTCGGTTGACCATCTGCAGCGTGGCGATCAGCGTATTGTATTTCAGAGTGCCCCGGAAGATCCGGAACTCAATGGTATCCTCATTGGTCAGATTGACGCAGGTATAGCGGTTACACCGGCCTTTCTTGACATGCTCCATCATTTCGGTGGGATGATCCTTGTAGCCGTACCGGGCGGCCCAGCGCTCCAACTGGCGCTGAGTACGGCGGCTGAATTTCAGAAGCTCATTCCAGTGACGCTCCACAAAGAACAACACACGTGCAATGGCGCTGTCCTGCTCCACCGCAAATGCACCGAAGGCCTCCCGGCTCACATGGACATGCAGACCACAGGTGTTGGCCTGATGGGAGCGGTAGCCCTGTCGCACGGCCTCCGCCATGACCTCTACCCAGGGCATCTTTGTCAGCTGATATTCAAGCGACATAGGATGGGTCACGAGTTCAAGCCCTTCATCCAGACTGCCATCATGCTTGATATAGATATTCTCAGTATCCCGGTTGGCTACGTTCAACAGTTTCTTAGCTTTGGACTCATACTCGCCGCCCTCGTCGATCTCAAGCTCCACGCCGAAAAAGCGGGGGCCATTGCCGTAGAAGTTGGGTGCAGGGCGGTAGCTGTACTCGTGGATGATCCGACTGTCCAGCATATCATGGCAGGACTCACAGTACGGCTCATCATCGTCCCCGAAATAGAAAGCGTTGTTTTCGTGAAGCAGACGGCCGCAGCGGGAGCAGTGAACATAGTTTCTTTCATAACAGCTGCCGCAGAGGATCAAATCGCCGCTTTGCCCTCATTGTTGTCGTTCCAAATGCGCCTTCCGCAGTCTTCGCACACCGAAGTCTCCGTTTCGAGACAGGCGGGACAAAGGAACTCGCCATCGAACTCCGTCAGCTCTGTTCGGGGAAATTCATGCCCACAATGGGAACATACTTCCTTGGTTTTCATAGTCAATTACCTCCATAAACAAAATTTGCCCGAGGCTGTTTCGCCTCGGGCTTTATACATGGAGATAATATATCATTCAATTATTCATCTATCCGTTTCGCTCTGCTTTGCTTTTAAAAAATCAATAAATTTGTCTACGCACATTCGGTTTTCCTGTGTTAAAGTCTCCCACCGGGCCAAATACTCTTTTTGCGGAAAAGTCATTAGGGCTACTGATTCGTCCTCGGCAAAAAATTGCGATAGAGAAATATTAAAGCCTTTACATATCTTTTCGAGTAGGAATAGACGGAATAGTCCCTTTGTTCAACATAGCGCTCAAGGTGGAGTAGGTAATATCGCTTTCTTTGGCCAATCGATAATACGTCCAAGAATACGCATTGCACAGATCCTTTATTCGCTTTGTTACATCAAATTTAAGCACGAGGCACATCCTCCCTCACGAGGGGTTTTTATTATTGTACCCTGCATCGCAAAATCGTTAGATTACAAATATCGTCATAAATCATTGAATTTATGACGATATTACGCTATACTTATCTGACAAGAAACTTGCAAAGGGGATCGCATTATGTTTTGCTATAATTGCGGAAAAGAGTTAAACGATGACTTCAATCTTTGCCCTTATTGTGGCGCAGATATAACACGATATTCTGACGAAACTGCCGATAAAGCCAAAGAATATATAGTAGAACCAGATGTAAAGTTTGAATTACTTGGTCGAGAACTTTTCTTTTCTCCTCGTTTTTGGAGTACAATACACTGAGAAAGCGTTTTTTGAAAAGGCCGAAAGTCTTGAAGAGGAATATATCAAGTTTTACAAGAGCCGAAAGCACATTTGTGGGCCTTTTCGATGAAGAAATCCCCGAGGTTGTTCAAAAGGTCACCTCTGCCGTTCGTTTCGGTGTTGACGTTCTTATGGAATACGGCATTGATGACATTGATGACACCATGTTGGCAAACATGGTGGTCCAGAGTGGCAACATCAAAGAGTCTCTGGGATACATATATGCAAAAGCTGGGAAATTCAGCGCTATGCAGAAAATTTGGGAGACTATAGAGATATAAAAAAAAAAAAAAGCAAGCAGAGGTCATTGGGAAGGTGGCGGGTTTGGTGTCACCGGAGCGGTCAAAGGTGCAATTGTTGCAGGAGCATTCAACATTGGTGCAGGGGCATTTCATGGTATCGGGGATACCCTTACGAAAGCAAGCGACAAAGCGAAGATAAGTGGTATGAAACAGGAGCTTGCTATTGATCCAAGAGTGGCAACGTGCCTCTTTGATACCGTTTACGATTTCAGCACAAAAGTGTTTTATTGTGTAGAAAAACTGCTGATTGAAAATGATCTCATTGATGAATATGATTTCGATGAAGCTGCCGCAAATGCAAGGGCTAAAAACTATATTGCAAGAATTGCATCACAGGCATCCGCTGAAAATGTTGAAAAAGCTATAGATATCTTATGCGATTGCATACAACAGGCGCCATATTCCACCATTCTTTACGTTCACCTCTATAATCTTTTTACCGGGGGAAATCGGATATTCATTCTGCGGCCAAGTTCTTTGGTAACGAGAGAAATTATAAATTATCCCTTCTGAGCGCAGACAAAAAGATTGTTGACTCAATAAAGACCGAACCAGAGAAAACAGTTGAGAAATCCGAAAAAGATAGAAAGTTATGAAACGCTCGCAAGGGATAATCCGTACTTGAATGTAGCCACCTATGTCAAAGCTTTGGAAAAGAAAGCAATAGAGATAGAAAAAGAAGCTGAAAGAACGAGCAAGGCACAAGCACTGGAAAAGCAGATCAAGGGAAAGCAGAAAGAACTTGCCGAGATGATAATCGCAGGAAAGGAAAATCTGCTGTGGGATATGGCTGAATGTGATGATTTGGAGGCCATGATTACCTTAAAACTCTACTACTATAAGCTATCTAATCCAGCTTGTGGAGAACAGTATGCCGTTCGTGAAAAGATGACTTCATTGATACAGCGTGCAAACAGTGGCAATAAATTTGCGGAATACTTAGTTGCCTTTCTTATGCACACAGTTTTAGATTATACCCTTGGAGATGGCGATCCGTAGGACACAAAGAAGATAAGAGTAAATCTTCCGTGAAGCCAAAATATTTGCCGATGCCGGTAATATTTTAGCGATTGGAGATATTGGTAGATGGATGTGTGCAATTAACGACTCGAACAGGGTATCGAAATGATAAAGATGGCCGCCGAAAAATTGGAGCCCTTTGCGGCGCTCAAATTAGGTAATTACTATAGAGAAGGGAGCAAAGCACTAAATATTCCACAGAACCCCAGTATGTCACATTACTTTTCAACCATTGCTTTTGCATACGGATTATCTGAGAACGCAAAAACTGTAGCTGGTCCATTGGCAACGGCTGCCGAAAAGGCTACTGCGGAAAATATTCAAATGAAGGTTCAATCCGAGGCTGAAGAAACATCTGATGAAAAAAAGTCTTCGACGTCTATAGGAACAGTAGGCCCAGCCTCAATTGAGGCCCAGTCTGCTGTTGGAATGGATAAAAAGCCATTAGAAATTTCAGATGTTTCCCCATGTCCCAAAGCAGGCGAAAAAACGCAAACCACTAATGTAGCGGAAGAAGCCAAGGCGGAACCAGTTCAGTCCAAGGAAGCTGAACAACAATCTAAAACAAACGCCTCTTTTGTTGGTAATACTGCAAACAAAAAAACTCCGTCAAATTCCGCTATCAAAAAAACTCAGAGTAAAACAATGGCTCCAAAGAGCAAGGCGGTGGCCGGACTGCTAACCCTTTTTCTGGGACTTGTAGGCGCACAATGGTTTTATCTCAATAAACCTGTAAGAGCAATAGTTTATTTGGCTATTACACTTTTGGGTATATTCGTCGTTCCAGGTGCAGTATCTTTTTGGCAGTTATTTTTGTTCGGCGAGTCTATATTCTTCTTTGTCGCAAAAGCAGCCAAAGTCGAAAAATATTCTAAACGTGCCATTAAACACAAAAACAAGTGAGCAAAGAATAATCAAACAAGTGAGAGTGACGAGAACACAAAAAGTCTCGTCACTCTCACTTGCTATTTCATTCTGTGGAAGATGGCTTAATGAGTGTGGAAAGAGGGATGTTTAGACTGTTGCTCCCTACAGAAATCTTGCAATAAAGTTCCAAATCACCTCTACCATAGTATGGGGTTTTAGCATCTGGGAGATATGTAATTTTGATACCTCTATCCATACAAGGATTGCCCCACCGGGATTTTCCCCAATAGGTAGTCTTACAGATATCTCCGACGTTCCATTCACAGTTATGATCTAAAAAAGCCAGTGGTCATAGCAAAAGTTGCGGATATTTCCGCTCGAATCTGCCAGTTCAAATGTTTCCCAATATATCTCGTCAAATTGGGGCGAAATATGAAACACCCTCTTTTTTGCGTGGGGAGTCATAACTGAATAGCTGTCCCGCAGGGAAACCGGGAGTGAATCTGCTGGTATGATGCCGTCTGCTTCTTTCTGGTGCATGATGATGGTATAGAACTCTTTTCCAACAGGTAATTCGGACTGCTTACAGGCCAACAGCGCAGAGCGGAAAAAGAGAATGTTCCTTGCCATTGACCTCAAAGGAGCGGGAGCACCCCCAAAAAAGATTCCAGCACTTGCAATACACGCCAGCGCTGCCGATATTCACAAATGTAGATACTGGAATGGCCCCCAAAGGAAATGCGTAGTTCCCATCGTCATAGACAGTGCCGTCAGAGAGCACTTCCACGGAATAGCAATCGTAGGCCATATGAACATCCATCAGCCCGGTATATTCTTTGGACGGATCACCAAAGGCGGGTTCTGGGACAAAAGGCGTGTTGATCTGCTTGGTGTACTGCTCGCTAAATTTGCTTAGGCAAAGCTCGGTTTCCTGATAGACAGGATAATTGCCGTAAAGAAGTCCGTAGTCATAGAGGTGTTCATTGGAGAAAATATCGCTTTCATACAAATCAAAATATTCCGTGTAAACCTCGCTCAGATCTACAGCAATTATGATGATACGGACAGGAGCATACCGACATAGAAAGTCCTTGGAGTCCTTTACAAGCAGTCCAGCAGGCAAACAGGCGCAATCAAATATCTTGGGTGCATTCGGGTTGGTAATACTGATGGGAATTCCGGCTCCCCATATCTTTTTGCATCGTTCAATGGACAGCCGCTTGCAATAAGCTAAAGCCTTGTCTATGCTGGAAAAAGTGTGGTCATTAACTTGGTAGGAGCACCCTTCCGGAATAACGACCTTATCCAAATACTTGATTTGGTCATTCGACAGGTTCAGGCGATCTCGATGGTGCTTTTTCCTTTCTTTGGCTTTTGTTCGGGCTTCATGTATGTAATAGCCAATGTGGGAGAATTTCTTGAGGGATAATAATATATTCATAGGCTGTTCCTTTCAGTGTATTAAGGAAAAACAGCGGCGGAGTCGTGCCACAATCACGAACATCCGCCGCCTAACCGGACCTGTTGACAACATAGGCAGGAGAATAAGCCGATGGTTGCGCAACGGATCAGACTGATTAGAGAATAGCACACGGCATGGACAATAAATGTCCTTATCTTTCGCTCCACAGATTTTTTGAGATTTTTGTGCGTAATAAAGGAACATCATGGTAAATCAATCTGAAAAAGGAGAGAAAAACCATGATGAGTCCTGAAATTGAACGTGAAATGATTCGCCGCCACCGTAACGGCACGATTCGCTTCGATCACGAAGGTGAGTTTTGGCGGGACGATGAAAAGCGAACTGTAAAAATGATGTTTGAAGAAGGCTACGGCATTTCTGAAATCGCCTTTGCTGTTGGCAGATCAGAGCCGGCAGTCATGCAGCAAATTGAGAAAATGGATCTCTACCAAAGGACGCTGAACCCCTAAGCGCCACAAGTCGCCGCCCAAAGGCTCCTACTTGTTTATGTGACTCCTGCTCGCTTGATTTGAGCGCTTGTCCCCGCTGTGAAGCCCATCTTTCGGTGCAGGAGGTGGAATGAATGTTAGAGGAATATCCTGATATTCTGACAGTAGAAGAAGCCTGTGAAGCCCTGAGAATGGGCTACAATGCTATGTACGATCTCCTAAAAACAGCGGTAAGCTCAAGGGGTTTCGGAATGGCCGTGTATGGCGTATTCCAAAGCTGGCTATCAAGGAATACATATTGGAAAGCGCCAGAATCAAAGTAAAAGAGGAACGTGTCCGGTGACACGTTCCTTGCTGTTTCTTTAAGAATATGCTATAATTTGAAAAAACCTGTAGAAAGGTTGGCATCCTTATATGAAACTCAAAAGAAATTCATCTGAAAAAGTTTAAACGTTTCACAGATTTGACTATAACAGCTATTCCCTCAAGTGCTCGATTGGTTGTACTTGTTGGACCGAATGGATGTGGTAAGAGTTCCGTTTTTGATGCATTTAAGGTTTGGCAATTGTGGAAAGGATATACCGGCCTCCCCACAGACCAAAGCTACTGCAATAAAACTCCAGTAGGGCAAGATGGTTATGAAAATTCAAACAAATTAGTTGATTTATCATTTTATGATTATGATGGTGAGGATACCAATAAAAACCATTCGATTTTCTATTTTCGAACCGCGTATCGGAATGACCCTTCTCTAGCTATCAAAGGTATATCGGCGGTGGAAGCGCCTACAGCAATTGCAAATAAAAACATGATGATAGAGAACGATCAGGAGGTTGCGAAAAACTACCATCGTTTGATTTCTAAGACGCTTGAATGTGTATATGATACATCATACAACGAGAAATCGGTAGCCACACTACGTGATGAATTAATCGGAAAAATTCGAGAATCTCTAACTCGCCTTTTGGTGACTTAACTCTTTCTGGTGTGGGAAATCCCACAGAAAATGGCGACTTCCTTTTTGACAAAGGGGTTTCCAAAAATTACTCCTATAAAAATCTCTCTGGAGGAGAAAAAGCGGCGTTTTTGATTTGATATTAGACTTGGTCATTAAGCAAAATACTATCCAGACACCATTTTCTGTATCGACGAGCCAGAGGCCCATATGCATACAGCATTACAGGAAAAACTCTTAGGTGAACTTTACACTCTGATCGGAGCAAATGGTCAGTTATGGATTGCTACGCATTCACTTGGTATGCTAAATAAAGCCAAAGAACTTGAAGCCGAATGTCCGGGGAAGTGTTGCATTCTTAAATTTTGATGGATTTGATTTTGATGATGTAGTTCAGATTATGCCTTCTCCCGTTTCACATAATTTGTGGAATAGAATTCTATCTTTGACTTTAGAAAATTATCTCTACCTTACTTGCCCCGGAAACAGTAGTGTTCTGCGAAGGGACTACTAGGGGCAGGAAACGGAAAGACTTTGATGCAAAGTGCTATGCAAATATTTTCAGCACAACTCACCCGAGCACTGTGTTCTACTCATTAGAGGCTGCAACGACATCGAGGAAGACAAACTAAAGGTAATTGGGCTAACACAAGCTATTGTCCCGAACACCAATGTCATTCGAATTATTGATCGAGATGATCGAAGTGAAAATGAAGTAGAAGAACTTTCTGAAAAGGGAATTAAGGTGCTGGATAGGCGTCACCTTGAATCCTATTTACTGGACGATGAAATAATCAAAAAATGGTGCGCTACAGTTGGGAAAGCAGAGTTGGAAAATAGTGCCCTTACAATAAAGCAACAGGCGATAAATGCTAGCATTAGTCGAGGAAATGCCACGGATGATATTAAATCTGCTAGCAACGATATAGTAACCAACATCAAAAAGTTGCTTGGACTTACAGCGTGTGGAAATAATGGTGAAGCAATTATTCGTGACACAATTACACCATTAATAACACCGGATACCCAAGTATATCAACAACTAGAACGGCTGATTTTTGGTTGATGCTTATGGTGCCCAAATGGTGCCCTCACTCGTTTTGATGCTACATGAATATTCCTCTGCATCAGAGAAAAAGGTGCGACTTTTGAGCAAAACAACACATTTTAATTGACCTAGAACGGCTCGATGTGGCGGTATGGGATTCTGTTTATCCTTCGAAATCAGTTTGCGAGCAATCGCACGAGGGTTCGAATCCCTCCCGCTGCGCCAAAATGAATGACCCTGCCTGATTTGGGCGAATGCTTGGCGTTATTTTGGGTCAGGCAGGGTTATTTTAAGTATGAACCCCTTGCATTGCAAGGGGTTCATACTTTTTGTATTAAGCACCTATGCTACCGGCAAAGTACAAAACATTGAAATGATAGAGGTCAAATTCCTGTTATGCCACTGAAATATGGTCCAAAAAAAAGAATTTTCTAAGGCAGAAGATATGATTTGTGAACTTGGCCTGAAATAAGTGTGATTTGCGGCACAAGGATTCCCTATACCTGCGGTTAATTTGAATGTCTGCATCCTTCTTCCCTGTTCTTCGTATGCCAATCCTCAGCCATAGGAGATCTGATGGATTTTTCAGAAGAGGTTGAGAACATCTGCGGGTTCTGATATAATGGAAGAAACAGATGTTCGACAGGGAGGACGCCACGATGACCGATTTGCTCTCCGGCCTCAACGCTGCCCAGCGCCAGGCTGTGACCGAAACCGAAGGATTTGTCCGTGTCATTGCCGGAGCCGGCTCCGGCAAGACAAGGGCGCTCTCCCATCGTTTTGCCTTTCTGGTGAACGAGCTGGGCATCCTGCCGGGAAATATCCTCTGCGTCACCTTCACCAACAAATCCGCAAATGAGATGCGCCAGCGCATCCACATCCTCACCGGCGACAATGACACGGGCTATATCAACACCTTCCACGGCTTCTGCGTCTCCGTGCTCCAGGAGGACAGCTACGCCGTCCAGTATCCCAAGAGCTTTCTGGTGCTGGACAACGCGGACATCGACGCTATGCTCCAAATCATCTACGAGGAGCGGGGATTGACGCTGCGGGATATGACCTTCTCCGCAGCCCGGGACATGGTCGAGATGCAGAAGCTGTTCAAGCGTCCGGACTACTATCTGGATATGATCGCCATGCCTCTGGACACGCTGAAGGAGAAGTATGACCAGGCGGACACCCCGGCAGACATCATTTTCTACGGCTATCTGTATCAGGAGAAGAAGTGTTTCGGACTGGATTATAACGACCTGATCAAGTTCTCCCTGTATATTTTCCAGCAGCATCCTGACATTCGGCTCAAGTGGCAGCAGCGGCTGGAGTACATCATGATCGACGAGTTCCAGGATATCGACCAGCTTCAGTACGAGCTGATGGAGGTTCTGTGTGGTTACCACAAGAACCTCTTCATCGTGGGAGACCCGGACCAGACCATCTACACCTGGCGGGGCGCCGACGTGAAGTACCTGCTGGACTTTGACAAGAAGTTTCCGGGGACAAAAACGATTCTAATGATGGAGAACTACCGCTCTGCGCCGGAGATCTCTCTGCCGCGAATTCCCTGATCGACAAGAACCGGACTCGTATCAAAAAGGAATTCAGCCCACGCTGCCCTCCGGCAGTCCGGTCATCTGCCACTTCGCGCAGACCCAGGAGGCGGAGGCCGAATGGATAGCGGGGGAGATGAAGGAGCTTCACGAGGCGGGCACGCCATA
>VOFE01001796.1_pt1 | contig 38000 bp, 53 predicted proteins | sample 5384071 | NCBI WGS metagenome assembly VOFE01 (sample SAMN12384724, study PRJNA508395) | human gut metagenome | isolation source: healthy gut D | host: Homo sapiens
CGCATACGGCGCGTCCGTACAGCCGCGTCCGAAATACTGCCCTCGTCGAGCATCTGCTGGCCAGCGCCGCCGCGCCCGCCACATCGCCGCGCCCCAGCCGCACGAAAACGCCCTCCAGCGCCGCGCGGCTCCCGCCGCCGCCGCTGACGTGATCCGCCGCAACGCCCGCCTCGTCCCCGGCCAGCACCACCGTCACGCTCGCCCCCGGCAGCCTGTCCATGTCGCGCTCCGCCGCCGCCACCGCGCGGGCAAAGCGCGTCTGTCCGCCCCGTCCGCCATCTGCATGCTCGCCGAAGCGTCGAGAATCACCGCCACGTTCACGCCCGAACCGGGCATGGGCATGATCGGCTGCGCGATCAGCAGCGCCGAAAGCGTCAGCGCCAAAAATTGCAGCGCGAAAACAGCGACCGCTTGAGCGTGCGCCAATAGCCCTTTTTTCTTGCGCCGCTGTTCGGACAGCCGCCAGAGGTATGTGCTGGATACGGGCGTCATCTCCCGAGCGATGCCGAATCAGGCATACCGCGGCGAACACGCCCAGCGCCAGCAGCGCCCACAGCCCGCAGGATATACAAAACTCATCGGATCAGTTCCTCCATGCAGCCCCTTTGTCCTGAGTGCTTCCTCCGCGCGCTCGTCGCTGCGCATCAGCATATAGGGCACCGCGCGCGACGCGCAGAAGCGGCGGGTTTCCGCCAGAAACTGGCGCACCGTCTCCCGGTATGCCCGAAGCGCGTCGCGGTCAACGTCCATCGTCAGGCGGGACGCGCGCGCGCCCGTCTCCTCCGCGTCGCAGAAGGTGTGCCTCCCGCTCAGTTGGGGATCAAGCTCCGCCGGCGAGAGCACCTGAATCAGCATCACCTCGCGGCGGCGGCTCAGCAGCAGATCAACCGCCGCCCGCCAGTCGCTGTCCGTCAGCAGATCGGAGAGAATAAACGCCACGCCGTCGTCCGCACCGGGATTCGGATCGTTTCGGATGCACGCATACAGGTCGGTCTCCCCCCGAATTGCAGCGCGTCAAGCTTCTCGCCCGCGCGCAGGAACGATTCCCGCCCGCTGATTCGGGCGCACAGCTCCGTGCAGTGCGTGCCGGACAGCAGCCGGAAGGACACGCTGTCCATGTTGCACACCGACAGATAGCCCAGCGCGGCAGCCATCGAAGCGCCGCGAAGCCCTTCTCCGGTTCAAAGCCCATGGAGGCGGACGTATCCAGATAGACGCAGTTGCGCCCCTGCTTTTCGTCGATGAACCGCTTAATCAGGTATTTGTCAAACCGCGCGGCCGCGTTCCAATCGATCCGCCGCAGGTCGTCGCCCGGCACATACTCGCGGTAATCGGCAAACTCGGCGAGGCCGTAGGCGCGGGAGCGGCGCGCGCCGCTGTAATGGCCGCTCTTCATCTGCTGCACATTGATGTCCAGCGTCTCCAGCGCGTCAAGAAACGCGCCGTCCAGTATCCGCATGCTTCTCCCTCCGCAAAGCGCCGTTATCTGCGCTTTTTCTTCATGTCGTCCACGAGCTTGGCGATGACCTCGTCCGGCGTGACGCGCTCGGCCATCGCCTCATAGCTGAGCTTCACGCGGTGGCGCAGCACCGGGCAGGCCAGCGCGTCGATGTCCTCGTGGCTGACGTTGAAGCGGCCGGATACCATGGCGCGCACCTTCGCGCAGGTGATGAGCGCCTGCGCGGCGCGGGCTCGCGCCCAGACGGATCATCCGCGCGGCGGTCTCGCCCGCCTCCGGCGAGGAGGGCTGCGTCGAGGAAACCAGGCGCATCGTAGTTGATGATATCGTCCGTGACGGGGATTTCCTTGGCCGTCTCGCGCATGCGCAGCAGCGTTTCGCCGTCCACCACGCCGTCTGCGACCTCGTCCATGGTCTTCTGCGTCATCAGGACGATCTGCTTCATCTCCTCCACCGTCGGGTAGCGCATCAACAGCTTGAACATGAAGCGATCCACCTGCGCTTCCGGCAGGGCGTAGGTTCCCGCCTGCTCCAGCGGGTTCTGCGTCGCCAGCACGAAAAACGGCTCCTCCATGTGATAGTCCTTGCCGTCCACCGTCACCGTATGCTCCTGCATGGCTTCCAGCAGCGCGCTCTGAGATTTTGGCGTGGCGCGGTTGATTTCGTCCGCCAGCACGATGTGGCTGAAAATCGGACCGGGACGGAACGTGTATACCGCGTTGCCCTTCTCGTCCTTCTCCAGCACGTTGGTGCCGGTGATGTCGGCGGGCATGAGATCGGCGTGAACTGAATCCGGGAGAAGGGCAGGGAAAACACGCGACCCAGCGAACGGATCAGACGCGTTTTGCCGATTCCCGGCACGCCCTCCAGCAGCACGTTGCCGCCCGCGATCATCGCGATCACCGTCAGCTCCACGATATCCTCCTGACCGATGATATCGCGCCCCACCTGCTCAAAAATCGCTTTGCACTTGTCGGCAAACAGCCGCATCCGCTTCGTTGACCATCCTGTTATTCCTCCTGCATCCGTTATAATCCGTTCATGTAGGCCTGCGCCGCTTCCCGAAGCGCCTGCGGGAACGTTTCATCCTCGATCATCGCCAGATACGCCGCGTAATACCGGCCGTATACCTCGCCGTAGGGCACCGCGCCCATCGGGCGTTCGCGCGCGTCGGCCGAAAGCCGCTGCCGCTCGCCGCGCTCGTTCAGCGCGCCGGGCTGATAGCCGCTGGCCTTGAGCGCCTCCGGCGGGTCGTAAACGTATTCCGTCTCCATCCGGCTCTTGGGCTTTTCGACGTTCGCCGCCTCGGGCGACGGCGCGCCGGACGGCTTGCTCCCCTTCCCGTAATCCATATGGGCAAAGGGATCGTAGCGTTCGCCCTCTTCGGGCACGCCCAGATAATCCCGGATGTACGTCTCCACCGTTTCCAGCGCCGTGTCGATCATCTGCGTGTTGTCCCGCCCGTTGTAGACCATCTCCGCCGCGCTTTCCAGACCGCCCGCGAACATCATCATCGCCTGCCGGAGCTGCTCCTGGCTGTTGTCCCGCAGGGGCTTGGCCAGCGAGCCGTTGACGTCGTAGACGAGGTTCATCAGCGCGTCCACCTGCTCCATACCGGTCTTTTCATGCAGTCGGCGGCCCATGCTGTCCAGAATCATGACGACCGTGTCCATATTCTGGTCGTAAATCGCCTCGCCCAGCTTTTTGCAGGCTCTCGTATTCGATCATCGCCGCCGTGTAGGTGTCGCGCGGGGTCAGCTCCTGCACCGTCTGCTCCATGCCGGTCATCGCGTCGCGAATCTCCTGCACCGCCGCGATATCCGCGTAGCCCTCGTCCAGCCGCGTCAGCAGCTCGTCCAGCCGCGCCACCAGCTTGTCCCGCTCCGCCGCGTCGATGTCGCTTTCCGCCACGTCGGCGCGCAGCGTCTGCATCATTTCGCGCAACGCGGCGATTTCCTCGCTCTCCTGCTGTGCCTCCGGCGTCGCCGCCGCGACGAACCCCTGCACGCGCTCCACCGCCGCCTCCGGCAGCAGCGGCGCCGCCGCAATCATCGCCGCCAGCACGCAGCACGCGGCCAGCGCCTTCTTCCGCCAGCGCATCGGCAGCGCGCGCACGTCCGTTTTTTTTTCAGCCTGTCCGCCGTGTCTTCCCGCTGAAGGCGGCAGAGCACGCCGGAATCGCCGGAAAATTCCATCGCGGTCGCCACGCGATCCATCCCTGCAGAGCGCGTCCAGCCGCGCGGCCATCCCGCTTCTGCGTCGGGCGATAGCGCAGCGCGTACAGCGCCGCCGCCAGCAGCGCCCATACCGGCAGCATCAGCGCCTCCGGCCTTCCGACCGCGCCGCCGAAGCAGCGCCGCGCCAGCGCGAGCGCCAGCCAAACCGGCAGCGCAAACAAGCCGCTGACGCACACCGCGCGCAGCGCGGCCCGCGGCCAGCCTTTTTGAAACGGGCGCAGCGCCCGGCTGATTTCCTTCTCCATCCCGCTTCTCCCTGTCGTTCACGCTTTTCGCGCACAGTCGCGCTCAGCGCTTTTTTCCCTCGTCCCTGCCGTGGTTGGCGGTCATCATCTGCACGACGTATTCCACAAACCGACGCTCCGCGTCCGTCATGGCCACGCCCCGCATGACGGCCATGTTGAAATCCAGCGTCAGCCCCAGATCCTCGATTTCCCGCGTCTGAAGCAGCGCGTTGTTGAGATTCCCCGGCGGCAGGCAGAACGAGATATAGCCCGCGCTCTGGATCAGCTCGACCGCCTGCTCCCATTCCGCGCCGTCAAGGATGATCTGCGGCGGACAGCCCACGCTTTCCAGCCGGTTTTGGAGCTGCCGCATCACTTCGGGGTCGCTGTTGACCAAAATAACCTTGCAGCCCTTGAGATCTTCCATGCGCAGCGCCGCCTTTTCGCACAGCGTGTGCGTCGAGGACATCAGCACGCGCAGCGGCGCTTCCCGGTGAAAGAGAATCTCCAGCTCTGGGTCGTCAATCCGCCCGAAATACAGCCCGATCGTCTCGCGATACTCGTTGAGCGCCTCTTCCAGCTCCTGCAAGGAATAATTGTGCGTGCTCAGCGACATATCCGGGTTGGAGAGCACGAACCGCGAGAGAAAGTTGCGCGGGAAGAAGCTCAGCATGCCCCACGTCATGCAGACCTCCGCGCGCATCTCCCGCTGTGCCGCCGCCTTGCGAACGTTGCTGACCATCATCTCGTATTTGCGGATGTAGCGCGGCGCATAGCGCGCCAGCGCCTGCCCCGCCGGGTCAGCGTCACGCCCGAGCGCCTGCGCACAAAGAGCTGAAAGCCCAGCTCGTTTTCCAGCCTGTCCATCGCCTTGACCAGACCGGGCACGGAGATATAGAGCTGCTTCGCCGCGGCGTTGAAGCTGCCCGTGCTGCTCACCAAAGAAAAATACTGGATCTGCTTGACGTCCATGCGCACCTCCGCGTCGCGCGAAATATGCCCCGCCGCTTTTGCCGCCGAAACAGCAAAGCCCGCCGCCTCTTTGATGAGACGGCGGGCCGATACGGCTGATTACATCCTCAGGTCGGTCGGGCCACTGCCCGCCTCCCGCCGGATTTTTTTAAATCAGGATTAGGAGGTCTTGTGAGAGAACGCGGTCATGATGCCGCCGGTGATGGCCTGGCAGTCAACCGTCGCGCCGGAGACGGCGTCAACGCCCATATCCTGCGTCTCGATGATCTGCTTGGTGAACGCGGCGAACTGCTCGTCGTTCATGAACATGTTCTCGCGGCCCTCGCCCACGGCGATGCCCACAAGCTTCTTATCCTTGATGGTGTAGATGACCTCGAACGGATCATGCAGACCCTGAACCATGACGGAATAGTCGCCATCCGCGGCCTCAGCCCACGGAGCAGCAGCGCCGCCGCCGAAGGTCGGGGTCAGCTCGGCACGGCCGCCCAGCATGGTATCCACCGCGGCACGGCCGGAGCAGATCGCCTCATGCAGGTAGGTGCCGTTCTGGTACAGGTTGCAGACCAGGGAGCCGATTTCGCCGGCGGGTAGAGACCCTCGATCGGCTCGCCGTCCCAGTTGAGAACCTGACCCTTGATGTTGCGGCGCGCACCGCCGGAGCAAGCCGGCATGGACGGCACTTCTTCGATCGCGTAGAACGGGCCCTGCTCGATCTTCGCCATCGTGGTGATGTCGCGGCCGAAATCGGTGTCTTCACCGGCGTCGACCATCGCGTTGAACTTATCCACCTCAGCGCGCAGCATCGCCGGATCCTTGCCGATCTTCTCGGCCAGCTCCTCGATGGTGTCCGCCTTGATGATCCAGCCCCTCCAGCTCGACGGAGTTGTCCCTCGGACCAGTGATACGGGTTGCGGCAGGTCACCGGCCAGCCGATCCAGGCGTTGACCAGCGGCTGCGCCGCTTGAAGCAGTTGTCGTCCATAATCATATGAACCGGCTGCTGACGGGCGATCGGCACATCGACGTACTTGCCGTGCTCGTAGTACTTCATGTGCTGGCGCTGATAGGAATCGGCCTCGTTGTAGTAACGGGTGCCGTCGGCGGCGACTTCCATCCACGCGCCGTGCGCCATATAGAACTGACGAACGAACGTCGTCTCAAAATCCGGAACCTTGATGCCGTGGAAGTAGCCGCAGGACATGGTCTGGCCGTCCATATGCCAGAGCTGAGCGCCCAGCGCCATCTCCATCTTCACGCCGTCGCCCGTGACGTACGGGGAGCCCGCGTTGTAGATGCGGTCGCCGCCGTTGAACTGGCGGTACATGTCCATATCGCCCTCGTAGCCGCCGGTGCCAGCAGAACGCCCTTGCGCGCCTTGGTGTAGATCACGGAGCCGTCCGGCTTCTTCACGCCGACGCCTTCCACCTTCTTGGTGATGGCGTCCTGCACGAGGCAGATCACCTGATGCTCGTAGAGCGGCTTCGCACCGCGATAACGGGCAGCCTTGTCAAAGCCGTTCCAGCAGCCGCCGTTCTCGAAGGAGAGACCGCCGTTCTTGTCGCGGAAGTGACCCGTCGCGCCGACGAAGTTCGCGCCCGGCAGATCCGGGAATTCGACCAGCAGGGTGCCCCAGCGCAGCGCGCCGCCGCCGGAGTAGCCGACTTCGTAATCGACCGGCTCGAGAACCGCCTGAATCCACGGCAGATCCGTCGCGAACTCATTGGTCAGCCAGTTGAAATCCTTTCTTCGGAATGACATGCGGCTCGTTCATCGCGCGCATGTAGGTACGCCAGGTCTCCAGATCGTTGGGGTCAACGAAGATGACGCACTGGCCGGAGGCAATCGCCTGGCCGCCCGCGTTCTCCTCGTCGGACTTATCGTAAATCACAGCGTCAACGTTGTGGTCGATTTCGTAAGCCTCGATATAAGCCGCCGTGCCCGCCATGCCGTAGCCGCAGATGACGATATCGTGCTCCTCGTCCCACTTCACGTTCTGGCTGTCCAGAACCCACTTGCTGGAATTCTTGTGAGCCGGCTTTTCCTCTTCCGCTTTCGCGTTGAGCACGCCGGCGCCGAGCAGACCAATGCCCGCAGCGCTCATCGCGGTCGCTTTCAGGAACTCCTTACGGGGAAATGTTCTTCGCCATGTAAATCCTTCCTTCCTTACATGTGTTTGTCGAACCTGTGAGGGCGGCGCGGCACAATTGCCCCGCGTCCCTTCTTTGACAACAGATTATCACACTCACCCCGGCGTGTCAAGACATATTTCAACCTGTTTTTCACATTGTAGAAACTTTTGGTTTATACAAGACATCTGACCAGTTTGCCGCTTTTTCCATGGATTCATCTGCATTTTTCATGTATCATTCGTCTTTCATCCTTTTGTTCACGGATATACCCTTTTCGCGCATTTTCCGGATTGTTTGTCATAAACCAAACAGATATACCCGATTTTACGCGCTTCCCGCCGCCCTTTTCGATATAAAACCGACACGAAAACAAAGGAGAGCCGCCGGACCCTCGCCCGACAGCTCTCCTGTTTTTTGATTTTTTATGATTCCACCGGCACGAGCTGGCCGTCCGCGCCGATCTTCATCACGTCGTCGTCCGCGCCGCCGACGACGAGCTGATCCGCGCCGTCAAGGCCGAATCCGTCGTAGGCCGCGCGCAGGTCGGAAACGTTGTACTGCATCACCGCCGCGCCGCTCTTGTTCAGCAGGGTCACGGTCGTGATGTTCGTGCGTTCCAGCACCTCCAGCACCTTTTCGTCAAAGCGCATCGTCAGCTTCTCCGGGTTTTCGTCGTTCACGCGCAGGCTGACGCTCTTGCTGCCGTCCGCGCTCCAGCTCAGCTCCTCGCGGAAGTTTTCGCGCGTCTCGCCGACGAACAGGCGCAGGTTGTAGCTGTGGTAGCCCAGATAGAGCTGCTTCACCCAGTACGGGCTGCCGTATACGCCGCCGACAGCGCCCGCCTGACGCTTCATCTCCATCTCGTGGCGGAAGGCTTCCTCGCTCAGGTCGAGACCCTCTGCCGGTTCTTCGTCGCCTTCGACGAGGATGGTCACCGCTTCATATGTGACCTCGTCGTTTTCGCCGACGCACTTAATCAAAACGGTGTATTCGCCCGGCTTCTCCCAGATGGGCAGCGCGGCCAGCTGGCTCTGAATTTCCGCCTGCGTGGTGCTGCTGGTCACGTTGAGCATCGCGTCCGCCTTTTTTGCCGTTGGCGCTGGCAGTGCCGCTGTTTTGATCCTCGATGACCACCATGCCCTCGCCGCGGTTCTCGCCGGTGAGCACGCCCTCGCCCGCGTCGCCCGGCTTGGCCTCTTCGCTGGTGACGCTTTCCGGCGCGGTTTCGTCGTCGTGATACGTCTTCTGCGTGTCCCTCGCCCTGCGGCTCGTCCTCCGGCTCGTCCGCGAAAACGGCCGCCTTCAAATCCGGCGCATTCTTGCCCGACTCCTGCTTGCCGATGCTCGCGATCGTCACCATCGAATCCGGCCGTTCGTCCAGCCCTTGATGTCGCCGTAAACCGTGCCGTCCCGTCCGTTGCGAATCCCGGCATAGCCGTGATTGCCCGCGCCGACGGCCATGTTGCCATATACGTCGCCGTTATTATTGAGCTTCACGCGGCCATCCTCGGCGTAGCCGCCCATGCCGCCCTCGATCCAACCGTTGTTGGTCGCGGTGGCCTGACCCTTGAGGTAGCTCTCCACGCTCATCATGCCGGACGCGCCGTTTTCGGTGTTGGTAAGGGTGAGCGATGAGCCGTCGCCCTTTGACCAACCGCTCATATTGCCTATCCACATAGCCGTCGTTCTTCGCCTCGGTTTTGCCGCCGACCAATGCGTTGGCCAGGAGCTTGCCCACGTCGCCTTCGTTTTTGATGGTCGTGGTCGCGCCCTTGCCCGCCGAAAAGCCGTCCAGCGCGTCTTTGACTGTGCCCTGATTCGTCAGGGTCATCTTGCTGCCTTCTCCCTGCGCGCTGCCCCTAAATTCACCCACAACAGTACCGGTGTTCTCATTGTTCACCGTTGCGCCATCCAGCGCGTCCACTTGCAGCATCTTTTCCATCATGCCGGCATTGCTGACCTGCGTATCTTTGAAGGCGGAAATCATAACGTTTCCTTGAACCGTTGTGTCTTCGTCAAATGTGATTTCTTTAATGCCACTCTTCCCGAATATACTCACATAGACGCTGTAATCGCCCAGCCCCTCATCGTTGGATTCTTCAATCGTGACGTTCTTGAATATAAGGCCATAAATATCATCAGCCAACTTCGGCACCGATGGCGCGCCGCCGACCATCACGCCGCCCGTAATGGTTCCGCCCTTGATGGTTGCTTTTCCATCTGCGTCAACCTGAATCCATGTCGTTTCGCCTTCCGTTTCTCCACTGACCTCTTGAAAATCCGTTTGACCTCTGGAATAGTTCTTGATTGCCTGAACAACATTTCCCCACGTTACCGCGCTGGCCGTCATCGGCTGCAAAAGCATCGCCGCTGACAGGGCGAGCGCCGCCGCGCGCTTCAAATTCGCCATTTTCCGTTCCTCCCTATGTTTGGTTAAGATATATGTTACCCCCCATTCCAAAAAGTCAATATCATTTGCGCCGTTATTCAACGAATTCCGCATCTTTAATTGGTAAGATTTAATCGTTTTGCACAAAATAAGCGGGTCGTCCAACAAACGTCAGACGACCCGCCCTTCGGGGATTCCCTTACATATTCTCTCTGACCACGCGCTCGATGTATGCTTTCTGCGCCTCGGTGAGCGTCGGGAACGGCTTTCGGCAGCCGCCGCAATCCACGCCCTGCGTCTTGAGGATGTGCTTGATGGACGGGAACAGCGAGCAGGAGACGAGCGCCTGCATGATGTTGTTCGCGCGCTTCTGGAGCGCCTGCGCCTTCGGGATATCCAGCGCGCTGTACGCCGCCTCGATTTGGTTGAACAGCGGCAGGGTGAAGTTGAACGTCGAGCCAATCGCGCCGTCCGCGCCGAGGATGCGCGCGCCGATGTATACCTCGTCAAACCCGCCGTAGATGACCAGCTCCGGGTTCAGGTCGTGGATGCGCTCCATCTGGTAGAGATTGAGGCTGGTCTGCTTCACGCCCGCAATCGTGCCGTCGGTCAATATGCCGCGGATGTGGTCGTCCGCGATATCCAGCTCCACGCCGGTGTTGCCCGGAAAGTTGTAGAGGAACAGCGGCAGATCGACGGCCTCGCGCAGCGCACCGTAATACGCGCTGATGGCCTTCATGCCGAATTTGTAGTAATACGGCACGGTGGAGATCATCGCGTCGTAGCCCAGCGCCTTGGCCGTCTTGGCGTATTCGATGGCCTCGTCGGTCGAAATCGCGGCAACGGAAGCCATCAGCTTCGTCTTTTCGCGGTTTTTCGTATTGCGCGGCGGCCTGCAAAGCCCTCCACGCGCTCCTCGTGCGTCAGCAGCGGGCACTCGGCGCTGCTGCCGCCGATCAAAAAGCCCTTCGCGCCCTCGGCGATGGTCTTGTCCATCAGCTTATGGAGCGCGGGCGCACTGAATCTGCCCTGTTCGTCATACGGGGTCACGGCGGCGACAAAAAGCCGCCCATATCCTGCATCTTCTTCATGCGAATTTCTCCTTTTTTATCCTCGAAACGGCGCGAGAACGCCGTGCGTGACGATGTAGCCCTCCTGCGCGGCGGCGAGCAGCGGGCCGTCCGCCTTTGCGTCGTCGGTGTACATGGCGCGGATTTCAAACGCGCCGACCGCTTCCCCGATGCGGCGCAGCTTCTCCTCGCCCTTGCAGTTTTTGCCGATCAGCGCGCCGGTTTTCGCGTCGCACTTCGTGCCGATGAGCCGCGGCACGCCGAGGATTTTCGCCGCGTATTGCAGCTCAAACTCCGGCGACGCGGACGCGATCACGATCGGCAGATCGCGCGGCCGGTCAAAAACCACCGCCCCAGCTTGGCGCGCGTCCGCTCGTCCTGCCAAAATAGCTCGGCCTCTTTTTCAAGGCTGAACCGCTTGGCCATTTCGCCAAAGAGCACGCTCTTGAACTGCGTCAGGTTGCGCCTGCCCAGCGCGAGCAGCACCGATGTGCCGATGAACCTGGGCAGCCCCGCCAGCACGGCGGGATGGCGGCGCAGGCAGAACCGCGTAAAATCCACCGTGGAATCGCCGTCGTAAATCGTGCCGTCAAAATCATAAACGTCGATGCGCATACGTTCCTCCGTCCTTGTTTCCGTCGCGGTTAGTATACCATGTTTCGCAAAAAAGAGAAGGGGAAAACGCCAGCCGGTCTCTCGCGCGCGGGGCGTTTTTCGGCCAAACGCGGCTGAGCCGATAGATTTATGGTTGGCTTTTGGCCGGTTTCCGTTATAATGGAGGTAACATCATGAATCAGAAAGGGGCTTGTTTCTATGTCCAATCGAATATCCCGACGCCGCACATCACCGCCAAAGAGGGCGATTTCGCATCCACCGTGCTGATGCCGGGCGACCCGCTGCGCAGCAAGTTCATCGCCGAAACGTATCTGGAGAATCCCGTGCTGGTCAACGACACACGCGGCGTTCAGGGCTATACCGGCCTGTACCACGGCAAGCGCGTCTCCGTGATGGCTTCCGGCATGGGCATACCCTCCATCGGCATCTATTCCTACGAGCTGTTCAATTTCTACGGCGTGGAAAACATCATCCGCGTCGGCACGGCGGGCGGCCTGTCCGACAGCGTGAACGTGCGCGACGTGGTGATTGGCCTGTCCGCGTACACCAATTCCAACTTCGGTCGCCAGTTCGGCTTTGACGGCAACGTTGCGCCGTGCTGCTCTGTTCAAGCTGCTGGAGCAGGCCGTCGCCGCCGCGCGCCGGATGGGCATAGAGCCAACCGTCGGCCCGCTGTATTCCTCGGATATCTTCTACGACGAATCCGGCATGTCCGGCAAGCTCAAGAAGCTGGGCGTGCTGGCGGTGGAGATGGAATCCGCCGCGCTGTATCTGAACGCGGCGCGCGCGGGCAAGAACGCGCTCGCCATCTGCACCATTTCGGATCACCTCAGCAAGAACGAATCGCTCGACGCGCAGGCGCGCCAATCCTCCTTCACCCAGATGATGGAAATCGCGCTGGATATCGCGTGAAAGGATGATGCACTGTGCTGAACCGAATTTTTCTTTCCGCCGATATTGAAGGCACCTGCGGCATCGCCCACTGGGCGGAGACCGAGCTGGGCAAGCCGGATTACGAGCCCTTCCGCCGCCAGATGACCCGGGAGGTCGCCGCCGCCTGCGAGGGCGCGTTCGCCGCCGGATGCGAGGGGATCTGCTGATTAAGGACGCGCACGACAGCGCGCGCAACCTGATCCCCGCCGAACTGCCGGAGCGCGTGAGCATCTTCCGCGGCTGGGGCAGCGACATCCACTCGATGATGTCCGGCATTGACGCGAGCTTCTCCGGCGCGATTTTCACCGGCTATCATTCCTCCTCCAACACGGACGCCAGCCCGCTGTGCCACACGATGAACCTGGATAACGTGTCCATCCGCATCAACGGTATTCAGGCCAGCGAGCTGGTCATCAACACCTTCGCCGCCGCGCTTTACGACGTGCCGGTGCTGCTGGTGACGGGCGACCTGGGCGTGTGCGAGCAGGCCAAGCGGCTCTGCCCCGCGATTTACACCGTGCCGGTCAGCCGCGGCTGCGGCAACGGCTCGATTTCGATCCATCCGTCGGAGGCCGTCCGCCGCATCCGCGAAAAGGCCGAGCTGGCCGTCGCGGACGGCGTCGCCCACCCGGAGAAATTCACCGTCGCCCTGCCGAACAACTTTGACGTTGAAGTGGAGTTTGTGAAGCACAACCGCGCCCGCCGCGCGAGCTTCTACCCCGGCGTGAAGCAGCTCGGCCCGCGCACGGTGCGCTTTCTCTTCGGACGCATACTACGACGTGCTGCGGTTCTTCATGTTCTGTTTATAACGCCTTCCTCCGCGCGCGAAAATCCATCCATAAAAAAAGCAACTTGGGCAGGTTATCTTTGCCTCAGTTGCTTTTCTTTGTGTATGCGGCGTTATTCCTCGCCTTTTCCGCCTTTTCGACGATCTCTTCCATATTCAGCCGGTGGTGGGCGCTTTTCGGCGGCGTGAGCAGATACAGCCGGTAGCGCTCGCGCACGTCTTCCACGTCCTCCCGGCTGGCGGGATAGGCGCGCTGGTGCATAATCAGCGTGTTGGCGCTCGTGCGCTTGAAATGCATCTGCCCGTAGACAAAGCCGTGCTGCGGGCAGACGGAAATCGCCAGATAGCGCCCCGCCCGCCGTCAAACCACGGCGTATCAAACGCGGTTCGCTTGCCGCAGGCGAGGGGCAGGGCAGGCTCATCAGCCGCTGATCCGCCAGCGCGTCCGTCTGAAACATGTACGGCGTGGGCAGCGAGCGCAGCGCGGAGGCGGCAATGCGGCTCTCCTTTTCCAAAATGTGCTCAAGCTGCATGCGCCGCTCGGGCGCGAGCGCCGTCACCGCCCGATCCACAATGGGCAGCAGCGCCGCCGTACATTCCGCGTCGTTCACCGCGCGGTGCGCCGCCACATCCAATTCGACGTTCATCAGCTCCATCGCCGCGTGCAGGTTCATCTGCTTGTGCTCCCCGCCGAGGCAGCAGAAGCCAAAGACGAGCTGCGCGTCAATCGGCGGCGCAAACGGCATCGGAGTCATGAAAAACGCGGCGTTGCGCTTGAGCACGGGATAATCGTCCCGCCCCCACGTCACAAGCTGCGCATCCTCGCCGCACCACGCGATAAAATCGCCGAAAACGTCCGAAAACGAGCGTCCCTGCGCAAGCTCCTGCTCGGCGATGCCCGTCACCTGCTTGATATGCTTATCCAGCCGCTTATACACGCGCGGGCGAATCAGCTCGCTGAAGCGCGAAACCACGTTCCCCGCGCGATCCACGCGGCACGCGCCGATTTCAATGATCTCGTGCGGCATGCGGTGGTTCGGGTTATAGCCGCTCTGGTTCCATTCAAATCAAAAACGATGATATTTTGTATAGCCTGATTGAGCAAAGAAAACATGTTCCACATCCCATTAAACGCAAATCCGTATTCTTTTTCGCTTTGCAGCACATCCTATTGTACCGCATCGGCCTTCATTTTCATAGAGGAAATTCTGTTTTGCGGCCATTTTATACTAATTCGCAGTTAAAATGCTTAACAGAGCGCATCAGATTTTTTGTTCTGACGAAGCCAAGTGAAGTGAGGCGTACTGGAGGTACGTTGAACGGAACGAGGCAAAGTCAGAGCGAAAAAGATGGTGCGCGGATTAAGCCATTTTAACAAGAATTAGTATTAATCAAAACTTTCCGTGCGCATCGGTTGAATCTCCGCGCGTTTTCTGCTATGATTACCCGTAAAAGCGGGCTGAGCCCGCCTTCGCTTCCGCCAAAGTCGGCAAAGCGTCCAAGTCCTGCTCACGCGGGCGATTTTACGCGATTTCCCTATACGTTTACGTTAAAAAGCGGGCTGAGCCCGCCTTCGCTTCCGCCGAAGTCGGCAAAGCGTCAAGTCCTGCTCACGCGGGCGATTTTACGCGATTTCCTATACGTTCACGTTACAAACCACGAGGGAGACGAACACGGATGAATCTTTTCGATATTCTCGGCCCGGTGATGGTCGGGCCGAGCAGCTCGCACACGGCCGGCGCGGTTCGGTTGGGGCGCATCGCGCGCAGGCTGCTGGGCGAGGGCACGCCGTGCAGGGCGAGCATCACGCTGTTTGGCTCCTTCGCCGCAACCGGCTGCGGCCACGGCACGGATCGCGCGCTGATCGCCGGTCTGCTGGGCTTTCAGCCGGATGACGAGCGCATCGCCGGCAGCTTTGGCTGGGCGGAAAAGGCAGGGGCTGTCCTTTTTCCTTCGCCACGTCCCACGTCGTCGGCGAACACCCGAACACCGCGCGCGTGGAGCTCGTCGGCCGGAGCGGCAAAACCCTGTCGATGACCGGTTCGTCTCTGGGCGGCGGGCGCATCATGGTGGTGGAGATGAACGGCCTGCGCGCCAACTTTTCCGGCGACCTGCCCACGCTGATCGTGCAGAACATCGACCAGCCCGGCCACGTCAACGAGGTCACCGGCATGCTGACCGAGCGCGGCATCAACATCGCGACCATGCAGCTCTACCGCGACCATCCGGGCGGAAACGCCGTGATGATTATCGAGACGGACAAGGCCGTCCCGCCGGACGGCCTCGCGTGGCTGGAACGCTGCGAGGGCATCACGCGCGTGACGTTCATCGACGCGAGCGGGAAGAATAACAGGGGAAATCGATATGGCCATTGAATCGCTTCAGGCGCTTGTGACGGCAAGCGAAAACCGGATATCTGCGACGTCATCATCGAGAGCGACTGTGTGGATCGCGGCGTGACGCAGGCGGAATCCCTTGAAAAGATGCGCGGCCTTTACGCCGCCATCCGGCGCGCGCAGCGCGGCTATGACCCAGTCCGCCGCCAGCGGCTATGGTCGGCGGGCTCCGCTCCGCCAGCGGCATGGTCGGCGTCATCGCGCACGGCGAGAAAAATGCGCGCCTGCATGTGCAGCGCCGAGGGCAAAACCATCTGCCGGTGGGGATTACATCGGCGGGGTCATCGCGCAGGCGCTGGAGATGGGCGAAAGCGGCGGGCTGCCAGGCGGAAATCGAAATGGCCAGCGCGAACTTGGGCGGATGAGCCGGGTCATCCGGGGTCCAGCCGCACTGGCTGCACTTGGCGGGAGCCGGGGCGGGCTTGGGGCTGCCGCAGTTACAGCAGAACTTGCCGGTGTTGGAGGTGCCGCAGCTGCATACCCAGCTGTCGGCTGCGGGTGCCGGGGCAGGCTTGGGGCTGCCGCAGTTTGCACAGAATTTGCCGGTGTTGCCGGTCTGGCCGCAGCTGCACGTCCACCCGGCGGGGGCAGATGCCGGAGCCGGGGCAGGCTGTGCAGCGGCCTGCTGCTGGGCACCCATCTGGTACAGGTTCTGGGCGTTCATACCGCCTGCCGCACCGGCCATATTCATGCCCATAAAAGCCATGGCGGGGCCTGCGCCCTGATTGCCGGCTGCGGTCTGCATGGCACTGGCCTGTGCGCCGACAAGATGCGCAGCGGCGCGGGTCGGGTCCATAAAGGCTGCGTTGCGCTGCATTTCCTTGAGCATCTGCTCGTCTTCCTCGCTGGCCTTCACGCTGGAAACGCCGAAGGATACGATCTCGATGCCGCGCAGCTTGCCCCACTTGGCGCTCAGCACATCGTTGAGGGCCTCGGCAAGCTCCATCGTGTGGCCAGGCAGTGCGGAATAGCGGATGCCCATATCGCTGATCTTGGCAAAAGCGGGCTGCAGGGCGGTCATCAGCTCGGATTTCAGCTGCCCGTCGATTTCATCGCGGGTGTAGCCTTCCTCAACATTGCCGCAGACATTGGTGTAGAACAAAATGGGGTTGGTGATGCGGTAGCTGTACTCGCCGAAGCAGCGGATGGCAATGTCGATGTCGATGCCGGCGCGCTGATCCACCACGCGGAAGGGGATTTTCGCCTTATCGGCGGGCACGTCGCAGGTGAGCTTGCCCGTCTGGCCGTTGATGGCGAAGGTATAGGTCTTGCCCTCCTTCACGGTGGTCATCAGCCACACGGGCAGCAGCGCGGGCGTCGCCCGTCCGCCTTCCGTCTCAATGCGCTTGCTGCGCTCGCTGACCTCGTCAGCCCGTCACCGTGTCGCGCAGGGTCCTTCCACGCTGCGCTCCACGCGCTCCACGGCGCGCTTTTCGCAGGCGTCGCTCTCCGCGTCCGCGTGATCCGCCATCGCGCCGGCCAAAACGGCGCTCTGGAAGGGAATCGCGGCGCTCAGGTCGTAGGGCTCCAGCGACTCGGTGATCTTGTCGTCGAGCTTCACGCTGCCGTCCACGGGGATGTTTTCAAAGCTCATCTGCCCCCGGCGGCGCACCAGATAGTGCCTCGTGCGGGAAACCTCCCACTCGCCCTCCTGCTCCGTCGTCGTCGTCTGCGCGTCGTAGACGATATCGCCGCGCGCGTCGCAGTCAAACAGCCAATAGGGCACGTACAGCCGACGCATTTCCGCAATGCGGTTCCGGCTGTTCAGAAAGATATTCGGCAGCAGCCGCTTGCCCTTGAAGTAATCCTCAAACTGCTTCTGCGCCTGTTCCTTCGTCACGACGAACGGAATCACCTTTTCCGGCTTCACGCCGCCTTCGAGGCGGTCGGGCAGGATGGTCGGGCTGCCGCAGTAGGGGCACTCGGCGGCGGTGGTGGTATCCTCGGTCATCAGCTCCGCGCCGCAGTTCTTGCAGTGATAGATCTGCACGCCTTCCTCGTCCGCCTGAAACCCTTCCTTCGGCCGCTCGAACACGATCTGTTCGCCGCTCTCCGCCGTGTTCAGCATTTCCAGCGCTTCCGGCTCAAAGCTGTTCCCGCAGGAGGCGCATTCCAGCTTGCCGCTTTTGCCGCTGAAGGTCAGCGGCCCGCCGCAGCAGGGGCAGTTGTAACTGGCTGTACTCATACATGCATCCTTCTTTCATGTTGCACAATGTTGTAATCGAGGCTATTTCCCCGTAAGCTCGTATTCGGGCGCTGGGGCAGGCCGTTTGACCCGCTTATACTAATTCGCAGTTAAAATGCTTAACAGAGCGCATCAGATTTTTGTTCTGACGAAGCCAAGTGAAGTGAGGCGTACTGGAGGTACGTTGAACGGAACGAGGCAAAGTCAGAGCGAAAAAAGATGGTGCGCGGATTAAGCCATTTTAACAAGAATTAGTATTACTTTGCGCGCGGCTGATCGCAGTATTTGCAGCGCATCGCGCCGCCCTTTCGCTCGCGGTTCTTCGCGCCGCAGCCCGGGCAGACCCACTGCACATACTCGTATTCCGGCGTATACAGCTTCACCGTCCGCTCATCCGCGTTGATTTGCAGGTTTTGCAGGTAGCCGCTGCTGACGAGCGCCCTGAGCTTTTGGGGCGCTTTGGCGGAGGAAAGCGTGGTTTGAAGCTGATCGAAGGTCAGGCTTTCCTCCGGCGTGGCGAGCAGCGTCCCCGCGATGCGCCGGGCGCTGGCGCTCCGCCGGTAGTGCGCGAAGGTGCGCACGACCGGCGTGAACAGCGCGGCCAGCAGCAGCACCGCCATCACCCCGGAGAGCGTTTTGCCTTCCCTGAACAGGTCAATGCCTGCGGAGGCCGCGCCCAGCCCGAAGATCGTGCAGACCGCCACAACGGGGATCGACAGCCGCCTTTTCTCCTGCGCCTTTTCGTCAGATACGGATTCGTCGTGTTTCCGGCCATTATTCGTTCACCGCCGCCTGACACGCTTCAAACGCCTCGTAGGGATCGCCGCCGCCGATGACCGCATAGATGCCGTCGCCGTATTCTTCCATGTAGCGCATCGGCTCGTTAATCAGGTAATACAGCTCGTTTTCGCCGGGGGACGACGTCCTCCGCCAGATTGCAGGCGCGGCAGGCGACATAGAGCTTGTCGTTGTAGTGATCGACGCGGAACTGCGCGTAGAAGATTTCGCTGTTGATCAGCGTGGTCAGCACCGCCAGCGGCTCAAAGACCGCCTCTTCCCCCTGAATCGGCGCATCCACAGTCACGGACAGCATGTCGTCGTCCACAAAGACCATCACATTCACATATTCCAGCGCGTTTTCAAGGGCGAAGCTCATCGAAAACGTGTAGTCGTCGTATTCGTATTCGTATCCGTTCTCGTCCAGAAAGCCCTGAACCATGTTCTTCATCTGGTCTTCCTTGCTCATCGGGGCGGATTCGGCGAGCGCCGCGCCCGTCAGGGTCAGCATCATCACCAGCGCCAGCGCAAGCATCATCATTTTCTTCATGGAATACATCCTCCTTTTGATTGGTTTCTTCGTCGGTTAGATTCCCTCGGGCGAAGTGCATCATCATGGAACCGAAATAATCCATGTCGAAGCCCTGCGCCGTGGGCACGAGGTTCAGCGCCTGCGTGTAGTAATCGATCACCACGCCGTCCGCCTCGCCCGCGTCCGTAGGCACCTTGCCGTAAGCCCACGTCAGGCCGGGGATATTCGCGCCCGCCATGACGAAGGTCACCGTGCCGTCCGCGTTGAGCAGCACGGAATATTCGTATCCGCCCAGCTGCGCGGCGGACATGTTGTAGCCGTTCATATCCGCGTCGGTCATCACGTATTTCCTGCCGATCTCGACGCCCGCGCCGCCCTGCGCCGCAGGCGCTTCGGTCGCGGCGGGTTCGGGCATGGGTTCCGCGGCAGGCTCGGCCGTCGGTTCTGCGGCGGGCGCTTCGGGCGCGTCGCCGGCGCGCTCGCACCAGAGCGTCACGTCGCTCATTTCGATGGCGAGCGTTCCATCTTCGCGCAGGGTAGCGGCAAATTCGCCGTCCAGAACGGGCACGATCAGCGCGAAGTCGTTCATGCTGCAAGGCAGGCCGTCCAGCGTCATGCCCTGCAAGGTCAAATCGCAGGTGTCGCCGTAGACGACCAACGTATCGCCCGCCATGTCCGCCGTCTCCGCCGGGAGCGTCAGGCCGTCCATCGTGACGCGGACGACCGTCCAAACGCCCTTGATTTCCTCAATCGTGGCACTCTCGTCGATGACCGGGATGGCCGTGTCCGCCGCCTCCGGCTTCTCGCGGCTCAGCGTCATGATCGCGCCGTCCTCGGAGAGCGAAAGCACGCCGTCCCTGAGCGTGAAGACCATCGTACCCGCCGCAAGCGCGCCGTCCTGCATCGCGCATTGGCGGTGATCCACATCGCCGCCCATGTTCATCTCGGCCGTGCCGTCCGCGCCGATGGTCACGGTCACATCGAGGCCGAGGTCGGCCAGCGGATAGGCCTCGCCGTCCAGCTCCATGTTCAGGCCGTACCACGTTCCCTGATATTCCTCAGGGGATGTCGGCGCTCTGCGCGGCGGGTTCGGGCGCCGCTTCGGGCTCGGCAGTCGCTTCCGGTGCAGCAGTCGCTTCCGGTGCAGCAGTCGTTTCCGGTTCGGGGGTCGTTTCGGGCTTGCCCGGTTCGGCGGCCGCCTGCGCAGGCGCGGCGATTTCAGCGCCCGCTTCCAGCTTCAATTCCGGCAGCAGCGCGGACAGATCCGGCGCTTCGGGCCGCGCGTGCGTGCAGGCACCCGTCACCACGGTCACTTCCACCGGCGAGCTATTCCAGCTCACGCACTTCTGCGCCCGTTTCAGGTTCTCCTCGCTCATGCCCTCTGGCACACGCACGGTCAGCTTCGGCGCGACGTTCATCATCAGCCCCGCGGACGACGCGGTCAAATCGCAGCCGTCGAAGCAGACCTCGGCAAGGTTCGGGCAGTTGACGATGCAGTTCTCGTTAAGCATCTTCACCTTGTCGGTGAAATGCAGGCTGGTCAGGCTCTGGCACTCGGCAAACGCACCGTATTCCACGTTTTCCGCATCGGCAACGAAGGTCTTCAGCCCGGAGAAGCCAAACGCCTGCTGGCCGATGCTAATGAGATGCTCGCCGAAGTACAGGTTGCCCAGCGGGCCCGCGCTGTCAAAGGCATAGTTGTCGATTCTGCGCACGCCGTTGACAAAGATCACGTTGTTCAGGCTCCGGCAGAGCATGAACTGGCTCGAGCCGGTGCTCTCCAAGGGCGCGTAGCAGACGAAGGTTTCCAGCTGCTGGCAGTAGGCGAGCATCATGTCCGGCAGCTCTTTGATTGTTTCGGGCAGCACCAGCGTGCGCAGATGCACCCATTCGGTGCGGTTGGTTTCCACGGAGGAATCGGTGTAATCGTGGCAGACATCGAAGGCGTTGTAGTTGGCAAAGCCCACCACGGTCACGCCGTCGATTTCGCGCGGCACCACCACGTCCACGTCGGTTCCCGTATAGGCGGAAATCAGACCGGTCTCCGGGTCGAAGTCGAAATTCTCCGCGGCGGTCGGCTCGAAGGGCATCTTCGCGAACTTCGTCGCCTCGCCCTCGCGCAGGATGGGGTCATACCACGGGCGGGCGAGGGTCTCGTTCCACGCGGCCACCTGCTCGTCGGTCGCGTCGGCGGACAGGCGGAGCTCCACATTCGTGCCCTCCACGGCGGAGAGCGGGAAGCTGCCCTTTTCCGGGATGACCAAACGCGCCAGCTTCGTGTCCGCAAAGGCGCGCTCGCCCACGTTGACGTCGCCGCGCAGGGTTACGCGCTCCAGCGCCGCGCCCTCGAACGCGCCCGCGCCGATGACGGACACATTTTGGAGATCGACCGCGCTCAGCATCGTGCCCGCGAACGCGCCCGCGCCGATGACGGCCACGTTTGGGAGATCGGCCGTGTTCAGTTTCGTGCCCGCGAACGCGCTTTCCCCGATTTCGGTCACGCCCTCGCCCAGCGCCAGCGTCGTCACCCCGCTGCCCTCAAACATATGCGCCGGAATCGCGCCGGTTTCAACCGTCACGTCGGCCAATTCGGGCAGGTTGGCGAATACGCCCGCGGGGATGAGCGCCGGGTCGCACTGGATGACCAGCTTTTTCAGCCCGGTCAGCCCATCCAGCGCGCCCTCGCCGATCTCGGTCAGGGATTCGGGCAGGGTCAGCGCCTCCAGCTTCGCGCAGCCCGCGAACGCCCGCGCGCCGATGGTCGTCACGGAATCGAACAGATCTACGTTTTGCAGGGCGCTGTCCATGAAGGCCTCCGCGCCAATGGTCGTAAACGCATCATTGTGCGAGACGGAGAAATATTCGATGGTCTGGCTGCCCTTGAACACGCCGTCGCCCAGCCCGACAACCGGCTCTTTGGAAACCGTGAGGTGGGGATGGATGCGCGTCTTTGTGCCGGTATACTGGGTCAGCATGCGGTTTTCGTACTGATACGATCCCTTTTCGGGGGACGAGGCCGTCGGGTCCTGCGCGCGCCAGACGCGGCAGGAAAGCCCCAGCGCGTCCACATACGCCTGCCATTCCTGCATCTGCCGCTTGGTGCCGCGGTCGCTCAGGTCGATATCCGCCAGATAATCGCAGCCCACAAAGACGTTTTCGCCCAGCGCAGGCGGGGGTCACGCTGTTCAAAACGACGTACTGAATGTTGTAATCGCCCTTGAACGCATTGGAGCCGATCGCTTCGAGCGTCGAGGGCAGGTAGAGGTCGCCCATGTTTCTGCAGGCTTCAAACGCGCTGTCGCCGATGGTCTTCAATCCCTCGGGCAGCTCCAGCGCGTCGGTCACGCCGATGGCATAGAAGGCGTAAGCGCCGATATGCTCCACGCTCGGCAATTCCAGCACGTTGCTGCCGTAGGCGTTGTAGAACGCATAATCCCCGATGCTCTTCAGCGTGGAGGGGAACACGACGCGCGCCAGCGTTTCGCAGTTGTAAAATGCGTTGTCGCCGATGGTTTCCAGCCCCTCGGGCAGCTCCGCCAGCGCGATATAGGTGTGCTGCGCAAATGCCTTGGGGCCGATGGCCTTCACCGCCGCGCCGCCGATGGTCTCGGGGATGGCGAGGTAGGTGGCGAAGCCGTTGTAGCTGGTGATGGTGCCGGTCGCGGGATCAAATTCGAAATCCTCCTCCGCGAAGCCGTTGTTTTCCACGACCACGGCGTTTTGCCGCTGGGCTGGACGGGCACCTCAATCCCGGCGCGTTCAAACGCCTCCGTGTACGCCTCCAGCTCGTCATCCGGAACGTAGGCCACCGCATCCTCCGCGATGAGGCTGAAACATCCCTTATCGATCAGCGGGCAGACGCCCTCGAAGGTGATCTTCCGCAGCGCGTCGCAGAAGCGGAACGAGTTCTCGCCAATATAGCGCACGCCCGCGGGAATGGTGACTTCCTCAAAGCGATGTGCAGCTGAAAAAGTTCATTCGGTTGATGACGACCAGGCTCTGAGGCAGGGTGACGCTCGTCATGTTTTCGCACCCCCGCGACGGCGTTGCTCCTCAGCTCAAGCACCGTTTCCGGCAGCGTCAGCGAGGTGATCGTCTCCGAGCTGAACACGCTGACGCCGATTACATCCACCGTGTAGCCGTCGATCTCGGCGGGCACGGTCACGTCGCCGCCCGCGCCGTTGTAGCCGCGGAGTATGGCGTAATTCAGGTCGTAATTCAATCGGTAGATTCTGCCGCCGCCCAGACGCAGACCGTCAGCGTCAGCAGCGCGAGAACCAGACACAGCCATTTTTCATGGATTGATTCCTCCGTTTCTGTTTTTTATGCTTCACCAATATCCAATTTTGTCCGCGTCGATTTCATATTCGCGCATCAACGCTTCAAAAATGCTTGAATAGCGCCCTTCTTTTCATAATAGCCGTCCGGGAAAGCTGTTTGTGCCGACAGCGTCGATCCCGCTCGATCGTGGCGAGGCGGCCCCGCTTCGTTTCCCCGATCTGGTAGCTGCGCATCTGATCGACGGACATGCCCGAGCAGGAAAACGCGAAGGTTTTCACCGTCGGCATGTCTTCGTGCGGCGCGGCTCCGGCAAAGCGCGGGCACAGGCACAGCGCCAGCGCGGCGAGAATGCCCGTAAGCGTCCATTTCCATCGTCTCTTCATGGCGTCGTCCCCTTTCTTACAGCGCGTCCATCGCGGCGACCAGATAAGCGGGGGTCACGGAAGCATAGAGAAATGCGTCGATGCGGCGATCCTGCCGGGCGCAGACGACCTGACGCGCCAGCTCCGGGTCGCTGTTTTCGTCGCAGAGCAGCGCGAACTTGCACCCCGGAACCTTCGCGCTCAGGCGGTCGATCAGGCTCAGGCGGCTTTCCAGCGTATACGCGCTCAGGCGGCTGACCTCCATCAGCAGGATATCCGCCGGCATGGCGGCGCACAGGGAGAGCGCGTCGCCCGTCCGTCCGGGCAAAATCTGCTCCACCCGAAACTCCCGCGTTTCCGTCAGCGCGTGGGCAATCGCCTCCGACAGAAGCGTATTCTGCATGCTGACCACGATGTTCTTCATGATACTTCCCCCTTGTATGCTCAGTGTATCAGAAAAACGCGCATCGCGCATCCACCGTTTGGCTATTTTTAACGCTAAAACGCGCAGACTCTGCTCAAGCTGGCAGAGCCTGCGCGTTTTTCAAAGAATCAACCCGATTCAGTTTCTTCGGTTCAAAATGACCAGCCCGCTTTCCCGCGCGCGGACGGCCAGCTCGGTGCGGTTGCGGAAGCCCGTCTTCTCCAGCATATTCAGGATATGCGTCTTGACGGTGGCCACAGACATGTTCAGCCGGTCGGCGATCTCCTGATTGGTGTCGCCGCTGGTGATTTCGCGAAGGATATCCAGCTCGCGCTCGGTGAACTGGTAGCTGCTGGCCATCCCCAGCGTCAGCTCCGGCGAAGCGCCGGGATAGACGGATTCGCCGTTCATCGTGCGCTCCATCACGTCCAGCAGGCTTTCGCGCTGCTCTTCCTTGTACCAGAAGCTCTCCACGCCGATCTCCTTCGCTCTTTTCAGGTAAGAACATTCCGGCATGGAGGTCACAATGATGATTTTGATCTGCGGAAAAGCGCGCTTGATCCGCGCCGCCGCGTCCAGCCCGTTTTCGCCGTCCCGCGTAATCACGTCCATCAGGATGAGATCCACCGGGAAGCGCAGACAGTAAACGTCCGCCAGCGCGGCGTTGTCAATCGAAAGCGCCAGCTCGAACCGCTCGGAGGCCTGCACCCGCAGTTCAAACAGCTCGCGGGGCATGGTCTGATCCTCGACGATCATCACCTTGTATTTCATTCAATCGCCTGCCTTTCCCGCTGCAAAATCAGCGTCAGTTGAAAGCGCGGAAGAACGGCAATCTCCATCGCGCCGCCCGCGGCTTCTGTCCGCATGCGCAGCGCGGTGAGGCCGCTCCCCTCGACAATCGGCGCGGCGGGCACAGCGCCGTCGTTCAGATAGCGAACCCTCCATGCGGACGCGGTCTTCTCGCCGAAAATCTCAAGGCGCGTCCCGCCCGCGTGGCGCACCAGATTCGTCAGGCATTCGTGCGCGGCGGCCTCCACCAGCTGCGCGTTTTCCGTGCCCTCCTCCGGGGAACGATCCGCTGCGCGCGATGGTCACGCCAATCGCCTTCGCCGCGCGGGAGAGCTGTTCAAAGGTGTCCGGCCGCTGTTCCTCGACGGATTTCCCCAGCAGAAGCCGGGTGTTCTGCCGCCACGCGGCGCGGACGGCCTCCGCGTCGCCCTGCGCTCCGGAAAGAAACTGCCGGGTTTGCAGCAGCGCGCGGCCGATGCGGTCGTGGATGCGGGTTTTGGCGCGCAGAATCTCCTTTTCGCGGGTCGCCTCCTGCACGTCCTGCCCGTATTGCCGAAGCCGGCGGTTCATGGCTTTCAGGCGCAGGTTGTCCTTCTCCAGCGCATGGCGAAGCCGCGCCTCCTCGGTGATGTTCGTGCCGATGATCTGGTAGACGACCCGACCGGCCATCTCCATCCGCCTGCGCTCAAAGCTCCACGTCTGCCCGTTTTCCAGCGAGACGATGGGCTGGGCTTCAACCGCGCGCCAGAAGGCGTTCGCGTTGAGCAGCGCCTCCCCGTGAGCTGATGGCTCAGTTCGTCCATTTTCAGGTTTTTTCAGGCAGGGCTGGCCGTTTTCCCACGCAAAGCACAGCGCGGAGGGCAGGTAATCGCAGCTCTCCTTGATGGAAAACGGCGAAAGCTGCCGCCTGCTCCCGCGGAGCATCAGGCACAGCGCCAAAAGGCTGAGCGCTGTCGATATCAGTGCGGCGGCCGTCCAGAGCGGCGCATGCGCAAGCGTTTCGCAATCCGGCAGACGGGCCAGCAGCACGGACAGCAGCGCAAAATCCGGCACGGCGGCGACCAGACAGAGCGCAAAGGACGCCCGCCGACGGCGGCGCGCCGCGCTCATGCCGCCAAGCAGCGCGGCGACGGTTCCAATCAGCAGCAGCGTGCAGAGCAGCCCCGCGTCAAGCGCGTTCATCCGCCGTCACCTCCCCGGTCAAAGGAGGCGTCGCGCACGGCGCGCCGTCCGCATCGTCAATCGTCAGCCGTCCCTGCCGCGCGTAGGCGCTTCATCCGGCAGACCCGCCGCATCCTCGAGCATCAGCCGAACGGAAAAGCGCGCGCCGCACTCCACCCGAACCATCATCGCGCTGAGCGAGGGCAGCGCCGCTTCCAGACAATCCTCAAAGAAATCATAGGCCGTCTGCGCGTCCCGGCTGCCGACGCTGCCGCTTCCCTCCTGATGCAGCGCACAGGCGACGCCGTATTGCGTCAGATAGGTCAGCGATTCCCGGATGCAGTGCGTCAGCTCCTTCCGCCGGCACGGTCTCCTTCTTTTCGCAGATCAGCGCGAGGTTGACCTGGCGCTTGACGTATGCGCCCAGCAGACAGACGTGCTTCAGGCTCCGCGCGGTTCCGTCCTCCAGCAGCCGATTGATTTGAAGGAGCTGCGGCTCGACGAGCCGGACATCGCGTCCATGAGCCGATTTTCTCCTCGATCTCCACGCGCTGGCGCTTCAGCTCGTTCTCGGCCTGGATCAGCTCGTTTTCCTCCGAAAGCCGCGCGTTGACCTCCGAAAGCTGCGCCCGGATTCGGTTGATTTTCGAAATATCCTCCACCCAATAGACGCGCCCGCCCCGGATCGGCGCGCTTTGCAGCCGCGTATCCGCATCCAGCAGGACAGGCTCGCGCGCCGCTTCCCGGAGCTGCTGCCGGGTGAGCACGGGCGCGCTCTGCGCGCGATAGCGCGTCCGCCCCTGACTGTCCACAATCTGCGCGGCGGCGGTGGATTCCGCAAAGAAATAGCGGTAGTAGCCGTTGGTCGGCACCAGCCCGACCTGAAGACAGCTCTCCCAAAAACGCCGCGAACGTCAGGCAGAGACATTCCGGCGTCTTGTGCAGGGTGTAGAGGTTGGCAAAGCTCAGCATGCAGAGGGCAAACCCGCCCCCTAAACGCGAGAAACGGCACCCACGCGAGCCTCCGGCTTTCGCAAACGCGGCACTTGCGATAAACCATCACGCCGGTCGCCAGCAGCAGCGCGACCGACCACGCCATCGCGAGGTAATATACCCAGCCGTGGATATACCCCGCCTCCAGCGTTTCCGCGCCCAAGGCGGGGCGAAACGCCTGATGATGCAGGTTGTTGGTCAAAACGCCGCCGATCAGCAGCGCCGCCGGAGATACATCAAATGCCACAGGCCCGGAAACGCTTCATCCTCCCGCCGCCCCATCTGTAACGCGGCGAACAGGCTGAAAAGCGGCGCGAGCACCTGCGGCACATAGTACAGATACCACAGGTAGCGGTTGATCTCTCCAGCTTCAAAGAAGCGGTATTTCACCGCGCGCAGAAACAGCCACAGCACCGCCATCGCGCAGCCGAGCATCAGGTAGCGTCGCACCCCTCGATGCAGGATTCGATGCGAAATGGAAAACCCCACGCCATGGCCAGCCCGATGTAGATCAGGTTGGTCAGCAGGAAGAACACGGCGGATGGCAGCGGCGGCGCGGAACGATCGAGCTGGCGAAACACGCCGGCGAGGATAAACAGCCCGAGCGCCAGACAGAGCTTCGCCATCGAGCGCCGTTTAACGCCAGCCATTGCCCACCTCCCCCCAAACCGCGCGGCCGGGCACACCCGCCGCTCGCTTAAAAGTATATTTACTATATCATAAAAGCGCCCAAAAAGCCAGCGTCGGCGGTTTGCGTCTTCGCGCGTCGGTGTCAGCAGTTCTTTGAGGGGTTGTCCTGATAATTTCGTTTTTCATTTTGTCAGGAGGTCTTGACGGATGAGTTCAGATGCGGTATAAAACCGTCCCCAAATTCAAGGCATTTTACGATATACTCGGTCAGCTCAAAGCCCAGCGGCGAGAATTGATCGGAGATTACGCCGCCGCAAAAAAGACCAAGCAGGAGCTTCTAACCGTGCAGGCGAACCTCAACGCATTGCTTCCGCAGGATGAAAAAGAGCACACTCGTTCCGATGCTGAGCGTTCGTAGCTCAAGCGTCCGAAGGATGCGCTGTCCATCCCGCAGGGATGGTTCAAGGGGGATTGGGGGGATTTTTCCCTCAACAAGCAGGTTTCCCTAAAGCGGCGCAATCTGAAAAAATACTGTGAGAAGCTCGTATCGGCCATTGACCGATACGAGCTTCTCCGTTTATTTCTGTTTTATGTAGTGTAATAGTCTCAGTATTCACCGCCTTACTTTCTTCCCACCAGCAATGTCGAGCCGCGAAGCATCAGGCGTCTGGCCTCCTTCGGCGTCATAAAGCTGCCGTCGGTTGTGTCGATCAGTTCCACGCGCTCATAGCCCATATCTCTGAGCTTTTGGACAAACACCTGCATATCGCCGTATCTACCGGGCGACATCAGGTCGTGGATGGCAAACGTTCCGCCTTTTTCAGCACACGTAACGTTTCCAACAGAAGCGCCTGCTTGTCTTTCCCCGCGATATTGTGATAGACATAGTTGCTGGTCACCGCGTCGAAGCTCTCGTCGGGGAAATCCAGCTTCACTGCGTTCCCGCGTTGGAATGACGCGTTTTTCACGCCCTCCGTAGCGGCGTTTTTTTCGCACAGCGGCAGGCTGAAGGAGGCGTATTCCTTGCCCCAGCGATCGATCCCGATAAACAGCACCATCGGAATATACATCGGGAGAATGGCGGGGAGCATATCATTCTGATAGGCCGTAACCGCTGTGACTGCGGCATCTGCCCCGATACGCGGGCCCAAATATGTGGCAAACCACGCCAAGGCAGCCGCCCATAGATGGATGGCTAGAGCGACCGCAACCGTGAATATCCCGCACAGAAACTGGATGTTTTGGTCTTTCTGTATTTTTCGTCGATGTCCGCGTTCAGTGCTTTTACCACAAAGTAATAAAGGGCAGCTTCGGCATACCGTCACACTTGGCGATACATGTCAGCATTTCGGCAAAAGCCCTTCGGATCACGGATCTGATATTGCATATGATTACATCCCTCAAATACGGGGTAATTTCCGTAGGGTAGGCTTTCATAACCGCCTGACGGTATTTGAAATGATCTTCTATGCTGCCAAACTCAAAATAGATATGCCTTTGCAATTCTTCGGGAAGTGACGGAAAGGGTTTATCCTCCAAGCTGTCCGAAATCTGCCGCCGCAAATTTGTATAGGTCAGATTTTTTCCCTGCGGCTATAAAATACGGCTTTATGGATTCATCATCGCACCACATGATTTTTTAAGGGTTTTGCCCTTCGACCAATACAGGCTCTTGATGGCAAGATACAAAAACGGCGTCATGATCCGGCGTGTTCCTTTCCCGATTTGAGCAAACTGTCCGCCGTCGAAGAAAACGTGTCCAATGGGCAACTCCGTACTTGTCAAAAACGCCATGGCGAGATCGGCACCGATCGAAGAAGCCACAACCAGGTTCAGACATCCAACTCCCTGCGATTTCAGATATTCTTCCACCTGACGAACCTCATCTGCCTTGCTGACATATTTCTGCCCTTTGCAGTACACGGTGGATGTAGGTAAAATGCAAAATGCGTATCCTGTAAATATTTCGCAACCGGCTCGCCGCTTAGTCCCGTCACGCCCATAGCATGAAAGAACAGCACCGCAGGATTCTTCCTGTCGCCGTATGTTTGAAACAGCATTATGTAATCTCCTTAGTGAACAAATATCGCCATGATTCCCGCCAGCACTGCCGCCATGACCGCCATGCCCACCGTGCCGAACATCCACTTTTGCGCTTGTCCTCGGTGGTGATGTAAAGGCTTCAAATCCTCTGTGCCGAGGATTGTCCATGCGTTCGTCTGTCCCACCCAATAGCCGTCAACCAGCAAGCGGTCCACGAGATTCATCACGGACAGCATCACGAGCAGCTGCCAAAAGCCCTGAACGAAGCCCCTTGCGCCGTTTATCGCATAGACGCAAACCAGCACATAGGCGATATAGCTTGGGACGCAGACGGCTTTGAAAATCAGAGAATTTCGTTTGATTTTCGCATGTGTTGTCAGTCCCAGTTTTACACACCTTTCCTGCACTGCCGGGGCGTAGAGATGCGCCATGCCCACCGCCCCATTTCGGATGCCCACTGCGCAGACGAGAACCAGCAGAGCCCCCAGTCCAAGACCTTCCAGAATTACCTGCAAAAGCATTACTTGTTCCTCCTGTATCCGTTTTCGTCCCGGTATTCGGGATGCTCCTTTAAGTATGGGTCCTTATCGCCGCAGATGGTGTAGTCGCACTTACAGCCATTCGCACAGGTGGTCGTCCGCACCAGCCTTGCGTGAAGCAGCTCCATGGACGCAAAATCCACGTTGCACAGGGCGGGCATGATGTCGGTAAGACCGTGGCGGATAGCAAACTCCGCTGCGGGACAGGCGGTAAATTCATAATAGATGGGCTTATCTTTATCGTAAGGCGCCACCGTCATCTCATAGTCGTGCCATTTGTCACAGGCCGACTTTGCCCGCAGAAATGCTTTATACATCAGCTTCCTCCAGAATGGCTTGTTGCAGTCCACGAATTTCAGTTTGCGGAAGGTCGGCAGGATCAGATTTTCCTCGATTTCCTCGATTTCGCGGAAGGATGTAACCGCTTTGCAGGCTGCATAGTAGCTCATGATGGCGATGCAGTCATAGGTGCCGCCTGCGCCGTTGTGAAAGTTCCGTTTACCGCCCAGATCCGTGCGCCAGTCTGAAAGAAAATCCACATACTGCCGCTGCACCTTTTCCCCAAACAGCCTCTCGCTCGGCTTCTGGATAGTGCAGAGCGATTTTTGCCCGTATTTCTTCTTGCAGGGTTTGGAATACAGCACATGGCAGGTGCGGTCGAAATGCAAATCATTGTCCTTCATCTATTTGCCTCCTCCCCGCTTTCCGTTTGTGTAAACAAGGTCGTTGTCCGCTTTGCCTCGTCCTGTGTGGATTTGTATTCCGTTCCCGGCTCATCCGGATTAAAGCCATCGTAAGCCACAAGCACCACATGATAGACCTTTGCCATCTCCTCTGCTATGGGGATCGCCCCGCGATAGCATAGGCCGCCTCCGGGCAACATCACCATCAGCTCTGGATTTCCTTGTCCAAATTCAAAGTATTTCATCTGCACATCCTCCACAGCAGTCCGTATCCGGCAGCAGCAACAGCACCGATAGAGCACCCCAATCTGCTCCTGATGGGAGACGGTTAAAATCAAGCCGCGCACCGTGGCCGCTGCCAGTGCCATGCCGCCCTTCGGCTGCAGGCCGCCCATCTCCAGCAGGGTACGGATGTGCGTCTCGTCATCGTGGTAGTGGGGGATCGCCTGTGAATATCGTTGGAGAAACGTTTCTGCGCCACTGCCTCAAGCCGCGTGTGGAATGCGACCTGCCTGGGCGGCTGCGCATGCGCTTCCGCCACAGCGAGCAGTTGTCCAAGGAGGCACTGCCCTATCTGCATTATGTTCAGGATGTTTTGACGATGCTCCCCGGCGTGACGGATGTCACCGTCAACGCGCGCATCGGCACGGCGCTCGTGCTCTATGACGCGCAGACGACCAGCAGCCGCCAGATTCTGCGCTGGGTGGATATCGTTGTGGACACAGGACTTGAAATCGCCAAAGAGATCAAGCCGGAGGAGGTCAACGAACAGAAGCTGGAGCAAATTGTGCGCCAGCGGCTGATCCTGCGGCTTCCGCAAGTCAAAGAAGGTTGAAAAAATGCTTCGCAGAGAATCAAACAAGGATTGGATGAAGGGGCAGATCGCCAGCAGCCTGCCGGGGCGGCTTCGCCTGCGGGTTGACGGGCTTGGCTTTCTGTTTTTGACGCGCGCATGGACGTGGCCGGAGAGCTGGCCACGATTGCCGGCGTGCGCCGTGTGCAGGTGACGCCCTGCACGGGCAGTGTTTTGCTGGAATACGATCAAAATAAGCTGGATTCCGCGGCGCTGGTGGAATGCGCGGATATGGTGCTGGCACGCTATGCGATGCCCGCCCTGCGCGCGCGCCACGCGAGCGGCAAGGAAGAAACGGCTGAGCAGCCGATGACGACCGCCCGTCTGGCCAAGCGGCTGGCGGTGAACGCGGGCGCAATGGTGCTGGGCAACACGCTCTTTACCGCCCCGCTGCTGGGCGGCGCGCTGGCGAATTTCACCTCGCTGGAAGCGCTGGCGAGCCTCGGTCTTTCCGCGCCGATGGCAAGGAGCGCGCTGGAAGGACTCAAGAGGGACATGCGGCCGAACGCCGATTTTCTGACCGTGACTTCCATCGTCGCGAGCCTGATGCTCGGCACGCCGCATTCCGCGCTGATGATTTTGGCGTTGTCGGATCTGGCCGAGCTGATGACTTCTTACACCATCGAGCGCACGCGCTCTTCCATCAAGAAGATGCTCTCCGCAGACGACGGCGACGTGTGGAAGGTGCTGGAGGACGGCCGTGGCGCGCACCCCGATTGCGCAGCTGCACGCGGGCGACACCGTAGCCGTTCACACGGGCGAAAAGATTGCGGTGGACGGCGTGATCGCCTCCGGTGTGGCCGTCATTGACCAGAGCGCGATCACCGGCGAGTTTGTGCCGGTTGAGAAGCGTGCGGGCGACGAATCTTCGCAGGCACGGTGGTCAAGAGCGGCAACATTCAGGTCAAGGCGAACAAGGTCGGCGATCAGACGGTGGTTTCCCGCATTGTGGGCATGGTGGAAGCCAGCGAGCTGAAAAAGCGCCCATTCAGCGCTATGCGGATAGATTCTCGAATTATCTCGTGCCGTTGAACTTCCTGCTCTGCCTGTCTGTCTGGTTGGTGACGCATAACGCACAGAAGGCGCTCAAAAATGCTGGTCATCGATTATTCGTGCGGCATCAAGCTCTCCACGGCGACGGCGTTCTCCGCGGCGATCAACACGGCGGTCAAGCAAGGCGTACTCATCAAGGGCGGCGCATACATCGAGCAGATGAGCAGCGCGAACACCGTGCTGCTGGATAAGACCGGCACCGTGACCGAGGGCAAGCCGAAAGTCGTTTCCATGGTCGTTCTGGATGACGAGATGGACGAGCACGAGGTGCTTGCCTACGCCATGGCGGCAGAGGAGACGAGTACACATCCGCTGGCAAGCGCGATTCTGGGCTATGGTCGTCAGATCGGTGCGCAGGCGCTCGACCACGGCGAGATTATCACCGAGGTTTCGCGCGGCAGCCGAACCGATGTGGACGGACATATCGTCCGCGTCGGCAATATGAAATACATGAAGGAAAACGGCGTGACCACAGTGAAAGCCGTTCCGGACGGCGCGATTCGAATTACGTCGGCATAGATGACAAGCTCGTGGCGGTACTAACGTGCGCCGCAGTCAATGCTCTGCGTTATGACGGCGTAGGCGATATTGAGATTTTGACAGGCGATATGGAGCCGCAGGCGCGTGCCGTGGCCGAGCAGGTCGGCGTGGACGGCTTCAAGGCGCAGCTCCTGCCGGAGCAGAAGGCGGAAGCAGTGCTTCAGCTTGCAGACGCAGGGGCAACGGCGTGGTGATGGTCGGCGACCCGGCATCAACGACGCACCTGCGCTGGCATATGCGGACGTGGGCATTCGCTGGGCGAAGCAAGTCCACGGATATCGCGATGGAGACCAACGACGTGGTTATCAGCCGCGACGACCCGATGATGATTCCCGAACTGCGCAAACTCCCGCAACGGTTGATGCACATCGTGCAGCAGAACTTCGCCATCGTCATCGCATCAACACGGTCGGTCTGATTTTAGGCGCAGCCAGCGGTATTTCCGTGATGATGAGCGCGCTGATGCACAATGCGTCTACGATTCTGGTCGTTGCGGAAGGAACTCGCTGCGGCTGATGTTTTCCCGCCGATGGAGGGCCGCTGACCGATGAGAAACGAAAAAAAGGAGGCGCTTCACCTCGAAGTGCTCAGCGCGTATGCCGGGGCGCATCCGCTTTCAGTTGGAAAAAGCCGATTAAGAGCGACGTGCCGTTTCGCAGGCATCAAGGTGTGACGCGATGCCGTTATAACCCGCGCATCGGAACGCTGCTGTGCGAATACGACCAGCTCACGGCGACGGAAGATCAGCTGCTGGTGAAAATCGGCGCGGTTTACGCGGGGCTGGTCGGCACGGCGCTGCTGCATCATCAAGCATTCCGAAGAGGAAGGCTTTTTCGATGCGCCGAGCGGCTATCTGGCGCTGTGCTGCATTGCGCTGGACGGATCGCTGACGCTGATGGGCTCGACGCTGACGCGGTTTACGCGCTGGCTTTCAGTCGGTGCGACGCTGGCGGCGGTAGCCGACACGGCTATCAGGAACTGCACGCGCGCGGCAGTTTTGACCCGGAAGTCATGTCTGTGGTATGCTTAATCAATTCCATCGGCAAGACGAACGGCATGCAGGCCAGCGCGCTGGCCTGGGCGTTGACGTTTGGCGCCATCTCATTCCGCAGGAGCCGCGTGAGCAGGTCTACATGGTACGGCGCGCGGGCAACTCCATCAGTCTGACCCCTGTGAAGGGGAACGGCGACGGCGATGGCGTCGCATATGCGGCAGCATGCTTCAGCGCGGCATGGAAAATGATGGCGAAGAAGGGTAAAGGAAAATGTTGGGGCGTTGCCCCAAACCGAAACCTGGACTTCCCGACATCAAAACAGCGAATTTTCCCATTTATCGCAAAGCGATAAATGTAGTGGAAAATCCAAGAACCTCAGGTTCTTGGCAGGATTTGGGACAGCATCCCAAATGTTCTATCAGACAGACAGGAGGAAAAAATGATGGTTAGCTGGAATAATCCGATGGTCAGGGCGTTTTGATCGGCGTGGGTGCGAGCCTGGTGGGCTTTGCGGTCTACAAGCACAACGAGGAGAAGGTGGACGCGTTTCTGAACCGCCACGGCGTGAAGGTGAAAACCCCGACCGCAGGCTTTGAGACCATGTCCGTCGAGGATCTGATGCGCACCAAGGAGACCATTGAGGATCTCATCGCCGAAAAAGGAGCTTCAGGAGCAGAGCGTGACCGTCGAGGGGCGCGGCTGTTGCGGCGGAAGCGTAAAAGAAGATTCATCTCAATAGGAGCTGTCAGGCTAAAAACCTGACAGCTCTCTTCATCATCGAAAAAAACAGCCCCTAGCAGACTCAGCCACTGCTGCCGGCGCATCCGATTGCAGAGATACGGACAAAGGGATACGATCTTGTCCGCCTCTCCCTCTCACAAACCCAACTGAGCTATAAAAAATCACCCTCCGTGTCTATAACGGAAGGTGACATTTCGTGGAGCTGATGGCCGGATTCGAACCCGCGACCTCATCCTTACCAAGGATGCGCTCTACCGACTGAGCTACATCAGCGTCGGCAACGAAATGTATTATACCAGAAGTCGCCGAACAATGCAAGCCCTTTCGGTAAAAATTTGTTTTTTCGGCGAAGTCGCTTTTCGCTTCGGTTTACTTCGTCTCGTACACCGCCGTCACGCTCGCCTTCACGGAGATGCTGCCGGAGCGAATCCCCGTGCCGGAATCCTCGGCCTGCGCGCGCGCCGCGCTGTCGTTCATGTTGATCATGTACTCGTTGTAGCTGCCGTTTTCGGTGATGGATCCCAGATGATCAATCGTCTGCCCCGCGGCCTTCGCCATCACGTCGGCCTTCTTCGCCGCGGTTTCGATGGCCAGCTTCAACGCCTGCTGGTACAGCTCGCTGCGGGTCGAAACGTCGTATTCGATGCCGTAGATTTCGCTCATGCCGCCATCCACCAGCACGCCGACCACGCTGTCGAGCATATCCACATCCCGGCACGTGATGCCCAGCGTGTGATTCGCCTGATAGCCGTTCATGACCGGGGATTCGCCGCTGTAATCATACGACGTGTAATATGCATAGCTCGTCGTCACGATGTCGTCGTCCGCCACGCCCAATTCGAGCAGCTTTCGGGTGACCGCGTCGATGATCTTGTTCATGCCCGCCTGCGCCTCGGCGATGGTTTTGCCCGAAACGCCCGCATTCGCCGTCACTTTCACCATATCCGGCGCGGCCGTCACTTCCGCCGCGCCCTGCACGACGATCTGCACGTCATTTCCGTCGGCAAAGGCCAGCGCCGGGATGGTCAGCATCAGCGCCAGCGCAATCGCAAAAAATCTTTTTCATGTTCGTTTTCCTCCTGTTCGGTTTTCACGCAACTGTCGGTTGATTCTTTTTTTTGCCCGCATAATCCAGACGATTCATTGCCGGAATTTATTTCCATTGAAGCGTTATTTTTCTTGTATTCCGCGAAAGGGACGAAACCGCTGTCGTCATTGAGCAGCATATTTTGATATCGCTCCAAATCGGCGTCGGCCTGTTCCTCGGAAATTTCCTCGCCGTCGTACAGTTTATGGCTTTCTGTCATGCGGAGATAGACACCCCCTTCTAAGTATTCGCCGTTTTGCATCCATCTTGTCAGCGGTCTGCACGCCCTCGCGAACCACAATCCTTCCATTTTGATGTCACGAATGCACCACGTCGAATATGACGCGCCGTCGGAGCCTTCGTTATAAATTCCTCCGTCCGCACAAAGATAATTTCGGCTTCGCGTCCAACTATCAAGTACACGAATCGGCTTTCCATTCTTCATCGTATAGACCGCATAAAGCATATCTTCAAAATTTGGTAACGGCTAGATTTCAGGCTGTCTCGTGACAGGATAATCAGCTCGTCGCTCCCATCTTGATCCAAATCTTTCAGGATGTACCCATCCTTTTCCAACGAACTTATAAAACAGTACGGCTCAAATCCAAGTTCAACTATTTTGTCACCGTCCCAGTGTTCTTTTATCGACCGCGCGTATAAATTCAATTACTTCATCATAATTTCTGCATGCTATGTCCGTGTCTTTTTACTAGAAGCATTCACTGTATTTGCATTGTACTGGAGAGCACTGCAATAACAATCCACATAATCGGCGCTGACCCATCCATTCAAACCTGGCCATTAATCCGGACTTGTTTTTGCAGACTTTCTACTTCTATTTTAGCCCATCCATCCTCAATTTCGATTATTTTGAAAGTATCTGCCTGTTCAAGATGACCCAGCACCTTCTGACCATTGATTTGATTTCGCACTCTCAAATTATTGACAATGCAGTACACATCCGTCGTATCCAGATGGTTTTCCAGATGTGCCGCGTGGTATTGTGAATCCGCATCCGACACGATGTTGCGCGCCTTATCCGCCATCGCCGTTCCGCTGAGCAGGCAGAGCGCAAGCGCGCCCAGCACGATAAATCGTTTCATCTTCGCAATCCTCTTTTACTGCTTCTTCTTTTTCCGAACCCAGCGCCTCGCCAGCGCGATCACAACCGCCGCGACCGCCGCCCACGGCAGCGCGTAGATCAGGCCGAGCACCGCGCCGAAAACGAACTCGCCGAAATTTTCCATGCCCTCGACAAATTCCTCGCCCATCCGGGTCAGGAGCGGCTGCTTGGCGGCGACCGCGCTGCTTTTTCGTTGATGGTCACATACAGCGTCGCCATGCTGGCCTGATTGTCGATCTGTCGGTTCTGCCCCTCCAGCCACTCGATCTCCTCCTGCACGTCGAAGATCGCGTCGGTCAACGTGATGATGTCCTCCATGGTTTCCAGCCTTTTCATAGAGCGCGTCCAACTGCCGCTTCTTCGCCCGCGCGCTTTCCAGCCGGGATGCGTTGTCCGTATAGGTGCTCGTCATATCGACGGCGCTGGTCTGCTCGCGCGTCACCTCGCCCCCTCGCCCGCGCCGGAGCACGCCGTCCAGCATATCGCTCGGCACACGCAGCGTCAGGCTCGCGCTTCGGCTCGCGTTCTTCGCGCCGCTGATGTCCCGGCTCTCGACAACGCCGCCCGCCTGCTCGATCTGCTCGCAGAGCGCGGAAACCGCCTCGTCAAAGCGCTCGGTTTTCAGGGTCAGCCATGCGTTGCGGACGATCTTCTTCTCGTCCTCTGCCGTGCTGTCGTTCACCGCGCCCTTTTCCGCCGCGCTGCGCGCGCCGAGCGCCGGGGCGCTGTTCTCGTAAAACGCGAGCCGCATCCTCCGCGGATAGGCTTCGTAGGTATCATAAGCGCCCGTAGTCGTAATCGTAGGCCGTCCGCGTCTCGTTTTTTTCGTTTCCGCCCAGCCGCCGACGCCCGTGCCCGCCGCGAACACCAGCGCCGCGCAGGCCTACCCAACGACCGAACGCCCTCGCGCCGCATCCAGTCGCTGATGGAAATGACGCGCGGCGTCTGCCGAATCGCCATGCGCCAGCCCTTTGTGAAGGTTCCGGCGGCGTCATCCTCG
>VOFE01001890.1_pt1 | contig 38000 bp, 41 predicted proteins | sample 5384071 | NCBI WGS metagenome assembly VOFE01 (sample SAMN12384724, study PRJNA508395) | human gut metagenome | isolation source: healthy gut D | host: Homo sapiens
TTTGCTTTAAACACCAGTTGAGATCAACTTAAAGCACCAGTGGGCGAACAAGACAGCGTTGCTGATACAGGCACAGAAGCGCTCCCTTTTGAAAATGTAGCAGACATATTCGCAGTATTGCCGCTGCACCAAGAAGATTCACCACCATAACTCCATCCATTTGAAACGGTATGGTAAACGCTTGCAGATGTTGCAGTAGCCGTATGACCATCATATGAAAAAATCCCATTAAGCTGAACACTTCCGATTGCCGCGCCATAATAGGAAAAGTCTCGTGTAATACTGCCTTTTTTCACTGATGCGCGTAAAGCTGAGTTTTCGATGGTCAATACCGTATGGTATGACACACCATTTCCGAGGTCGACGGTTCCCAAGTCAATAACCTGCGTTTCAGGTTCAAGAGCAAATGCAGGAACAGCTAACACAAATACTAGAATCGCAGCTATTGCTAAAGAAACAAGTTTTTTCACACAGAAAGCCTCCTTAAAAATAGTTATTCTAAAAGATTCGGGAATTCATCCCAATCTGAGTTACTTGTATCAACATTCCCAAAATCAACAATAGTAGTATTCACTTCTACTACACGGAATTTTTTGCTTTTCCACATATAAGAAAACAGAAAAGGCTAAAATACCTATTAGTACAGCGCCGCCAATCCGCAGCAACCAGGTTCTACGTCTTTTTTTGCGATGACAAATCGCGACAACGTTTTCGGGGAGAGTATCCAAAAAGCTTCCAGCCGCATCTTGAGGGGTCCCGATGATTGCAATACATTCCTCGTATGAAATCATAGGATTTTCATTTTGAAGGTCCGCTATTGCTGCGCGGATTTGCTTCTCAAATATATCTTTTTGAGATGTGTCACAGTATAAATACTTCCCGGCCTGACGGAAATACTGTTTCCACCTACGCTCATTCATACCGAATCCCCCTCATAGAGCACACCGTCTTTCGATAAGAGGCTATCAATAGTCTGCGTCACTCGCCGATATTCTGCAATGATATCATCGAGATATCTGCTGCCCTGTTCGGTAATCGAAAAATATACTCTGGTTCGATTACTCTCCGTAACAACGGTTTCTGACGGTGAAATGTAACCGTGCTCTTGTAGCCGATAGATAGCAATATATAGTGTGTTAAATTGAAGCACACCATCACTAAGCCGGGCCATTTCCTGAAGCATTTCGTAAGCATACATTGGCTTTTGCCTCAAAAGAAAAAGAACCAGCATATCGGTCGTAGCTTTTTTCAAGCCATCTTTCATCCCTGCCACAGTGCCACTGCGTTTTTTGGATGTTTGGGATGGTTGCTCCATAGTGTTATCTCCTTATGTTCATTAACATTATACAATGAAACATCACTATTTTCAACATATTCATTATTGACAAATATATATTTTTATATATTCTATAACTAGGATATATAATGTCAGTTCAGTTGGATGGGCATCAGCGCGCGAGATGTCTGTGCAATAGAAAAGCATCAAACCATGAAAAGGAGTTGAAGAATTATGAAGAAAAAACTATTCGCATTTGCACTTTGCGTTATTATGGCAGTCACGATGGCTGCGCCCGCATTTGCGGGAGAGCCCCCAGAAATCAGTCCAAGGGTTAACATATATCAAACCTATACGATTGCTCCCAGAACTGGTTCATGGAACTATTTGACAGCCATGTATGGACGTTTAGACAGTCAAGTGTTTGTGTTCGCGACGGATCCACAACAAGCACGCTATAGAGTTTGGCTGCCGGGACGTTATAACGCGGATGTCAAATTATATGCCAATTTCACAGTCGGTAGTGGTTCGCAATATGTGCTAACTCGTATGCCTTCAGAAAATTTGGCGTATATTTTTAATGAGTATAACGCTACCCCTTCCGAATCACAAATTGATTTCCGCACACTAAACGCTAGCACAAATGAATGTCGTATTCTCTTTTCTGTTGTCAAGCTTTACTTATCATCTTCAGGCGGGAGTGGGGCACCTGTTGGATTTGCCGCATATAACGAAAGCAGCTTTGCTCAAAAATGGTATGTTAAACCTATATAGCATTTATAGGATATTTTGTTAGCGCACCTTAATATCTTTCGTATATCACCAGATGCTCGCTTCGGCGAGCTTCTGGTGATATATGGTATAGAACTTTATATAAATCATAATTTTGATGCTATAAAAGAGGTACAAATGAACTTAAAAAAGATATTTGCGGTTTCCATTGCCGGCCTGCTTACAGTCTTCATTTTATTCGGATGTACGGCTCTGCAACAGGCGAGTGATACAACAGAGGATGTGACAACATCCTTGCATTTTGTTGACTATACTCGGCAGGGAGACGGAAATGGTACTGATGACGGTTATTATCGCCTAGTTCCAAGAGCGGATAGTTCTAACAATATATGTTTTGTAGATTACAAAAGTCGTACACAGGTATATCTATGCAACCGACCTGAGTGTGAGCACTGCGATGACACGTGTACTTCATGGTTGCCATACGGTGCCGGGGGCGGCGCTTTATTTGCTACCGAAGATCATTTGTATTATCTTTCTTTTGGAAATCGAAATCCTGATGTTGTAGAAGCTATTGGTAAAGATGCCCTGCCGCAGTTGATTCAATTAGCACGAAATGGCACCGAAAAAGAGGTAATGCATACCTTCGGCGCAGCTGATATTATTCGTGAAGGCGTTGTATTCGACCATGATAACATTTATTTTATATGCGATTCTTTCGAGAATTTTGAACAAAACGGCAACTTGCCTGAACGTATTCTCTATCAATATGATATCACTGACAGAGTTCTAAATAAGTTAGAAGAGCTTTCTCCCGATGATCAAATCATTGGAACTAGCCAGAGGGAAATATTTCTCAGTACAACTGAAGGTGCAGCGGACTTATCTCTTGACGCTGAAAATTTGCAAACTAAGGTTTGGTCTTATAATGTGGATACTCACGAGAAGTACGATCTCCTTACACATTCGTATCTAACAGTAGGACGTGCATATGATGGAGTTTATTATTTATATGATCCCTCAACAACAGCACTTTCCAAAATAGCAATGATACAAGATGGACAAACGGAAGTCATTCGAGAGGCAGTATTCGACACTGAGTTCTGTACATATCCCTACGAGGTGAAAACGGTTTGGGGAAAACATCTTTTTATAATGTACGAAATCCCACAGAACAATGAACGAACAGAATACAAAGCCACCCTACAGTCAATTGATTTAGTTTCTGGTGAAGTGGAACCAATTAATCTTCGCACTGACGTCATTTTCGGGACAACAACACCAAAAGAAGTGGAGATTGTGGATGAAACCTCAGATCAATTTTTAGTAATCGCTTCGGTAGAATACATAGATGTAACCATCCCCTTTACTAACGCACCGATAACCCTTTCCTATCCTTATTTTCATTATGCACTTATCGATAAACAGGATTATCTGGATTCAAAGCCCAACTATATATCTATTGAGATTGGTTGATTACTCTTTTGGCGGAAACGCTGTAGAAGCATTTCGAGCCTTAAAGGAAGGAGCCAACGATGCTTACAAAAACGCAAAACATTTGCGGCGAACGGTTGATTTTGCTTTATTCTCAAAAAATGTAGTATCGACAGCACTTTTGTTCTCGCCGTCCGATGGGACGGAAACGGAAGTTTTTTCTTTTGAAACGCCGGACAATGATGAGAGCAGCCTGCCTTATCCCAAAACGGCGACTTTCAAGTAACGTCTTTTCCCCAATCAAGACGCCATTTCGCAGCTTTTGAAAATCGACATTTTAAGCGGCGAATGCGTCCTGTGTGACAGCTTCCCGTGGTATGGCGCGGGGACCGCGTTTGTCCAAGGCTTTACGATCACCGTATGATCATCGTTTCAGTCCGATACGTAAAAAAATGATCAGTCGAAAGTCCGCCATTACCGCTACTATATCGATTTGAAACCGGTTCGTTCATCGAAATCTTCATTAACATATTTCAGGGCGCGCCTCATTTTGTCACGATCGCAGCGGAATCCTAATGGACTTTTTTGTAGTATAAAGGCACCCCATCATTTTAACCAGCAATGATGGCTGTTACCTATTGAAGCAACGTTTGATGTTCCGGAATACGCCTTTATCTCCAAAGCGGACTACTGGGAATCATACGCCGAATTATCAGGATCAAAATTATGGGTAAAATCATTTTTCTGATTCGATCGTCTTCAAAGCATGCGCTATGCTCTATCAACGAAGCAAAGCGAGATATCTATGGGAAACCCCATCTTGAATTACGCAGCTTATCCCTAGCAATGAATATTAACCACACCCAGAATAAATGTACACTTTACTCACTCTTAGTGGATACAGTATCGGCGCGCGAGATACTGATTCGATACGTCCGAACCAAATTGTAAATGTAAAGGAGATGTAATTTATGAAAAAGAAACTGTTTGCGATGGCGCTGTGTCTGCTCATGGTGGTCGCGATGGCTGTGCCTGCGTTTGCGGAAACATTTCGAGCTACTCCGCCGTATTTTTCAGCATCGACTTATTACTACAGTGTTAATTCTGCGAAAGCGTTGAATGCGTACACTGAGGGAACACCGGTCAATGGAACGAATGTGACGACGTATACGTCTACCGGTTCCATAACCCAGGAATGGATTGCTACGCAATTCCCAGGAGAGGATCGCTATTCTGTACGTGTTGGAACTTCCAGCAGCGCAAATCCATTGGTTTTATGCTTAGGGGCCAATGGGAACTGTGAACTGCGTTATACAAGTAATACGACGGTGGAAAACTACAAAGTCAAATTTATTGCTGAACCCAATGGAGTATATGGAATCGCTTTAGTCAACCGCCCCAATTGGGTAGCCTTAACGGAATCATCGGTTCAGACAGTGGGAGGGCATAATGTCGTCTGGCAGCCATCTTCTGGACTGAACAATCAACTCTGGAGAGGAGTTTTGGTGTATGACTGATTGAAAGGAGCGTTTATAACAAAGCTATGGACAGGCGACTTAAATCGTATTGCATATTGTTTGTGCTGATTCTTTTCACTGCCGTGATTCTTAGCGGGTGTCTATCAGGACGGACATCTTTGGAAGTGCCTGACGCTAATGAGACACAGGTAGAAGAAACCAATGTGCAGCTGAGAATGCTCACCACTATGGACGGTTCGTTTGCATCAAGCGGAATCGGCAATGAGGATGGATACTACAGCCTACAATTCAATGACGACGGTTCTGCGAATATTTTATACACGGATCGTTCTTCACGGCAAACGGTGTATCTGTCTAACCAAATATCTTCTTCTCATGATAATGCTACAGATACAAGCTGGATTGAGGATGGTGCGACTTATCTGATGGCTGATGAGAATTCACTGTATTTTGCCCAAAGCTTTGTAGGAAGAAACATGGAGCCGACGGATAAAATATGGAGATTGGACCCTAATGGCGAGAATCGAAAGATTCTTATGGAATTAGAGCCCAACCAACGCTTACCGCAAGCCGTAGCATCAGATGGGGCTTATCTCTATATGGTCATTGAAACCGTTTCTCAGGACGCGTCAAGCAGCTATTCCCTATATAGAACTTCGATAGCAAGCGGGGAAAAGGAAAAAATTACGGATTTGGCTGGCAACGAGTTTTTAATCGGTGCTTATAAAGAGTGGCTTGTGTTTAAAAGTACGCCTGCATTTGAAAGTATGACGGAGTCTGATACATGCGGCTCTTTGTTCTTGTTTTCAATCAAAGACTGCAGGAAACAGCTCCTCTTGAAATGGTCGCCGGAAACACATTATGGGATTGTCCACGAAGGCAGATATTATTATCTGCAATGTGATTTCGACATACGGTCGGCACAACTTTACTCATTGAATCTGGAAAACGGGGATACTGTTTGCATAAAATCCGGACTCCCAATCGGTGATAGCCTTGACACAACCTATTTTGAAGGAATATACGATGGAAAATTTCTTTATTATGTCGGATCGGCAGATTCGGAGAACGTCTTGGCTATTCACTATGCAGGATATGCCGTCTCCAGTTCGGATGGGGCTTTGGAAGAAGTGACTCTGACCAGTAATTTTCAGGGAGAAACCTATGTAAAGATACTGTGGGAATTTAAGGATTGTTTCCTTGTGAGAAATGGTGAGGTAATCGAGACAAAAGTGCTGGAAGGTATCGATGGGACTTCATATACGGCTAAAATTCCTGCCCCGCAATGGGCGTTGATCGCAAAGGAAGACTTCTGGAGCAATAACCCCAACTATCAGACGATTTCTCCAGTTTCCGATTAAAGCATCCAGATGGCCGGCGTTGGAAGAAACGTGGTATTTATTGCAATTATTACAAGAAACAGCAAAGCAATTTTTTTCAGCGGTCATGATGTACTCCTGCTGGATGTTCGAACTGATGGAAACGAACATTGATCCATCTGTTTGGAGCGAGTGGCGAACACTTGCCGCTCAAAAGGATCGGAAGTTGGGCATCGGTGCGCAAGGTGCCTGGTGGAATAAAGCAAAATTTGTGAAAGAAAAGGAGATGTGAGATATGAAAAAGAAAATTTTTGCTATCGTCCTCTGCCTTATCATGGCAGTTGCATTGGCTATCCCTGCGTTTGCTACGCAATCCAATGTTGCACGAGCACCTGTTGTCGGAATTCCCTATTTTCTTGCTTGCTGGAACGGACAACGTGACGCAAGTGGCAATATGATGGTTTTACGCGGAAATGGAATGAATGCAACAATGACAACGAATATAATGAGTGATAAAGGCGCATGGCAGTATCTCGCTGCACCTCATGGCAACATGTACCTCCGTAATACTGCTAGCCCTCAAGAGGTTGTCAATATTTATCGAGTTCTCCAAGCCGGTATTTACTATGAGTGTAAAGGGTATTGGTATGATCATTCAACGTCCGGTCGTGATCAGCGTATCGCCGTTAATGGCTCACAGGTTTATCTCGCAAACCCCTTGGTCAGTGGCACATGGTATTTGCAAGCAGATCGTTCTGCACTGTCGGTTAGTTCCGTGATTTTTTATCAGGACGGAGCCAGAGCACAAGCACAATGGTACTGGGGAGACGCTCGATATAACTAACAGGGATTACGATACGGGAGGCTGCGATGCAGCTTCCCGTATCTAGTGCGTTTAGGAGGTGTCTATGAAACGTGTCATTGCATCTTTTTTATTGATGTCGATTCTACTGTATATTCCGGGCTGTCGGTCATATGGTTCGGGCAAATCATCTGCTTCTTCCTTAGAGCAGCCCTCTTTATCGGACAATACAACACACACTGCGCCAATCGTCAATGATTTGGATTACCGTATTGCGGCTAGACCGGATGTTATAACTCGTGGTAGTTCGAGCGACAAAGGCTTCTTTCAAATATTTTCTCATACCGATGGGTATTCTAACCTAATGTTTATTGACTATGCCACGGCGCAGCAAGTTTTTGTGTGTAGCTCCCCCAGCTGCAACCACAAAGATGAAACTTGCTCATCATACATAGAAAGCGATGGGTACACTGTATTTCCAGCGGTGTATGGTAACACTATATTATTAGTATACAACAGTCTGAATCAATGGGGAAATGCGCCTCAAGCTTCTAAAATTGAAAAAATGGATATAAACGGATTGGATCGGAAACTGCTATGCACATTTAGCGGCAATATTTTAATTAATGATGGCGCTGTTGTTGGAGACGGTAGAATTATTTTATGTGCTACTAAATTACTTTCTAATGCGGAAAATATCGGAACGGTTCCTTGTCTTTTATCTATTGATATTGGCACAGGAGAGTGTTCAGACCTTTACCAGGTTAAAACAGGAAATGGCGAAATGCAAAAATCCTTATTTATACGAGGAGTATCCGAATCTGGATTCATTTTAAAGACAATCACCATCAATGAATACGAGGAATCCGATGATGCCGGTATTGCCATGCAAAATATGCAAAACGCTACAGTTCATCGCGTTTTTGAGCTTTCTTTCGATGGGCAACGTGAGAAAGAACTTCTCAGATATACAGGCTCGACGTGTTTTGAAGAGTATAGCGGCCGTGAATTAGTCTATTTGAGCTTTGATAAAAACACTTGTTCTTTATATAAAATTAATAGTGTGACAGGGCAAAAAGAAATAATCATTAAGTATTTTGATACTGTACCCAGCATACGTAAAACAGAAGTCCCTCTTACATCTGAAAATTTTTTCATTGTCGGTTTCATCGATGATTATGTATTGATTAATCAATTGTATCAAGAACACTATGACGCACAAAAAACATTGAGCTTCTTTATACCCAATATGCTGTTAATACCGAAACCGGAGAGGTTATCGAGATAACATTATCCAACTATCTCATGGCCACCCGAAAGCCGATAAACATCATCGCTCAATTCTCTGATACACTTTTGGTGGATGCTGTTGAGGAAGTGGTGGATGGTATAACCTATCGCCGTCCGGGAATGATCAGCGTTGATGACTATTTGAAATCAAAGGGCGAATATATAATGATCGAACAACTTCTTGAAGAAAAGCTTTCGTAAAATCAACAGCAAGACGGCCATAGGCAAACGATCTAACAAATTGCATGCATAATAATCCAACAGCAGTCAGTCAACCTACTGTATGCTATCATTCACAATGGAAAGTCAATTTTTATTGTTCTTCAAGTAGAGGTAGTATTTTGCATACCGATCATGCTACTCGAAGCCGAATTTATCTATCTAGCAAAGTAAGCGTCGAGCACAACTATCATATGGGGGATTATTTATGCCCAATATAGAATGCCATCTGGAACTGCAGCATCTCACGAAAACATACCGCACAAAGAAAACATCCAAAAAGGCCTTGGCCGGAGTGAGTTTCACTCTCGGCCCGGGCCTTTACGGCCTTTTGGGGCCCAATGGCGCAGGCAAAAGCACCATGATGAATATCATCACCGGGAATCTGGACGCTACCAGCGGAAAGGTACTGTGGAACGGTAAAAATGTCCTGCGCATGGGGCGGGAATTTCGGCGCGTCCTTGGATATATGCCGCAGCAGCAGAATCTGTATGACAGTTTTACAGGCCGCCGTTTCCTGCTGTACATAGCAGCACTCAAAGAAATTCCCCGGAGTGATGCAGCGTTACAAGTACAACGTGTCGCAGAGCTGGTACACCTTTCCAGTGAATTGGAAAAACGTCTGGCAGCATATTCCGGCGGCATGAAACAGCGTCTGCTTGCTGCCGCCGCATTGTTGGGTGAGCCGCAGATTCTTATCATGGATGAGCCTACCGCCGGATTGGACCCGAAAGAACGTGTACGTCTGCGTCAGGTATTGGCCCAACTCGCCCATGACCGCATCATTATTGTTGCCACACACGTAGTCAGCGATGTGGAGCATGTTGCCAGTGAAATCCTGCTGCTCAAGGAAGGACAACTTGTGGATCAGGCGTCTCCTGCCGCACTTATTGAAAAATACGCGCCGGGCGGCACACTGGAAGACGTCTACCTCACCATTTTCGGGGAGGACGAAGCATGACACGCCTGCTTTCCGCTGAGCTGCGCAAGGTGTGGCACAGCCGTTTTTTTCTTCTGGCTTTTTCCGTGCTGCTCGGTGCCAACCTGTTTTTGCTGTGGTTCGGCACGGGCCATACGCCGGGCAATGTTCCCTCCTCTGCTTATCGAAAGCTGGAACAGCAGATTTCCGGCATGAGCATGGAGGATATGGATGACTTTCTGCATGAAGAACTGGCCCGCACAGAGGGGCTGAGCCATATCTATAACATCCTGCGCACAGAAGCATACAACAACGGTCAAAAAGACGAACGTCTCCGCGAAACCTACGCCGATGATTTTGAACAGTATTATGATATTTATGAAGCAGGCGGGTTCCTGAAGTACGGGGAAACGCTGGCACAGGAATACCGTTTTCTGAACACCATCGTTCTGGAATTTGAGCAGGTAAACGGATACGAAGAGTTTCTGACATCCATCGAACAGAAAGCCCGGCAGCTTTCCTCGATCTCTATTTTCGCGGAGAGCAAAAGCGGATACGACATGGAAAACATCCGTGTCACAGATGAAGCGTTCAGGGATATGCGCGGTACGTCCATTCAGTATTATCCGCAAAAGGCATCATGACCGCACTGGATTTTGAACTTACGGATGTCGTAACCGTATTTGCGATGCTGCTCATTGCCACGGTGCTTGTCCGGGCCGAGCGGGACAACGGTCTGCTCGCGCTGGTGCGTTCTACTCCGGCGGGCAGGCTGCATACCGCTGGCGCAAAGCTGCTGGCATTGGGCGCAAGCCTCGCAGTTGTTCTGGCTTGCCTGTATGGCGTCAACCTTCTGTACTGCGGCGGGCTCTATGGTCTGGGGCCATTGAACCGCTCCATTCAAAGTGTGCCGCAGCTGATGCGCAGCACATGGAAACTGACGGTCGGCCAATATCTGTTCTGTTTTTTCTCACGAAATGGCTGGCGGCATTCATCTGCGGTATATGGGTAATGCTGGCGATGCTGTTTGCCAGAAGGCTTTTCACGGGCGCATTGGGGGCTTTGGCTCTTATTGTATTCAACCTGTTCATCCGATCTGTTATCCCTGCCACCAGCAGATTGAATGTGATCAAATACGCCAATCTCATAAGTTTACTGCGCACCAATGAGCTGTTGGGCGGATACCGCAATCTGTATTGGTTTGATCACCCGATTCCTCTGCTTTTGGTGGAGTGCGTTGCCGCTGTTTTGTTCGGTATATTGTTTGCGCTGGCATACTGCTTTATTTTCAGCCGTCACTATTTTACTGCAGCGGGACGTCGGACAGGCAAAAGACCTTTCAGGCGTAAAATCCCTGCATTCACGACGCCAATGCGTCAGGAAACTTACAAGCTGTTGGTGATGCAGGGCACAGCACTATTGCTTTTGTTATTTGCGGGGTTTCAAGTCTATACCGCAGTGACAACGGAAAGCTACATCGACGCGGACGAGATCTATTACCAATATTACATGAAGCATGTGGAAGGTCCGTTGACACAGGAAAGTGTTGATTGGCTCTCGCAGCAGCAAGAAGAATTTCGCCCCATCTACCAGCTCAATGCTGCGTTAATGTCGAAAAAGATAAGCTTCACAGGAATACCAGGCAATGATGCAGGGTTACTCCAGTTTGCAGCAGAAAATGAATGTATTCCAGCGTGTTATTTACAAGGCTCAGATGTTGAAAGAAAAACCTCGTATGGAAATGGTCTATGAATCCGGCTGGCTGAAGCTGTTCGATCAATACGACACGCAGGATCTGCCTGATACGCTTTGGGCATCTATCCTATGCGCAGTATGTTTTTCCGGGTTGTTCGCAATGGAGCGGCAGACGGGGATGATCAAAGTCATCGGCACAACGCCGCTTGGACGGCGTGCCACCGTGCGGTACAAGCTGTTGCTTTCTTTTACTGTATGCGGCTTAATAACGGCGCTCAGCCTTTTGCCGCGCTTTTGGGTCTCTATCCGTGACTACGGGCTTGGCACATGGATGGCTCCGGTTTACAGTATCAGCGAATATTACAACGCGCCGGAGATACCTTTATTTCTAATGGTGGCAATCCAGATTTTTTCCAGACTTGCCGCAGTGAGTTGTATGGCTTGTGTGACGCTGGCTCTTTCGCAGCGGATTGGCAACACCTTTGGCGCAATGTTTGCGTCCCTGCTCATTTTTTCTCTGCCGCCGCTGCTCAGTGTCTCCGGCTTAACGAATGCGAAGTGGCTTAGTACATACCCGTTGTTCCACATCTGTGCGCTCTTTGGCGCGAGCACACAAGCAATCGGGATTATGGTTCTGTTCATCGCCCTTATAACTTGTTATCTCTGTTCAGAATTCTTATTTGCACATTTTAAGTAAAAATCATTTTACATTCTGCGCGCTTCTTGATTATAGTCCAAAAACGATTATAATATAAAAATACGGGGCAGCAGCGCATATAAATTCGAGATCGTACTGGTGTGGAATATGGTGATTCAAAAAGCACGAAAACTTTTCTCGTTTGGAAAATTTTATCTGCAAATTTTATATGTCCCCCCTGCTAAAGATAGAAAAACACAAGCACCCTGAAAAGATTGTTGTGTATTTTGAAGCCAAACTTAATGACATTGCCTATAAAGGGAGCATATCATGGAGGTGATGGGCAATTTTTATTCCTGCCGCCAATATGGTGGCAGGGATCAGAGCCGAGGATGAAATAATCATTGAAAATGAGGCCGTCTTCTGAACAAAAGAGGCGGGAGACCTGCGTCTCCCGCCCTGTTCTCTTATCATTGCAGCGTAGAAAATTCGGTACGACCGGCCACAACAATGTGCTTCAGTTGCACATCCTCATCAAATACCAGCAGGTCTGCAGCCTTACCCACCTGAATGGACCCGGTGCGAGTCCCGATGCCCAGCATCTCAGCCGGCGTCAGGGACGTCATGCGCACCACATCGTACAGCGGAGCGCCGGTCAGATTGCAGAAGGTGCGCACCAGCATATCGGTGGTTGCCACACTGCCCGCGAAAGCACTGCGGTCCATTAGCTTGGCCACGCCGTTCTCTTTGATGCAGGGAACGCCGCCCAGAGAATATTCGCCGTCGGGCATACCAGCGGCGCACATGCTGTCGGTGACCAGGCACACCCGGCGGGGTCCCTTCACCTTGTAAATCAGCTGCAACAGCTCTGCAGGCAGATGGCTGCCATCCGCAATGGCTTCCACATACATCTCATCCAGCAGATAGCCCGCCTCGATAGCGCCCGCGTAACGATAGGCATGCTTGCGCTGTACCGTGGTCATGCAGGAGTAGAAGTGCGTCAGGCACCGCAGGCCCATGTCATGGGCGTGCATCACCTGTTTGCAGTCCGCATCGGAGTGCGCCAGGCTGGAGATCACGCCATGCTGGTGAAGCGCTTCCAAAAAGCGGTCCGAACCATCCAGTTCCACCGCAAAAGACCAGCGGCGGACGCGGTCCGTGCGGCGCAGCACCTCTTCGTACTCGTCCGGCTGCGGATTGCGCAGATACTCGGGGTTCTGAGCTCCGGCCTGAGAGGCTGCGAAATACGGTCCTTCCAAATGCAACCCCAGAATGTGGGGGCAGCCCTCGCGCTCCAGATCCAGCTGATTGAAGCCGTCCACAAAATCCAGCAGATCCTGTCGGCTTCCGGTCAGGGTGGTGGGCACAATGCTGGTGGTGCCGTGCAGCATATGGCAGCGGGCCGCGGTATAAACGGCCTCGCCCCCTTCCATGAAGTCGTGGCCACCCGCGCCGTGCACATGCACGTCGATGAAACCGGGCGACAGGTACATGCCCTGGCAATCCGCCGTCACATCCGCACCGTCCAGGCAGGCACCCGGCCCGAAGGCGATCGCGGAGATGGTGTCGTTTTCCGTCATCAGACAGCCTTCGCGGACGGCGTCCGGCAGGACGATGCGCGCGTTTTTATAACAGGTTTTCATGATGGGATCGCTCCTTTACAGGCAGCGCACCGCACCGCGGAAGCGCTCCAGGAATTGGTTGTTCCACTCGTCGCCGCCCGGGCAGTTGCCGCTGCGCCAGACCGGCGGATTCACGCCTTCGTTGACCAACATGTTGATAGCCTCGATGACCACGCAGTTCATCACGTAGGCATTCGCATAGGTGGACAGAGCGCCGATCTTCTGCTCAAAGCCCGGAATTTCCAGCGTGGCGTCGCCCAGCTTGACCTTGCAGTCAATACTGCAATCCACAACGTCGTGCAGATTCTTTTTGCTGGGATGACGGGCGGGATGATCTAGCGGGCAGGTTTCGGCGTGCTCGTGGCTGCTGACGCCGATGACCTTGGCGCCGTGCGCTTTGGCGGTCAGGGCCGCGTCGATAGTAGCGGAGTTGATGCCGTATGCATTGACGATCCACAGAAGATCGCCCTCGCCGATGCCGTAATCTTCCACTACGATCTTGCCGTAACCGGGCAGGCGCTCGGTCTGCATGGATTTCAGCGCGCCGCTGCTGAGCATGGTCTCCTGGTTCAGAATGGCGCTGATGTGCATCAGGCCGCCGGCGCGGAAGAACACTTCCATAGCCGCCAGGTTGGAATGGCCGCCCGGGCCGAACACATATACCAGTTTATCCTGTTTGACCTGGTCCGCGATCATGCGGGCAGCTTTCAGGATGTTCTCGCGCTCGGTGGCGCGGATTTCGTTGATGATCTTGAGAATTTCATCGTAGTACAGATCGGTCAGAAGTCCCTGTTCCATTTGTTTGTTCTCCTCTCAATGTTCGTTTGCCAATGCGCCAACGCCATCGGCAATCACAGATTCGATGGCAGGCGCGTAGGTACCTGCCAGAGCAAAATACAGCGCTGATCCCTCCGGCTCATAACCGCCGTGGGAAATCTGGCGCGCGGTGGCCAGATAGCCGATCATGCCGTTGCAATAGCCTGCGCTCAACGCGCCGGGCACCTGCTCACGCGCAATGGCCGCATACTTCTGCGCCACTTCGGCGTTGAAGAAAAACATCGTCAGCCCGCCCAGATCCAAACGGGAGATCTCCAGTGTTTCATGGTCCCAGCACTGTTTGCGGGTGATGGCGGCCACCCACTGCCGGTGCGCCTCATCTCCGCTTTTCGCCTCTTCCATAGACTGCTCCAAACCCGTCTGGTCCAGCGGTAGCTGTCGGGTGGTGCGGGTGATGAAAACCTTCTCGCCCAGCGCGGCGCCTTCGCTTTGCAGCAGTGCCTCGCAATGCGCCGCGAACTGCCGTGCAAAATTCTGCACGCCCTCATAGCTCTGCGGTACGAACCGCTCGCCCAGCACGCTGTTGGGCCGCAGGTCTGCGGTACAGCCCTGCAGGAACACGCCCACGCTACCGGGGAACGTCTCGTCCAGCATACGCAGCGCGGCGCCCGGATAGTCCGGATGCACCGCATTGCCGTTGGCGAGGTTTGCGTGGCAGGGATAGTGCAACAGAACACCCTTCACGGTTCCGTCTGCCCGCTCCAGACGCACCACCGTCAGATGATGGTCGGCCGGCATGTCGTAGTTGGGCCACATGGCAATCCCGTCGGGCGTGTGCACCCGGCGGTACACGTTCAGGGCACATTCGCCCCGGTGCACGGTTCCGCGCACCGGCTCCACGTTCTGTGCCGCTGCGCACGCGGCGGTCTCCACCTGCGTGTACAAAAATTCGGTGTACTCTGCGTCTACTGTCTCCAGCAGAGGCGTAAAGTTGCCGCCGGTACCCGGGCCGCTGTGGTTGTGTGAAGCGGTGAACAGGATCTGCTCTTCCTTCACCCCCAGCGCCGCTGCAAGGCAGGGCCGCGCCATGGCGACAAACTCACTGTTCCACCACAGCAGATCGCCGTAGACCAGAACCGCCCGGGCCGAACCGCAGCGATAGTCGTGCACGCGGACATAAATATCCTCCAGCACGCTGTCAAAGGGGGTGGTCCGGGTGGCATAGCCTGCCAGCCGGACCGGCCGAGGCGGGGTGATGACTCGCTTGGCTGTTCCCAGCTCCATGTTCATTCCGCTTTTCCCTCTTTCTCATACAGTTCCACCACTTTGATAAAGTCGCGCAAAATGTGGAAAGGATCTTTTACCGGCAGCGCCACCAGCTTGTCCTGCGGGCTGCCGTCCCGCTGACGAATCTGCACCCACTCGCCCAATTCCTTGTTGGGGAAGGTGGAGAAGGCATAATCCGCAGACTGTTGATACAGCGCCTCGAACTCCTCGTCGCCGGTGAGCTGATACAGATACGAGAAGATGTACAGAAGTTCGGAATGCGGCCACCAGAGCTTCATGTCCCAGGTATCCTTCACCAGCTCCTCATACGGTGTGCCGATGCAGTCACCCCTGGGCGCGCCGCCCTCCCGATCCACAAACCGAAGCAGGCCGCCGTATTTCTCGTCCCATCCCAAGTGGAAGGTGCGCTTTGCGATCTGCGCAATACGGGGCAGGTATTTGTCCAGTTCGCCGTACTCCTCCAGGAATTCCAGCAGGAACCAGGCGTCCTCCAGTGTGTGGCCGGGGTTGATGTGCCGGTCCAGCAGGCGGGTATAGCTCTTGTCATCCGAGAGATGCTCGCGGATTAAGCCGTCGCCGTCGTACAGCACATCCAGAATGAAATGGACCTTGCCGCGCACATACGATTCCTGCTCGGCCACATCCAGGCCGAAGGAACGGCGCATATCCATGTACTCCTGCACGGTGTCCACCAGAATCATGGGAATGCCGTGGACCTGATATCCATCGGGGACGGGATAGGGCTCGGTGAGGAAGTCGCCGCGCTCCACCCGCTTTGTAATGCTGCGATACAACCGGTGCGCCACGTCCGCCGCCTCGGTGTTTTGTGTCATTTTCGCATACTGCGCGCTGCCGATGAGCGCAAAGCAGTCCGCATAAATGCTGGCGTCATAACGGCCGGTGGGCTCGTCCACCAGTTTCTCGCCGTCCCGCGTCAGCAGATAGCAACAGATGTCCTCCGGCCCGTAAATGGATTTGTCCGCCAGAAAACGGAAGGTCTCATCCATCAGGGGCTCCAGTTCCGCCGGGTCCACCTTGGGCAGAACTCCCTGTTTCGCCAGACGGTACACCCGCGCCAGCACCCACAGCCAGCGTCCCTGGGACCAGGTGAATTTGTTGTCACTGAGGCGCTGGTCGCCGTTGTTGTGGATGCAATTCAAAATGCCGCCCTGTTCCCGGTCGACAAATTTCAGCCAGTACGGCAGGAAATTGTCCTGAATTTGGCTGACATAAAACGCTTTCCGTTCATTCATATCCATTTCAGTTCACAATATCCCCGGCCGTTTCGGCCGGGGATCCTTTCTTTTACCCTTATTCGTCTTTGCCCAATTTTACCATCAGGTCTTCGACTTCCGGTTTCACCTGCATTTTCAGGGCATACTTGTTGATCAAGCCGATGCCCGCATAGAACACGAAGGATACCGCCAGAGGAGCAATCAGCGCGATGTCCGCTTCCATGGTGAAGCCCATCTTGGTCAGTACGAATACGCCCAGGCCGGCCAGCACGGAGATGATGGCGGCTTTCGCATCGCAGTACTTGAACGCGGGGAACAGGCCCAGCAGAAGGGGAATGGCCGTCGGTCCCAGCAGAGCGGAGAACCAGGTCAGAATCAAACCGGTGACGCCACCGAAATAGTCACTGAACAGAGCCACAAATACGGTCAGAGCAGTGAAAATGATGGTGGTGATACGCGCATACCACAGAGATTTGCGTTCGCTGGCCTGCAGGATCTTCGGATTGAAGATGGGCAGGATGTCACGGGTCAACACCGCAGAGATAGTGTTCGCGTCGGAGTTGCACATGGTCATGGTGTTGGCGAACATGGATGCCAACACAAGGCCGACCATGCCAACCGGCAGGAAGGTGTTGGTCAAAGTTGCATACAGGCTGGCTTCCGCAGTGGCCTGATCCATGCCCGGGAAGAGCAGGGGCCCGCACCACATGGGGAAGAACAGGATGAACGGCCAAACCAGATACAGAGCTGCGGAGAACAGACCTGCTTTTTTGGCCTCCTTGGCGTTGCTGGTAGAAATGAAGCGAGCAGCCAGGTTCCAGGTACCACCACTGTAGCTGAAGAAAATAACGAAGAAGTACAGCAGGGTCCAGCTGAGAGAGCCTTGGCCGCGGCCGGCGTTGAACACGGACACGTTTGCTTCGGGCAGAGCGCTGAACACGCTGAAGATGCTCAGGCCATAGTCGCCCAGTTTCATGATAACGCCGATGAACAGAGCCAGGCCTGCAATCACCTGCACGATGAACTGGATAAAGTCGGTCCACAGGTCGGCCAGAATGCCGCCGATGGCGATGTAAATCAAAGAGATCAGGCCGGAGACGATAACGCCGACCCAAATGGGCATACCCGTAAAGCCGTGGAGCAGGATACCGATGGAAGTCCATTTTGCAGCAACGTCCAGCAGCTTGCTGCCGATACCGGAGATGGCAATCAGCAACTGAGCAGCGCGGTTATAGCGCATCTGCAAGTATTCCGTCGGGGACTCGATGCCCAGCGCGCGGCGCAGACGCGGCCAGCGGGGGATGATGGTCACCGAAGCCAAGGCCGTTGCCAGAGCGATGTTGACCGCCCACCAGAAGTAGATGGACATGCCCTGCGCATACGCGATGCCTGCATACCCTACGAATACTACGCCGGAGTAACCGGATACGTGATGGGAAATGCCCGACATCCACCAGGGGATCTTGCCGCCGCCAACAAAGAAGTCCGTGGAACTGTTAATGTTCTTGCCGGACCGAATGCCGACCCACAGGACCAGCACAAAGAACAGCGCGACCACTACCCAGTCGAGCCAATGCATTGTCATTGTTTCTGCCATGTTTTGAATTCCTCCTTCTTGATTTGGTTCAATGTTTGTTTGTGTCCAGAGCTTTCAGCCGGTCATCCCGGTAATGCTCTGTGAATACACGACTCTTTTCGCTCCCTCCTTCCGCATTCATTTTTTCAGTTACCTGAATATACTGTTTCACTTGCTCCTTTGAAAAGTAGCCAAGTAAAAAAGCGTCCAATTGCTTGTCCTGGATGGAAATGGTGCGGTTCCACAGATACAGGCAGCCGCCAAAAGCCGCCACCGCCGCAAAAGGCGCTGCAAAATACAGCACGAAGGACCCCAGCATCGCTTCCAGCTGCGGGCCAAAGGCCACCGCTGCCAGCACCGCCGCCGCAAGCACTTCCACGGGGAGCAGCAACCCCACCAGAGATTTCAGGCTGTTTTTGCGCCGGAAATTTTCCAGTTCGCGCACCACCGCCACTTTCTCAAAATCCTGCCCGTATTTTTCCGCCAGTGTCGGATTGATCATAACCTGAAAAGGTTTTTTACCGTTCCACAGCGGACTGACCACTTCCACTGTACGGTGCAGAAATTCGTATTTGGCCATTTCCGGGCAGTGATAGAATTCCGCGTTGCAGTTGATGGGCAGTTCCAGGGCAAACGGTTCGGGCGTGCCGTAGCGGTTTCTGGGTTTGGGCATAACGATAAATTTCCGCACCAGTGCTACCGCCGCAAGCAGCCCAAGAAGGAGAAGCACAACGCTCAGCCAAACCATCCCGCGGGCAAGCCAGGCGCCCAGAACAAAGTCCAGCACCAGCACCGGGACTGTACCAAAAATGAACCATACGTTCGGGGACTTCAGTTTCATGTTCTCCTCCTTTTAGGCATTGTGTTATTTCGCCAGATTTCCCGCGCAGGCTTTATCGATGTACATACGCACATTGTCCGTATGGCGCAGGATGCTGGCCGGGCAGGCCGTGCTCACAGGGCCGGTCAGAGCCGCCACCGTGGCATCGTGTTTTTTGTCAGACGGCACAATGCAGAAAATATACTGGCTGGCCATCAGGCGGGGCACCGTCACGGTCAGTGCATACTCGGGCACTTCATCCAGCGTGTCAAAGCATTTGTCATGCACCTGCTGCTGGCGGCATACCAGATCCAGTTTTACCTTTTTAATGACTTCCTTGTCCTCAAAGTCCGCCACAGGGGGATCGTTGAACGCGATGTGTCCGTTCTCGCCGATGCCCATGAACGTCACATGGGTGGGAGCATTGCGCAGCAACTGGCCGTAGCGGGCCGTTTCCTCTTCCACCGGGCGGGACCCATCGATCAGATTCGCGCTCTTGAACGGGACCTTGTTGAAAATGGATTCGCTGAGGAAATGATTAAAGGATTTTTCGTGGCCCAGCGACAGTCCCACATACTCGTCCATGTGATAACCGTTCACCCGGGTCCAGTCGATGCCGGGCTGTTTGCACAGCTCTTCCAGGAACTCCGACTGCGAGGGAGCAGCCGCAAAAATGCAGTTGATCTCCGGCTCTTTCTCCAGAAGCTCCCGCAGGCAGGAAGCGGCTTCCTCGGCTGCCACACGGCCCATTTCGGCGCGCGTATCAAAAATTTTCAGATCCACTTTGTCATACTGTTTTTCAATCAAAGCGATTACCTCCTTAACCTTCTATACACCTTTCTCACGGATCGCCGCTCGACGAGCGTCGGTTCCATCACTACGTTTTCCTGGGCGCATCCGGGCTGCTCGATGGCATCCAGCAGCATACGGGCAGCCTTTCGGCCCATCTCATACGATGGCTGGCTGATGGTTGTCAGCGCGGGTTCCACAAAATCGCTGATATAGATGTTGTCAAATCCAATCACCGAAACATCCGCCGGCACATACACGCCATTGATCTTCAGACACTGGATCATGCCGATGGCCGTCATATCATTGATGGCGAACACTGCGTCCGGCAGGTATTCGCCCTGTAAAAGCATCCTTCCAAGTTCGTATCCGTTGCGGAACTCCGAGTTCTCCGCGCCTGCGTCCGTCGAACCTTCGTACAGAAGCAGCCGTTTGGAATTGAACCGGATCCCGTTTTCCGCAGAGCCGCCTTATACCCTTCAAAGCGCTGTTTACGGCTGCGCCGGTCCATGGGACCGCTGGCAAAAGCGATATCTCTGTGTCCGCACTGGATCAGATAGCGGGTGGCCAGCAGGCCGCCCTGGTAAAAGTCAAACCCCACATTGAGCCCTGGATATTCCTCATAGGTCTGGTCAAACAGCACACAGGGAATCTCCAGCCGGCGAAGCTTGTCCATCAGCGCCTCGTCCATGTGCATGCAGGACAGCAGAATTCCGGATACCTGTTTTTGCCCCAGCATTTCAATGTGCTGCGACTCCAGCCGGCTGCTGTTCTGCGAAAGACACAGAATCGGCACATAAGAACGCTGAACGCATTCTTCCTCCACCGCAGACATCAGGCTCCCGTAAAAGGGGTTGACAATGGATGGCAGAACCACGCCGATCTCTTTTTCACCCACGCCCGATTGAAGCATTTTTCCAATCAAATTAGGCTTATAATTGAGATCCTGCGCCACCTGCATCACTTTTTTCCGCAGCTGTGCACTGATGGGGTAATCGCTACCGCTTAAAATCCGTGATACGGTTGCTGTGGACGTACCCGCCGCCCGGGCCACATCTACAATGGTGCATTTTCTGTTTTCGCTCATGAGCTCTGTCCCTTTCGGTTCAGTAAACGTTTTCTATATTATACCAGACAAAAAAACTTTTGTAAAAGCAGCTTTTCTTGTTAAATGCGAACAGCTTCCGTTTATAAAATTACTGTTTTTTTCAAAAATTCCTAATTTCAAAGCATCTTATGGTAAATTTGTTTCCGGATTTTCGAAAAAAAGAACGGCTTTCTCTCTCGAACCATGGAAAACCCTTGATTTTACGGACATTAATTTTTTACTGTTACTTTTTTATTCGCAGAATTTTGTTACTGGAAGTGCTTTCCAGCGATTGTGCAAAGCTTCTAAAATCAGACTAATTTCATGGTCTGAATGCACAAACTTTCTTTCTTGTGCAAAAAAACCGTAAAATCGCGCTTTTTCAAGGCATCTTTGGCACCTGTTTCTGCGCCGGACGGCACAACTCAAAATGGTTTTTGTGAAACCGGAGCAGACCGTCTCTCTGCGCTCGGCTCAGTTCGCTGGACAATGCACTGCGTTCCACGCACAGATAATCCTCCAACTGCTACCGATTGAACGGGATGTCGAACGCATCCGCCCCGGATGCACGGCTTCGGAGGAAAGCTGGGGCAGAAGGCGCTCCCGAATGGTGTGCGGGGTGATGTGGCCGATTTTCTGGGTCATCACTAGATTTTTGGCAGTTGTCGCCTGCAGAAGGTTGTGCAAAAATTGCAGATGCGGCTCGTTGGCCAGCATGGCTTCGCGCCACAAACGATCCGGTTCCAGAAACAACACGAAGATTGGCCCCGCCGCAGTCATGCCCACCAGCAGCGTCGCGTCCAGTACACAGGCATGGGCTTCGGCAAACATCTGTCTCGGCCCCATATGTGCCAGAACGTTCTTGTTGCTCCACGCATCCGGCGCACTACATTGGCCCCACCCCGCAGCACAAACCCCAGCGCAGTCACCCACTGGCCGGTACGCAGGATCGTCTGCCCTTTATCGTACTCCTTTTGCCCAGCACTCAAATCCTGCAGCAGCACCGTGCGCTGGGCCGTATCCAACCCCACAAACAACGGGGAGGTGGCCCACTGAGAAAAATTTGGCTCAATCTTTTTTCTTGTGGGATTGATGTGAAGTGGAGTATGTGTGGAGGCTCCTGTGCTGGTATAGTTTTCGAAGCAAACATCACGGGAGGCTCCGCCACGCAGTACATTCATTTGCCGTCTGGTCTAAGTGGATTGTGTAACTCCAAGACCATCGTAGAGGTGGCCCAGTCTGGCCGGGAGGTCTACTTGCTGCATGGAGAGCTGGAGCGGGACGAGACCTCTGTCTACCCTGCATGCGGTCAGAAAATGCACATCCATGGGAGCAGGATCACCATGCTCCGCCACCTGTGCTTTGGCTGCCACCTTAGCACAGCCAGCTTTGAGAAGGGGCGGTATCGTTGCCCTTGCTACGACCATACGAAGATGGATAGCGTACCCCTCAAGGCGGATGTCCACAACATCACCCGTGAGCTGCTACGAGAATTTGAGCCTCAGGTGCTGAAAAAGAACCAAACCAGCATCAGCCAGGACATTGAGGAGAAAATCCTGTCCATGTACGCCAAGGGGAAGTTGGACACGTAACAAAAAATGATCAAGTACAATTATGGCCCTGTTGACAAAAGCAAAAAATCCGCCGAACCCCGCATTGTTCTGGGCAATTCCGAAAGTTGCTCATATTGGTATTCTTCGCCCGGTACATTTTTGAACGCCGTATATCCGACTAAAAATATCAATAAAAAGTATTCCAAGCAAAAGATAATGTTTTTTCGAAAAGTTTTCTTTCAAGTAACAAATCAGTTGCTATCCAAGTGCTGTTGCCGCACGAAATTGTAAAACTTCGCTCGATGACGGCACTATTTTAGCTCAATATTTTATCGCAAACGCCTCTTGATTATAATCCGGAAATAAGTATAATTAAAATTGGGAGGTGTGCTATGGTCACGGTAGGAACAAGGCTGCGTATTATCCGCAAGGACGCGGGCCTATCACAAGTGGAATTGGGAAAGCTGGCGGGAAGCAATCAATCCGCAATCAATCGTTATGAAACAGACCGGGCTGCAGTGCCCTATCGCATGTTGATATGGTATGCGCAGTATTTCGATGTATCCATGGACTACATTTTTGGCCTTTGTGATGACAAACGCGGGAGGATCGTTACCGTTTCACCAGAGGGCGCGGAAGAATATGTACGGCGCAAACCGGATTGGAGCGAGTTCGTGGAAGCTTGTTTCGAGCCGGGAAGTGAACTGAACCGCAAACTCAAGCAGATGGTGCTGAACATGGCGGAAGAACATTCGCATGGTGTCAAGGAGGGATAGACAATGAATGCAGTAATCTACGCCAGATACAGCAGTGATAACCAGCGGGAAGAATCGATTGAGGGGCAGCTGCGCGAATGCAGGGAATACGCCGAGCACAACGGAATGAATGTAGTTGCTACATATATCGACCGCGCATTGTCAGCCAAAACAGATGACCGTCCCCAGTTTCAGCAGATGATACGGGACAGCAACACACATAAATTCGAGGTCGTACTGGTGTGGAAGCTGGACCGTTTCTCCCGCAACCGCTACGATTCGGCAAACTACAAAAGAAAATTGGCGCAGAACCATGTCCGTGTTGTTTCCGCAACAGAGCCGATTTCAAACACGCCGGAGGGAATCATGCTGGAAAGCTTGTTGGAGGGGATGGCAGAATATTATTCCGCCGAGCTATCCGAAAAGGTTTCCCGTGGACACAAGGAAAACGCGCTGAAGGCAAAGTTCAACGGCGGGACGATTCCACTGGGATACCGCATTGATGAAAACCAGCATTATCAAATTGATCCGGCTACTGCACCGTTGGTCTTAGAAACATTTGAACGTTATGCGGACGGAGAATGTGTGCGGAAGATTGTAGAGTCTTTTAATGCACGCGGCCTGCGCACTTCGCGCGGCGCTCCGTTTTCCATAAATAGCTTTCAGGCAATTTTGAAAAATCGGCGTTATCTAGGAGAGTACAGGTACAAGGATACTGTAATTCCAGATGCAATTCCTGCCATTATCACTCCGGAAGTTTTCGAAAAGGTACAGAGACGCTGTGAACAAAACAAAAAGGCTCCAGCCCATACGAAAACAGATGTCAATTACATGTTGACAACAAAACTGTTTTGCGGAAAATGTGGCGCGATGATGGCAGGTGAAAGCGGAAAAAGCCATACAGGCGCATGGCATTATTATTACAAATGTGGGAACCACAAGCGCCATGGGCGCTCGGTATGTGATTTGAAAGCCGTCCGAAAAGAACCACTGGAACGGTTTGTAGTGAAAGTGGCAATTGAAAAAGTGTTGAAAACAGATACTCTTGAATTGCTGGCTCAGAAACTGTTGGAATATCAAAATAAGGAAAACACCCGCCTGCCTGTATTACAGGCCGGATTGAAGGATATTTCCAAGCGTATTAACAATATTGTTTCTGCAATCGAGCAGGGAATCTTTACACCAGCAACCAAGCAGCGGCTGGATGAATTGGAGGAGCAGCGCAAGGAATTGGAAGCCAGTATCCTGCAAGAGCAGATTGCCAAGCCGCTTCTTACACGGGAACAAATCCTGTTCTGGTTTGAGCGGTTCCGGCAGGGCGATCCGAGTGATCCGGCACATCAGCAAAAAATCATAGATTGTTTTGTCAATTCCGTCTACATCTTCGATGACCATCTGGTCATCAACTTCAATTACAGAGACGGAGATAAACTGGTATCTCTGCAAGAGGTAAAAAGTTCGTTTTTGGGTGGAAATCGTTCACCAGATGAAAACCGCACTGTACAGCCAAAAACGGTTGTACAGTGCGGTTTTTTATGCATTTAAAATGCTGCGACAACGAAATGAGAACATCTTTTATGCCCTGTTCGTTTCCGTGCCGGCCAAACAGACCCGCATGGCAGGAAGAAAGGGCATGCTGCTATTTTTTACTTCAATAATTTTCCGCCTTGATTTCGGTATAGCTCTGGGAATGCCCGCATACAGGGCAAACTTCCGGCGAGCATGCGGCATACGTTACGTTTCCGCATACCATGCACACCCACACGGTGGGGCGCCCCTTACAAAAAACCTGGCAGTCCTCAATGTTGGCAGCCAGCTTGTTGTAACGCTGTTCATGCGTTTTTTCAATGTTCCCCACGCGGGTGAACAGTTCCGCCAGCTCCTCAAAGCCTTCACAGCGGGCGGTACGGGCAAATTCGGCATACATCTCGGTCCATTCATAGTGTTCCCCGGCTGCCGCGTCCCGCAGGTTTTCCAGCGTGCCGGGCACTTCGCCGCCGGAAAGATGCTTAAGCCAGATCTCGGCATGTTCCTGTTCATTGCGGGATGTTTCATCAAAGATGTTCCCCATCTGCTCGTAGCCGTCTTCCCGCGCACGCAGCGCATAGATCTTATATTTTGCACAAGCGTGCAGCTCGCCCGAAAATGCGGTCTGCAGATTTTTCCACGTCTGACTGTGTTGCAGTTCCATGGTCAATGCCTCCCGTTATATTGATGTGCCGCAAGACGGCAAAGCGCCGTCAAACCATTGTATGCGGCGGTACCCGGTTCTGACCATGCGCACGGGCACCCTAAAAGGACGGGACAGAAAAAGCCCTGCCAGATCCCAAAAGGATCTGGCGGGGCTTCAGCATTTGGAGCATTGTTCCCGGCAAGCCGCCTCACATCGAAAGAGGCGTTCCTTCGACACGCGGGCCGTCGGAATATAAAAATACGGTCTGCCGTCGTTGGTGCGCAGCAGAGGGATAACGGTCTCCTGTTTATAAGCCTGTGTGCGCTTCCTCAAAATGCTCAAAACGCGGCAGGAATCTGTGATAATGGGGCAAGATTTCCACGTCTGTCAGACAAAGCCCGGTGGTGTCCAACAAGCCGGCGGATTTATCATTTCCGGTGTGCAGCGGGCGATGAATGCAATGGAACACTGCATTACAAAGCGGCCGGCGCTGCAGCCGATCAGCCGTTTTTCATCCTTTAAAAATTCCTCCAATATTGATTCTGCGCCGCAGGCACGCCAGCTTTTCAGCAAGTAAAACGGATTACCGCCCAAAAAAGACGGCCGCGTTATAGTCGGCAAAAGACCGTGCCGGACTGTCGTCAAAATCGAAATACTCTGCCGCAAGGCCAAGGGCATCCAGTTCCTTTAAACGTTGGAATACATGCCGGTCCTGCTCTTTATAACCCAAAGAGGCCGTAGTGACGAGTGGGCCCATTGCATCCACGGGCGTACCTGAATGCGGACCGCCTTCAGCAAGGCGGGAGAAGTAAGGGCGTTGAACGATAAAATCAACATTGTGCTCCCCTCCCCCCGTGAACAGCAAAATGAAATTCAATTCTTGCAGGTACATGGATCGGACGCTGCAGCTGCTCTTAGGCATCCAGCACCAGCACACGGATATCCTCCGGGCTGCGGGCGAGATAGGACGCGCCCGCGCCGCACAGCTCGTCCCCGGTGCGGAAGCCCCACAGAACGCCGCAGCCCGCAAGCCCGGCATTGCGGGCCGTTTCAATGTCCACGCCGCTGTCCCCACATACAGCACCTGCTGCGCAGCAAGGCCGAAGGCGGCGCGCATGCCGTTCACAAGATGCGGGTCGGGCTTCGTGGGGGTGCCCAGCGTATGGCCGGCCACTGCGTCAAACAGACCCGGAAAATAATGACTGACAACGCTTTTGGTGAGAGCATCCTCCTTATTGGACACGACGCCCAGTTTTACGCCTGCGCCGTGCAGCGCGGCAAGCAGGGCGGGGATGCCGGGATACGGAGCCGTAGCGTCCTCCTTGTGCGCGTCGTAATAAGGGAAAAACAACCGGGCCGCCTGTGCCTGTGCAGCTTTGTCCCGGTGCCCGGGAGGAAGAAAACGCTCGATCAGCTTGGGAATGCCGTTGCCCACCATGTATTTGTATTCTTCTTCCGTATGGGGCGCAAAGCCCATTTTGGCCAGCGTATGATTGGCCGCGGCGGCAAGATCGCCGATGGTGTTCAGCAGCGTGCCGTCAAGATCGAATATCACAGCTCGGTACAAAAGAATCAGCTTCTTTCAAGAATGAGGATAAAACGCGGCGCGGTTCCTGCACAGCGGCGGAAAAGCACGGTGACGCCGCTCACAGCGTGAACGGGATTTCCCGCGCCAGATATTGCAGTACGCCGCGCACACGGTACCGCAGCCCGCAGGGCAGGTGCACCCGCACGTCGCACCGCCCGCCGCTGACGGAAAATGGGTTTTCCAGCAGCGTATAGGAAAGATCCGGCGTGAACACACAAACCTCATGCCGGGTAAAAAAACGGGTATAACATACGGACAGCGTGCGGTTGGCGTTTTTGTGCAGGCCTTCACGGAAAAAGCCCTCCAACGAAACCAGCAGCCCAGCGAGGGCAAGCACCACCGGTACGAAAAGCATGGGCAGAATCTGCGGCATTGCGTAAGAGGCCACGCCGCACAGCGCCAAAGAAAGAGCGAGCAGCGTGCCGGGCTGCCAAAGATACTGCACCGGGCTTTTGCGTGCAGGCATGCACAGCGGACCGTCCGGCGGGCAGAAGTTGGGCAGCAGGCGCTCCACTGTCCGCTCTTCCCCTTTTTTATAGACCAGCACGGGCAGATCGCCTCCGCGGAAGCTGCCTGCGGAAAGGTATACCGGATAGCGCCGCAGAAGGCGCGCCGGCGGCGTAACGCACACATCGCAGGCGGACACACAGGCCACCAGGATACGCCGCTCGATGAGCGTGACAAAGCCGCCTTTGCTGATGATGACTCCGCCGTTCCGGCATACCTTAAAGCCTGCCGTGTGCAGCAGCGCATACAAAAAGGTGAATCCCGTCACGGCAAAGCCCAGCGTTACCAGAAAAGCCAGGCCCGTGGGCAGATACCGCGCCGCAAACAGCTCGGCCTCATGAAAAGTGTCCAGCGCGATTTGCTGGAAATTCTGCCCCAGAACCTCATCCAGCTGTTTCACGCCCCACAGGGCAAAAGCGCTGCTGGTGATGATATTGGCACTCAGCATCACGAAGCTCAGACGTTCAAAGCCCGTGGGCTCGAATACGGACGTATCGCTGCGCACAGGCAGAAGAACATCCGCCACCGCAGCCGCGTCCTTTTTATGAAGAAACATGGAATAACTTTTGGGCGAGGCGTTCGTTTTGAAATACAGCGTTATACGGCTTGCGCCCAGCATGCGGCAGTACAAAGGGCGGGCGATCTCCAGCGCCGCGATGCTGGCTCTGCCGAAGGTGTGATAGCTGCGGTAAAACACGCCCTGCGTCACCTTTACGGCGCCGTCCTCCAGCCGGAAGGCTGTGGCACGCCAAAGAGCCAGCGCCGCAGCAGCGCAGGCCAGCAGGATAACGGCGTCCTGCCGGAGCGCCGCCCAAAGGCTGTCCAGGTCGAACGCAAGCAGCGCCTGAAGCATCGGTACCAAGCACAGCAGCAGGCCGTACCGCAGATAATGGACCGCAAAAATGATATGGAACCGGCGTTGCCTGTTCACAGCAGCTTCCCCGTGCGTCAGCTTGGCGGAAAGGCACTCCGCGTCCGCCTTGCGCATACCGGGCACCAACGTGGTGCAGCCGCTGGAGTACAGGAAGAACAGGCAGGTGCCCGTCATGCGCTGCAGCGGCGTCTGCACGATGTGGCAGCCCGCAAGGAACCGCAGCGGGATGCGCCGCGTTACGGGAAACAGTAGGCCGCGCCGAAGCGTCAGATGGTTGCCGCCCACACGCACGCAGGACGAAGCCAGCCGCGGCGCCAGCACGCCGAAGCACGCCGCAAGCCACAGCAGAAATACCGCCAGCGTCGGCGTAAAGAAATTTTTCCAGAACGGCAGGCACAGCATCGCGCCCAGTGCGGCGCACCAGCCGCTGACGATGGCGGCGCCGTGCCGCGGGACAGAAAATTCCATAGATCTTCCTTTCCGCCGAAACCGGGAGCCGCCCGTGCGGGGCTATTTTACCTCCGCCAGGTTCCAGCTTTGTGCCAGCTCGTGGAACGCCGTGTTTTTGGCCAGCACCACGACTTTATCGTTCACCAGGATCTGCGTATTGCCGCGAGGGACGATCAGCTCACCGTCCCGCGTGATGGAAATGACCACCGCATCCTTGGGGATGACAAGCTCAGCCAGCGTTTTTCCCCGCATGGGCGAAGCCCTGTGGAATGAGCACCTCGGTGAGCGAGGCCGTCCCCCCGCAAGGCTGAGCAGCTGCTGGATGGCCGCCGTCTCCACCTCGCGCTCGATGAGGTGCGTCAGGTTATCGGTAGCGCTCACGGCAATGTCCACGCCCAGTTTTTTCAGCACTGCGGCGTTTTTGGGGTTGTTCACTCGGGCCACCGTGCGCTTGACCTTGAACACCTGCTTTGCAAGCTGGCATACGATCAAATTGTCTTCGTCCCGGCCCGTTACCGCAACCATGGCGCTGCAGTGAGCCACGTCCGCACTCTCCTGCACTTCGGCAAAAGTGCCGTCGCCGCACACCACGGTCAGGTCCAGGCTGTCGGCCACCTTGCGGCACATGGCCGGGTCATCCTCGATGAGCACCGGCGTGTGGCCGTGCTCCAGAAGGGTCTTGGCAAGATAGTAGCCCACTTTGCCTCCGCCCACGATACAAACACGCATATTTGTGTACTCCTTATGATGTTTCCCCGCATGGGCCGCTATCCGCGGCGGCGGGGAGTATTCCTCAGTCCGCCAGTTCCGCAAACAGGATCTTATCATCCACATGCAGCGTAGGCTGGGTGTTGGCAAGTGCCATCGTGCCGTTGGCGCGCAGCACGGCGAATACCATCATGCCCGCCCGCCCGGGGCGGCTGTACGGACGAAAGCGGACGGTTCCACTGATGCTTCGCGGCAGGTACAGCTGAAAAAATTTGCCGTGGAGGAACCGAACATCACGCACTGGTCCTCGTCGTCCTCCTCCTGCAGAATACCCGCCAGCAGGCCTTGGGCCGTCAGATTGGTGCCGCACACGATGCGCAGGCCAAAGCGCTCGGTGTAGACCTCTTTGCGGGAGGGCTCGGCCACGCGGGCGATGACGTGCTTCACACCGAACAGCTCGCGCGCGATCTGCGCTACCATCAGATTGATGTTGTCATCCTTGGTGACGGCGGCCACGGCGTCGCAGGCCTCAATGCCCGCACTGCGCAGTACATCGCCGTCGATGGGCACGCCCGCCACGGCCATGCCGGAAAATGGCGGCTCCAGTTCATTGAGCAGAGCCAGATTGGCGGATCTTCGTCCAGCACGGAAACATCGTGCCCCAGCCGCTCCAGCACATGTACCAGCCTGCGGCCCACGCGGCCGCAGCCTACGATCAGGATATTCATAGCTTGTCTCCTTCGGTCTCCGCCGGGACGGAGCCCGGAGGCCCGCGCCGCGCGGACAATGGCGCGGCCGTGCGGCGGCGCTCTGCCCTCATTATACCCGTTCCCCGGCGGGGTTGCAACCGATACACATTTATGCTTTGCAGTTTTGCCGCGCCTGTGCTATAGTATCAGTGTATAAAAACAGCGGTTTTCCGCCGCGCGGCGGAAAGCTCCGAAGGCTTCATCCGATGCCGCAGGCGCGAACGGAAAGGCCGCGGAGCGCCGGCCGGGCCCGGGAAAGCGTTCAGCGCCCGTCCGCGGCCTTGGCTGTGCGCCGTTTTGGGTACATTGCGGCTAGTTAAAAAGTACCGCGTCTATTGTACATGGGATACGGTGGGGAAAAAAGCAAAAAAGGAGAGGAACACCATGCAATTGAACAGCGAATCCGTACTGAAAGGCGCTGAACGTGCGCCGAACCGGAGCCTTTTTTATGCTCTGGGTTATACTGATGAAGAAATCAACCGTCCGTTGATCGGCGTTGTGAGCGCGTACAGCGAGATCGTACCCGGCCATGCTCATTTGGACAAGCTGGCCGAGGCTGTCAAGGCGGGCGTGCGCATGGCGGGCGGTACTCCTATCCTAGTACCGTCCATCGGTGTGTGCGACGGAATCGCCATGGGCCATATCGGTATGAAGTATTCCCTGCCCAGCCGTGAGCTGATCTGCGACAGCGTGGAGACGATGGCGCGCGCCCACGGGTTTGATGGCTTGGTACTGGTGCCGAACTGCGACAAGATCGTGCCCGGCATGCTGATGGCCGCGGCCCGGCTGAATATCCCGTCCATTGTCGTCAGCGGCGGGCCGATGCTCTCGGGCCGGCAGGGCACGCGCCACGTTTCGCTTTCCCAGATGTTCGAGGCGGTGGGGAGCTACAAGGCCGGCATCATCGGCGAAGACGTGCTGGACGATTACACCAAAAACACCTGTCCCGGCTGCGGCAGCTGCTCGGGTATGTATACGGCCAACAGCATGAACTGCCTGTGCGAAGCCATTGGCATGGCGCTGCCCGGCAACGGAACCATCCCTGCGGTATACGCGGCGCGCACGCAGCTGGCAAAGCATGCAGGCATGCGCATCATGGATCTGGTGCGGGACGGGGTGCGTCCCCGGGATATTCTGACGCCGGCGGCATTCAGAAATGCACTGGCCACGGATATGGCGCTGGGCTGCAGTTCCAACAGCGTTTTGCACCTTCTGGCCATTGCCAACGAGGCGGATGTGCCTATGAGCCTGGAGACTTTCAATGAAATGAGCGCGAAGGTGCCCAACTTCTGCCACCTTGCTCCGGCCGGCCCCACGCATATCGAGGACCTGTACGCCGCGGGCGGCGTGCCCGCTGTCATGGCGCAGCTGGCCGGGCTGGGCCTGCTGGATACAAGTCTGCCCACGGTGACGGGCAAAACTGTGGGCGAGAACATTGCAGGCGCGCAGAACCGCGATACAAACGCCATCCGTCCCGCGGACGACCCGTACAACAAAACGGGCGGCATCGCCGTGATGTGGGGCAACATTGCGCAGAACGGCTGCGTGGTGAAGCGCAGCGCGGTCGCGCCCGAGATGCTGGTGCACAGCGGTCCCGCGCGGGTGTTTGACGGTGAGGAAAGCGCCATCGACGCCATTTACAACGGCCGCATCCAGCCGGGAGATGTGGTGGTCATCCGATACGAAGGCCCGAAGGGCGGCCCGGGCATGCGCGAAATGCTCAGTCCGACCAGCGCGCTGGCGGGTATGAAGCTGGACAAATCCGTGGCGCTCATCACCGACGGACGCTTCTCGGGCGCGTCCCGCGGCGCGTCCATCGGACATGTGGCGCCTGAGGCCGCCGTGGGCGGAAATATCGCGCTCATCGAGGAGGGCGACGTCATCGATATCGACATCCCGGGCGGGCGTATCGGCGTGCGCGTGGACGACGATACGCTGGCGCGCCGCCGCCGCGCGGCATGGACGGCTCCTGCACCTAAGGAGACCACAGGCTGGCTGGCGCGCTATGCAAAGCTGGTGTCGGGCGCAAACGAAGGCGCCGTGATGCAGAAATAAGATTTTCCGCACAGAAAAAACAGCGGCCGGGAAGTATCCGGCCGCTGTTTTTCATCCCAACGATTCCCCCGGCCGCAGCCCGCGTGAAAAGCGGCCGCATGGCCTGAAAAAATATCCTGTGGATGTTCTTAAGTTTCCGGCGGCGGAGATTGCATCTGCTCCGCGCCCGCCTGCCGCGGGTCCGCCGTGCAGGGCCGCTCCGCCTCCAGCACAAGCTGTGCAAAGCCCTGATAGGTATAATCCGCGTCCGGTCCCCGATAAGGGGCCACCGCGTTGAAAAAGCAGCTCGGCAGCTCGCCTTCCCGCAGGCATTTCCCAATGCAGGGCGTGCAGCCCCTGTCGTGGTTCACGGGGTTCAGCGGACATTTTGTGTCCCGGCAGGTGCAGAAAGCAACGTTCATTCCGAAAAGCTCCTTTCCAAAACGGCAGATGCCGCCGCAGGGGCGCGGCCGTTCTGTCTGGCAGAACAGGGGCTGCCGTTTCCCGTGCTCCGCGTGTTGAAACTGTTTAAAACCGGCCCGCGTCCCGCAGGGCTTTCACCTTCAGTACAGCGGCTACGGTCTTACTGTCGGTGATCTCACCGGAGAGAACCATTTCCGCGGCCTTGTCCAGCGGCAGCGTGAACACCGAGAGAAATTCGTCCGCGTCCAGGTGCTGTCCCACGGGAGAAAGGCCCTTGGCCGCATACAGGTAAATGATCTCGCTGCAATATCCGCAGGTGGGAATGATATACCCCAGGTCCCGGTATTCGGCGGCGGCAAGGCCCGCTTCCTCGCCCAGCTCACGCTTGGCGGCTTCCAATGGATCCTCCCCTTTTCCAGCTTGCCGGCAGGAATCTCGATCAATTCCCGGTCCAGCGCGTAGCGGTACTGGCGCACCAGGTAGATCTCACCCCGTCGTTGAGCGCTGCGATGCCCGCGCCGCCGTGGTGGCGTACCACCTCCCGGGTGCTGGTGCCGCCGTTTTCCAGTTCCACCCTGTCCAGCGTCACGGTGATGACGCGTCCCTCGAATTTTGTCTCGCTCGAAAGCCGTTTTTCAAAATGTGCCATCATGCATCCTCTTCTTCGTCGTCGTCATTTTCGGGGTTCAGCTCCGGAGCGCGGGTGCATTTTACCTTGCCCACTCTCCGGTCCTCCACTTCCAGCACTGTGAATTCCAGCCCGCCGTATTCCAGCGTCACATCTTCCCCGCTGCGGGAATACGGCCCAAGCGGTCGATGATCAGGCCGCCCACGGTATCGAAATCGGTCTCGCCGTCCTCGTCCTCATCGGGCGGTTCCAGGCCGAAGGCCTCGAACACTTCCTCCAGGTCCGCGCTGCCTGCGGCAACAAACCCGTCCTCGGTGGCCACAAGGTCCTCGTCCTCGTTGTCAAATTCGTCCTGGATGTTGCCCACGATCTCCTCCAGGACGTCCTCCATCGTGGCAAGTCCGCTGGTGCCGCCGTATTCGTCCACCACCACGGCGATCTGCGTGTGCTTTACCTTAAAATCCACCAGCAGCTCCTGGGCGCGGCAGGCTTCCGGCACGAACATCGCGCCGCGCATGAACCGGCTCACCGGGGCCTGCGCCTTTTCCGGCGTGTCCCAAAGCGCGAACAGGTCCTTCACATACAAAATGCCGACAATGTCGTCCAGTGACTTGCGGTATACCGGGAGGCGCGAAAATCCGTGCTCCAGAGAAAGGCGTACCGCGTCGGCGGCGGGCGTGTTTTCCTCCACGCTTACGATCTCGGTACGGTGGGTCATCACGTCGCCTGCCGTCACGTCGTCCAGCTCGAAGATGTTGGTGATCATCTTCTTCTGGCTTTCGTCTATCAGATCGTGCTCCTCCACGTCGTCCACGAAAAGAGCACATCCTCCTCTGTTACGTCGGACTGGGCCGAGAGCCCCAGCGCCTTGAACACCAGCTTCGCGGGAGCGGCCAGCGGCGCACCCAGCATACAGGCGGCCGTGAAGCCGCTTTTCTCCTTTATGCGGCCCTTCGCCCGGCCAAGGCTGTACAGCAGCACGGCCAGCGCGGCCAGCGCCGCCAGGCACAGAAGCGTCCACCAGGAGCCTGTGCAAAAATGCGCAGTCCATGGATGGCAACACCGCGGCTGCGCATGTAGCTTATGCGTTTACCGATGTTGCTGCCATCTACCCGATTACCCCCTCCAGCCCGATGGCAGACACTGTTGACCAGTGGAGCGCTGCCGGCCTGAAGAACATTTTCGGGAACCAGGTCAAGGTTGTTGAAATGGAGTCCGAGGCTGGCGCCGCAGGTGCTGTGCACGGTTCTCTGGGCACCGGTGCTATCACCACCACCTTCACCGCTTCTCAGGGTCTTCTGCTGATGATCCCCAACATGTACAAGATCGCAGCTGAGCAGCTGCCCTGCGTCTTCGACGTTTCTGCCCGTACCGTTGCTACCCAGTCCCTGAACATCTTCGGTGACCACAGCGACGTTATGGCCGTTCGTCAGACGGGCTTTGCCATGCTGGCCGAGAGCAACCCGCAGGAGGTCATGGATCTGAGCCCCGTTGCTCACCTGTCTGCTATCGAGGGTCATGTTCCGTTCGTGAACTTCTTCGATGGCTTCCGTACCTCCCACGAGATCCAGAAGATCGAGAAGTGGGACTACGAAGACCTGAAGGAAATGTGCAACATGGAGGCTGTCGAGGAGTTCCGCGCCAAGGCTCTGAACCCCGAGCACCCCAAGATGCGCGGTTCCCACGAGAACGGCGACGTCTTCTTCCAGCATCGTGAAGCCTGCAACCCGGCATACGAGGCACTGCCCGCAGTTGTTGAGAAGTACATGGCCAAGATCAACGAGAAGCTGGGCACCAACTACGACCTGTTCAACTACTACGGCGCTGAGGATGCTGACCGCGTCATCATCGCGATGGGCTCCATCTGCGACGTCGCTGAGGAAGTCGTTGACTACCTGACCGCCAAGGGCGAGAAGGTCGGTTTGGTTCTGGTTCGCCTGTATCGTCCTTGGGTGTCCTCCGCTCTGCTGAAGGTTCTGCCCAAGACCGCAAAGAAGATCGCAGTTCTGGACCGCACCAAGGAGCCCGGCTCCCTGGGCGAACCCCTGTACCTGGATGTTGCCACCACCCTGCGTGAAGCTGGCATGAACGATGTTGTCCTGACCGGCGGCCGCTACGGCCTCGGCTCCAAGGACACCCCGCCGTCCAGCGTGTTCGCCATCTACACCGAACTGGAGAAGGCTGATCCGAAGCCTCGCTTCACCATCGGCATCACCGATGACGTCACCAACCTGAGCCTGCCTGAAGTCAAGCCCGCTCCGATCACCTCTGCTCCCGGCACCAAAGAGTGCAAGTTCTGGGGTCTCGGCGGCGACGGCACTGTCGGCGCAAACAAGAACTCCACCAAGATCATCGGCGACCATACCGACAAGTACATTCAGGCGTACTTCCAGTATGACTCCAAGAAGACCGGCGGCGTTACCATCAGCCATCTGCGCTTTGGCGATAAGCCCATCCGCAGCCCCTACTACATCAACCAGGCTGACTTCGTTGCCTGCCATAACCCCGCTTACATCCATATGGGCATGAAGATGGTCCAGGATGTCAAGCCGGGCGGCGTGTTCATGATCAACTGCCAGTGGACCGATGAGGAGCTGGACGAGCATCTGAACGCTGCTGATAAGAAGTACATTGCCGACAACAACATCCAGTTGTACACCATCAACGCTATCGACAAGGCTATCGAGATCGGCATGGGCAAGCGCACCAACACCATCCTGCAGTCCGCTTTCTTCAAGCTGGCTGACGTTATGCCCATCGACGAAGCTGTTGAGTTCATGAAGGCCGCTGCCAAGAAGAGCTACGGCAAGAAGGGCGACGCTGTTGTCCAGATGAACTGGAAGGCTATCGATGCCGGTGTTGACGCTGTCCATAAGGTCAACGTCCCCGAGAGCTGGCACAACCCGGCTCCCGATGCTGCCCCGAAGGCCCTGAAGGGACCCGATGCACTGGTCAAGCAGATCCGCGACGTCATGGAGCCCATCTCCCGTATGGACGGCGACAGCCTGCCTGTTTCCGCCTTTGAAGGCAACGTCAACGGCGAGTGGGAGCAGGGTGCTTCCGCTTACGAGAAGCGCGGCACGGCCGTTATGGTTCCCGAGTGGGATGCTGAGAAGTGCATTCAGTGCAACCAGTGCGCCTTTGTCTGCTCTCACGCCACCATCCGCCCGTTCTGCCTGACCGCTGATGAGGCCGCTGCTGCTCCCGCAAGCACCAAGCTGGCAGACACCAAGCCCAAGGCAAGCGCATACAAGTTCACCATGGCTGTTTCTCCTCTGGACTGCATGGGCTGCGGCGAGTGCGTCACCGTCTGCCCGACTGCTGCCATCGAGATGAAGCCGCAGGAGAGCCAGGCCGAGCAGCAGGCTGCTTTCGACTACTGCGTCGAGAACATCCGCAAGAAGGACAACATCCCCGGCGTCGTTTCCGAGGTTTCCGTCAAGGGTTCTCAGTTCAACCAGCCGCTGCTTGAGTTCTCCGGCTCCTGCGCAGGCTGCGCCGAGACTTCTTACGCCCGCCTGATCACCCAGCTGTTCGGCGAGAAGATGTTCATCTCCAATGCCACCGGCTGCTCCTCCATCTGGGGCGGCACCGCTTCCATCAGCCCGTACACCACCAACAAGGCGTCTGGCTTCGGCCCCGCTTGGATCAACTCCCTGTTCGAGGACAACGCCGAGCACGGTCTGGGCATGCAGATCGGCTACGAGACCGTTCGTGCCAACCTGATCACCAAGGTCGAGGCTCTGAAGGGCAAGAATGCTGATCTGGATGCTGTCATCGACAAGTACCTGGAAACCAAGAACAACACCAAGGCCAACGACGCTCCTGCCAAGGCTCTGATCGCTGCTCTGGAGGCTTGCGGCTGCGATGAGTCTAAAGAGATCCTGAAGGACAAGCAGTATCTGGCCAAGAAGAGCTTCTGGATCTTCGGCGGCGACGGCTGGGCATATGACATCGGTTACGGCGGCCTGGATCACGTTCTGGCTTCCGGCCGCGACGTCAATGTTATGGTCTTCGATACCGAGATGTACTCCAACACCGGCGGACAGGCTTCCAAGGCCTCCAACATCGGTGAGGTTTGCCAGTTTGCTGCTGCCGGTAAGGAGATCAGCAAGAAGTCTCTGGCTGAGATCTGCATGACCTACGGCTACATCTATGTTGCTCAGATCGCTCTGGGTGCCAACATGGCACAGGCTGTCAAGGTCATCGCCGAGGCTGAGGCTTACCCCCCGGCCCGTCCCTCATCATTGGCTATGCCCCCTGCGAGATGCACGGCGTCAAGGGCGGTATGACGAACTGCCAGAACGAGATGAAGAAGGCAGTCGCCGCCGGTTACTGGAACATGTTCAGCTTCAACCCCGCTGCGAAGGCCGAGGGCAAGAACCCGTTCACCCTCACCTCCAAGGCTGGCAAGATGGACAAGTATCAGGAGTTCCTGGCGCCGCCCAGCGCGTTGACCCGCAGGCCTTTATGATGATTACAGAGGCCAGCGAAATTTACGGGAACGGCTTTAAAACCTCGTAGCCCGCACACACTGGCCCTGTATATTGCGAGAAAAATTGCA
>VOFE01002538.1_pt1 | contig 38000 bp, 57 predicted proteins | sample 5384071 | NCBI WGS metagenome assembly VOFE01 (sample SAMN12384724, study PRJNA508395) | human gut metagenome | isolation source: healthy gut D | host: Homo sapiens
ATGGGGAATACGTCTCCATCATCGCCTGTCCGGCGCGGGCAAGAGCACGCTGCTGCGCGCCATCAACCGTTTGAACGACGTGACCGGTGTCGTCTCGATTGACGGGCAATCGATTACCGGGGCGAATAAGCGCGAATTGAAGCCGGGATTCGCCGCAAGATTTGGTTTGATCTCCCAACAGTTCAACCTGGTCAAGCGCCTGACCGTTCAGAAGAATGTGCTTTCCGGCAAGCTGGGGTATTATTCCACCTTCAAGAGCGTGTTCGGCCTGTTTTCAAGAGAGGATTATGCCCTTTGCCGGAACGTGCTGGAAAAGGTGAATCTGGCGGACAAGGCGCACGATCGCTGCGACAACCTTTCCGGCGGCCAGCAGCAGCGCGTCTCGATTGCCAGAACGCTGTTTCAGGAGGCCAATATCATTTTGGCTGACGAACCGGTGGCCTCGCTCGACCCGGTGACGTCGCAGGAAATCCTCACGGAGCTGAAAACCATCAAACCGCACGATGGGCAAGACGGTCGTGGTCAACATTCATTCCATCGCGCTGGCGCGGCAGTTCTCCGACCGCATTATCGCCCTGCAGGATGGCAGGCTTGTTTTTGACGGCACGCCGGCGGAACTGACCGACGACGTGCTGCGCATGGTCTACAAGGGGGATTCGTTCCTCAAGGAAGAGGCGCGCCATGAAAATTAAAGATACCGTTCATTTTGAGTGGTACAAGCATCTGTTCATCGCGCTGCTTCTGCTGGCGTTTTTGTATGCGAGCGTCGTCAGCACGGATGCGAATTTCGAGCAGCTGGCCGGAAACATCGGTCAGGTGGGCGTATTCCTCAAAAAGCTGGCCCATCCGCAGTTCTCCTATCTGCCCAAGCTGGTCGATCCGATGGTCAAGACGCTCAAGATGTCCGCGCTGGGCACCGCGCTGGGGATTCTGCTGGCGATTCCGTTTGCGTTTCTGGCCACGACCGTGGTGACGGACAACCGGGTGATCACCGGCGTGTGCCGTTTCTTTCTGAACGTCATCCGCACGATTCCGAATCTGCTGCTCGCGTCCCCTGCTGGTGGCGATTGTGGGCATCGGCGAGGCGACGGGCGTGCTGACGATTGCGATTTTCACGTTTGGCATGGCGTCGCAGCTGGATTTTTTGAGGCCATTGAGACCATCGACCTAAGCCCGGTCGAGGCCGCGGCGGCGGTTGGCGCCAACAAGCTTCAAGGTTGCGGTTTGGGCGATCTGGCCGCAGATCACATCCAGCGTGGTCAGCTACACGTTTTATGCGTTTGAGCTGAATGTGCGCGCCTCACGGTGCTGGGGTATGTCGGCGCGGGCGGCATCGGCGTGAAGCTCAACGAGGAGGCGCTGGGGCTGTTCAAATACGAGCGGGTGTCGATCATCATTCTGTTTATTTTGCGGTGGTTGTGTTGGTCGATGCGCTTTCCGAAGCGATTCGCAGGAGGCTGAAATGAAGATGAGGCTTTCTGATTCGTTCAAAAAATGGGCGATTGCTGCCGCGGCGGCCGCGCTGCTGGTTTGGTGCGCGGCGGATATCGACTGGAGCACGCTGAATTATTTCGTGGGGCACGTTCAGGGCGACCATCGCTAACCTCTGTAAGCCGGATTTCGCCGCGTTTTATACCGGGAGCTCGGAGGATATCTTCCACCTGATGCTGCTGACGGTGGGCATCGGTTTCTTTGGCACGACCATCGGCACGGTTCACCTGGCCATTCCGTTTACGCTCTGCCTTCCCGCAGCCTGTGAAAAACCCGGTCGTGCCGCGCGTGGGCTGAAATTTGTGCTCGATGTGCTGCGCGCGTTTCCGGAGCTGGTGTACGCGATCATTTTCATCAAGGTGGTCGGGCGGGCGCGTTCGCGGGCGTGCTGGCCATCGGCGTGCACCAGATCGGCATGCTGGGCAAGCTCTTCACCGAGGAGAGATGGAGCGCATGGATGAAACGCCGGTGAAGCCTGCCACGCGGTCGGCGCGAAGGGTGCAGACGATGTTTTATGCCCGTCTGCCGCAGCTCATGCCGATTTACGCCCGCTGGTGCTCAACCACTTTGAAATCGCGGTGCGCAGCGCTTCGACGCTCGGTCTTGTCGGCGCGGGCGGCATCGGCGCGCCGCTGATCTTTGCGATTCAGGCCTGCCGCTGGTCGCGCGGGCATCATTCTGCTGACGGTCATCGCAACGGTTTTCCTGCTGGATATGCTGACCGGCTGTGAGAAAGAAATCCGATAAGGAAATGGACCGAATATCCGCGCCGACTGCGCTGAAAAACGCCGTCGGCGTTTTTTGGCGCGCGAAAAAAGGATTTTGCGTTCAAAGCGAACATTATATCTATTGTCCCTTTTTGGGCGTATATTTCTACGATGAAGCGAGGAAGAAAAATGGTAACTCGTTCAGACAGACTGATCATGTCCATTCCGGATATCCGCGGCCCGCTATCAGGAGGCGCTGCGCATGGAATCCGAGGGCATCAACGTCAAGCTCAATACGGGCAACCCCGGCCGGTTCGGCTTCCAAGCTGCCCAACAGCGTGCGTCAGGCGCTGGCGCTGCATATCGATGAGGCCGTTCCATTGCGACGTGCGCGGCATGGCGGCGGCGCGAAACGTCATCTGCACCTATCACATCGGGCGCGGGCTGCAGGGCATCATGCCCAACGACGTGTTCATCTGCAACGGCGTGAGCGAGGCGGCGAGCATGCTGCTCAACGCGCTGATCGGCACGGGCGACGAGATTGCTGCCGTCGCCGTGCTACCCCTGTGGAGCAACAACGCCTATCTGTGCGGCGGCAAGCCGGTCTTCTATCGCTGCGACCCGGCGAACGAATGGAACCCGGACATCGAGGATATCAAGAGCAAAATCACCGACCGCACCAAGGCGATTCTGGTCATCAACCCGAACAACCCGACCGGCGCGGTTTACGGCAAAGAGGTGCTGCTGGCGATTGCGGAAATCGCGCGTCAGCATCATCTGGTGATTCTGGCGGATGAAATCTACGACCGTCTGGTGATGGACGGCCTGCGCCACGAATCCATCGGCGCGCTCGCGCCCGACCTGCCCTGCGTGACGTTCAACGGCCTTTCCAAGACCCACATCGTTTGCGGCTTCGCTGCGGCTGGATGGTGTTCTCCGGCCCGAAGGGCGAGCTGGACGCGGTGAAGGACGGCGTGATGCAGCTCGCCTCCATGCGCCTGTGCGGCAACGCGCTGACGCAGCTGGTCATCCCTGCGGCGCTGGTGGATAGCGAGAGTACGCACGAGATGCTCGTGCCGGGCGGCCGTCTCTTCGAGCAGCGCAAGGCGACGCTCGAAGCGCTGGATAAGATCGACGGCGTGGATTATGTGACCAACCACGCGGCGTTCTACCTGTTCCCGCGGCTGGACAAGAGCAAGTTTGATTTTGAGGATGCGCACGACTTCGCGATGAAGTTCCTGCATGAACAGCATGTGCTCGTCATCCCCGGCGACGGGTTTGATTGGCACGAGGATCTGCGCTTCCGCATCGTCATGCTGCCCGAGCCGGAGACGCTCACCAAGGCGATGGGCGATATGGCGTATTTCCTCAACAGCATCGAATCTGATTTTACGCATCGTTGCGCATATAGGAAAGGGACTGTCAGGAAAAAACTGGCAGTCCCTTTTAATGTGGCGTTTATTCGTCGCCAGCAGGTCGCGGTAATACGCGGCCTTTCTTCTTCGGTGCGCATGTTGGCGAGGTACATCATATCCGCCATGGCGCCGGAAAGCGCCTTCGGGATGCGCTGCACCATCTTGATGCGGGTTGCCGTATTTGGCCATGATCGCGGCGTGATCCATCGCGAAATTCTTGCCGTCGCGGCGGCCGCAGAAGCAGCAATAGAAGTGCTCGCGCCCCTCGCTGCTGACGGTGCTGCGGTCATAGGCAACCATGTCCGCCCAGATTTTTATACACGTCGGTGGTTGGCGAAGATTGAACATATCCGCGCTGAAGCCGCCGGAGGGGCGCATGTTGACTTCAGACCGAGGATGTCGCCCTTTTGCCCAGCGCGCGGGCTGATCCTCGTTGAGCAACGAAGAATTCCAGATGCACAAAGCGGCTCTTCACGCTGAAGGCGGCGCTGACGGTGCGGCGGCCGATGTCGCGCATGGCATCCGGCAGGGTCTTCTCGATGTAATAGCAGGAGTTGCCGTTGGTGTTGACGATATCCATGATGGAACCATGGTGACGTTTCCCGGTTTGGAACAGCGTTCGCCCTTGGAATCGATGATCGCGTCATACGAGTGTACCGTGCCGTTGACGAATTCCTCCATGATGTAGACGGTTTCGTCCTTCGTGGCGAAGAAATAATTCAGCTCGTCGTCGCTGCTGAGCTTGTAGGTGTGGACGCGCCCACGCCGTTATCCGGCTTGACGATGACGGTAGCCGACCTCGCGGATAAAATCCTGCAGCCGGTGTAATCGCGCACGATGTGCCAGCGCGCGGTCTTGACGCCCGCCTTGGCGTAATTGGCCTTCATCGCGGATTTATATTTGACCGGCTGCATATCCTCGGTGTGGAAGCCGGTTGTGATGTTGAAAGCGGTGCGCAGCATCGCGTCGCGCTCGAGCCAGTATTCGTTGTTGCTTTCGAGCCAGTCGATCTTGCCGTGCTTTATAGGTCGAGAAACGCGACGGCGCGGAAAAACCTCGTCGTAATTTTCGAGCGAGGAGACCTTGTAATATTCGTTCAGCGAGCCGCGAAGCTCCGGCATGAGCTGGTCATACGGGCAATCGCCGATGCCGAGGACGTTCATGCCGTTCTTTTTCAGCTCGGCGCAGAATTTCCAGTAGTTTGTCGGGAAATTCGGGGAGATAAAGATAAAGTTTTTCATGGAAACGCTCCTTTATGCGGCTTTCTATGCGTCAGGAAATTCTGCACAAAACGCGGGCGCGCAATGCGCGCCCCTACGGGTACGGCGGTACAATGTGCGCTTGCTTTTTTCCGCAACATTGTAGGGGCGCGCATTGCGCGCCCGTTACCGGAATTTGTGCATCATTTCGGATTTGCTCATTTACTGTATCGCTTAAAACAGGCGGATGCGCGGCGTATCCCCTGCGTTATCGTTTGCCGAGCAGGAAGGGCAGGTAATACTCGACCTGTTTATACCACCAGCCCCAGTCATGATCGACGTCGTAGCCCCAGAAATCCACCCATGCGTGAATCCCCTTCGCATCGAGCACGCCCTTGATGCGCGAGGTGCTCTCCTGAGCACGTCCTCCCACGCGCCCTGACCGACGCAGAGGATGATTTTCCGCCGTTGTACATGCGGATATACGGGTGATCCGGCGACATGCCGGAGAGATAGTGATACGGCGAGTTGCGGTAGACAAGGTCATCCATGTAATCGCCGAAGGAATCGAAGGAATCATACACGCCGGAGAGCGCCAGCACGCTGTCAAACAGATCCGGGCGGCGGAAGAACAGGTTCGCCGCGTGCATCGCGCCCATCGAGCAGCCGAACGGCATGATCGGCATCTGGCGCCAGTTGCGCTCGCCCGCGAGGTGGCGAATCTGCGGCACCATTTCATCGACGATGTAGTTGAACCAGCGCTCGTGCTGCTCGATGCGCTGGCGCGGGTCGCCGCCGTGATCCGCCCACGTTTCGTTGTCGATGGTATCGATGGAGAACACCATGATTTCGCCCGCGTCGATATACGGGCGGAAACACGTCGTCCATGTGGGAAATTTTCGAAATCATAGAAACGCCCCGCCTGGCAGGGGATGAACAGCACCGGCTTGCCGCGATGGCCGTAGACCTTGAACTCCATTTCGCGGTTCAGGTTGTAGGAATAGCCTTTGTAATAACGAACTTCCATGGGTTGATTCTCCTTATCTGTTTGTGGGAGTGCGCGCCTGCCGCGTTAAAACCCCAGACATTTCATAAAACGGGAATCTGCCGCGCCCACGAGGCCTCGCTGTGGGTGCCGCCGGGGACGATGCGGAACGCGAGATCGACGCCCTTTGCAGCAGCGCCGAGGAACAGGTGGTCAGCGCGGAGAGATTGATGCATGGTTGGCCATTTCCTCCCGCCGTAGTCCATGTAGATCAGCGTATCGGGGGAGATTTCCGCCTGACGGATGAACCGCCGCGCTTTTGCGGGGGCGAGCCACAGGCTGGGGACAGGCAGGCCGCCCGGCCGAAAACATCGTTGAACGCCGTGGCGGCGTACAGGCTCATCAGCCCGCCCATCGACGAACCGGCGATCAGCGTGTTCGCCCTGTCCGGCAGGGTGCGCAGATTCGCGTCGATCATCGGCTTGAAATCGCGGATGAACCACTCATCGTCGCGCGCCCGCGCCCGCGAATCCGCCCGAGGTTCGGGTCTTCGCAGGTGAAGGGCAGTATTCCTCCAGGCGGTTGTTGCCGACCGGGTTGCACTCGACCGCCGCGATGATCAGCGGCGTATCGGTCTTGTCCATATAATCGGCCATGCCCCAGGATTGGCCGTAGGTCGCGTCCTCGTCAAAGAAGACGTTGTGGCCGTCGAACATATACATCACCGGGAAACGCGCGTCCGGCTGCTCGTCGTAACAGGCGGGCAGATAGAGATAGGCGCGGCGCGTCAGCTCCTGGGCTGAGGTTGGGGATTTGAAGCGCCCACTTGTAGACCATGTAAAAAGCCTCCGAAAGCATGAAAATCGGGATCATTCATAAAAGTATACGGCAGGCGCGCCGCCTTGTCAATTCGAATGGACGCCAAAATGCATGGCGCGGCTGGATTTTGGCAAGCCTACACAGGAAAAAGAACAGGCGTTTGCGCATATTCCGCGCACGTCGCCGACATTGACAGAACTTTTATGCCAGATTATAATGAAGCTATCGGATTTGGGGCGCGCGCTTGCGCAATTCTTAGGCGACCGCAAACGGGAGGACACCATGCCCAATATACAGGATTATGTGCTTTGGAGAGGCGATCTGCCGCTTGAGCGCGTGCCGCTGTGCGACGTGGACGCGCTGCTGCTGAGCTATCTGTCGTATATGCCCCTACGATCACATCGCGGGGATGCGTTTGACGAGGGAATTTCCCTGCGCGACGTGGCGCAGAAGCTGCTGGAGGTCAACGAACGGGATAAAACGCCGCTGGCGTACAACGTCAGGGAGGACCGCAAGCTGCTCGCCGCGCTGATGGAGAGCGCGCGGTTTCGGGATATCCGCCTGGTCGGCTACGTCAACAAGGTCGATCCCGAGCAGGAGGAGCAGTTCGCCGCCGTGACCTACCTGCTGGGCGAAGGACGGGCGTTTGTCGCCTTCCGCGGCACGGATAACACCGTCGTCGGCTGGCAGGAGGACTTCAACATGAGCTTTGAAACCGAGGTTCCGGCGCAGCGGGACGCGGTGGCCTATGCGCAGCATGTCGCCAAAGGGTTGATCTGCCGCTGATCGTCGGCGGCCATTCAAAGGGCGGCAATCTGGCGGCTTACGCGGGGATGTTTGTCGATGAGGCGACCCGCGCGCGAATTCAGACGGTCTATAATTTCGACGGGCCGGGCTTCAACGAGGCGACGATTTCCTCCGAGGAATTCGGCAAGGTGGACATGCGTATCCGTACGTTCGTGCCGCAATCCTCGATGATCGGCATTCTGATGTGGCACAGGGAGCCGTTCACCGTCGTGCGCAGCAACGGCGTGGGCGTGTTTCAGCACGACGCATACACCTGGCAGATCATGGGCGGCGATTTCATCAAGCTCAGCGAGCGCACCGGGCACAGCCACTTCGCCGACGACGCCATCAAGCGGTGGCTCGAGGAACTGAAGCCCGACATGCGCAGGCAGGCCATCGACGGCATTTACGCGGTGCTCAGCGCGTCGAACGGCATGAACGTCAGCGATTTGTTCGAGGCGCGCAACGCGATGAGCGTGCTCAAGGCGGCGGGCGCGATGGATGAAAAAGACGCGGAGCGCGGTGCTGGAAGCGTTCAGGCTGCTGGGCAGCTCGATGATCGGCGGCGTGCCCGCGTGGCTGGAACGCACGGCCAGCAGCGTGGCGCAGAAAATGCCATGGGAGCAGCGCAGGGAAGAAGCGCGGGCAGAGGCGAGAACGGAAGAAAAAACAGAAGAAAATGCGGAAACGAGAACTGAAACGGATCGGAAGAGGACGGGGAGAAAAGGCGGCTTCGGGAAAACGCGCCCGAGCTTGCCAAATAAGCCATGATGGCCTATAATAAGGCACAAACACGATCATCAGCCCGAAGAAGGGCGGAAAGAGGAACAGACCATGGAAAGAAAAATGCGTGGGCGGCATATGCCGGAGACGACGGCAGGTGGAAGCCTTTTGCCAAGGCGTACTGCGATTTCATCAACAACGGCAAAACGGAGCGCGAGTGCGTGGCTTACGGCGAGAAGCTGGCGAAGGCGCACGGCTTTGAGGATTTGAACGCGGTCGTTCGCTCGGGCAGGAAGCTGAACGCGGCGCGCGCGTCTATGCCAACTGGATGGGGCAAGAGCTTCATGCTCTTCGTGCTGGGCGAGAAGCCGCTGGAGGAGGGCATGAACATCCTCGGCGCGCACATCGATTCCCCGCGCATCGACGTGAAGCAGAACCCGCTCTACGAGGATACCGATCTGGCGTATCTGGATACGCACTATTACGGCGGCATCAAGAAGTACCAGTGGGTCACGATCCCGCTGGCGCTGCACGGCGTGATCGTCCGGAAGACTGGCGAAAAGGTGATCATCAACATCGGCGAGGACGAAAACGACCCGGTGTTCTGCATCTCCGACCTGCTGGTACACCTCGCGCAGGAACAGATGGCGAAGAACGCGAAGGAAGTGGTCGAGGGCGAGGCGCTCAACCTGATCGTCGGCGGCAGGCCGCTTGAGGGCGAGGAAAAGGACGCGGTGAAGGCCAACGTGCTCAAGCTGCTGGCGGATAAATACGGCGTGGAGGAGGAGGATTTCTCCGCGGAGCTTGAGATCGTTCCGGCGGGCAAGGCGCGCGATATGGGCTTTGACCGCAGCATTTTTGGGCTATGGCCACGACGACCGCGTCTGCGCGTATCCGTCGATGATGGCGGTGCTCGATTACGAGGGCACGCCGGATTACACCTCTGCTGCATCGTCACCGATAAGGAGGAGATCGGCAGCGTCGGCGCGACGGGCATGGCTTCCCACTATCTGGAAAACACCGTCGCCGAGCTGTATGCCTGCACGGCGGATTACTGCGATCTGGCCGTGCGCCGCTGCCTGCGCAACAGCCGCATGCTCTCCAGCGACGTGAGCGCGGGCTACGACCCGAATTTTGCCAGCGCGTTTGAAAGAAGAACAGCGCGTTCCTCGGCCGCGGCATCTGCTTCAACAAGTTCACCGGCAGCCGCGGCAAGTCCGGCAGCAACGACGCGAACCCGGAATTTATGGCCAGCCTCCGAAAGATCATGGATGACGCGGGCGTGGCGTTCCAGACGGCGGAACTGGGCCGCGTCGATCTCGGCGGCGGCGGAACGATCGCCTACCTGTGCGCCAAGTACGGCATGAACGTGATCGATTCCGGCATTCCGGTGCTGAGCATGCACGCGCCGTATGAGATCATCAGCAAGGTCGATCTCTACGAGGGCTATCGCGGTTACTGCGCGTTCCTTCAGGGCGCCAAGCCGGTGGAATAACGGACGGCTTTAACTCTTTTAACTCCTTCCGGCTGCCTTGCCACCTCCCTCTAAGAGGGAGGTCTTTTTGATTATCCAACAACGGGCGCGCAGAATAACGCCGTTTACAAAATGACAACTGCAATGTGGGCAGATTGCCCGATAAAGTGAACAGATTTCCCGATGAAGACGGTAGGTAATCATTTCTTTCATGTATTTCAGAGAAAAAATGTGCTTGAAAAACGCCGGAAACGGCTGTATAATAGCCGCAAACTTTGAAACCGACTGGGCGAATCGCACGTTCAGCCTAAAGGGAAGATGACAAATCGTCATACGGAGGAATTGCGAATGAACAAGCTCTTCAAACGCGCGGCCTGTCTCGCGGTGACAGCCGCCATGACCCTCTCCAGCTCCGGCGCGCTCGCCTGCACCGGCTACTATGTCGGCAAGCAGGCCAGCGCCAGCGGCCATACCATCATCGGCCACACCGTCGATGCGTGGAACACCGCGCAGGCGAAGCAGGTCGTCTATCCGCACAGCGAGGAACCGGGGCGCACCGTGACCGTCGGCGCGAACGAAGTGCCGCTGCCGGATGTGACCTACCAGTATACCTCTACGCCGTTCATCGAGGGCTTGTGGGATAGCGCCGTGGCCAACGATGGGCGTGACCATGACCGGCTCGGTGACGACCACATCAGCGACGCGATGAAAGCGGCCGATCCGTATGTGGAGGACGGCGCGTCCGAGACGTGGATCAGCGGCTATATTGCGGCGGTTTCCGCCACGGCGCGCGAAGCGGTTGAAAACTACGGCAAGATCATGGAAACCTACGGCAGCTCCGAATCCAACACGTTTATGATTGCCGACCAGCAGGAGGCGTGGTATCTGGAGAGCTATTCCGGCCATCAGTGGTGCGCCGTGAAGATGCCGGAGGACGCTGTCGCCGTGTTTGGCAACGAGAGCATGCTCGGCTCCGTCGCGGACTATGTGGAGGGTGAAAGCCTGCTCCATTCCGAAGGGCTGTTCTCCGTGCCGGAGGCCGCGGGTCAGACCGTGCTCGATGAAGCGGGCAACGTCGATCTGTTCGCAACCTATGTCGGCGCGCGCAACCTGAACGCGGGCGCGAACCGCCGCACGTGGTATGGCCACGAGCTGCTGGCGCCGTCCACCGCGGAGGATTACGCGATGACCACCCGCTATCCGCTGTTCTATCAGCCGGATGAAAAGGTCAGCCTGAGCGACATCTTCGAACTGACCCGCTCCCGCTTTGAGGGAACGCAGTGGGATCCGGAGGAGACCGGCCGCCCGGATATCCGCGTGATCGGCATCGAGCGCCAGGTGAATTGCTCGGCCATCGAGATTTATGACGATCTGCCCGCCGCCATGTCCGCCGTGACGTGGACGACGCTGGCGAACGCGGAGCATTCCGTCTATCTGCCGCTCTCCAACCTTGTGACCGACGTGGCCGAGATGTTCGACCATACGCCGGAGGGCTTCACGTCCGACAGCTACGGCTATGACCTGAGCTATGCGCACACCCACTTCAAGCGCCTGTGCGCCCTGAGCGAGCAGGATCGCGAGCACTATGGCACCGGCGTTCGCGCTTACTGGAAGAGCGTGGAGGACGCGCTGGTAGCGGAATATCCGGCCGTGCTGGCTGAAACGGCGAAGCTCTACGCCGAAGACCCGGCGAAGGCGGCCGAATACCTGACCGAGTACACCGTGGAGAAGCAGGAAAAGGCGCTGGCCGACTGCGACACGATGTATGACGAACTGACCTGGTACATGATCGCTAACACCAGCACCCTGCGCTACAACAGCAGCCGCGGCGAATTCAATACGTGGAATAACTTTTTGCCGTCGCTGGCGGCGGAATAACGCCTTGCGCGAAAACAAAATCAGGGAGAATCGTTCCTTTTCGGGCGGTTCTCCTTTTATATGCTCCTTTATATGCCCGTATGTCCGCCGAAAACAGTTGTGCAATCGCCTTTTTATGGTATAATGGTTTCTGTATACGGATGGGAGAGCGATGCGTATGGAGCAAAGAAAAGAACGGAAGAAAGAACAAAAGGTTTACGCCGCCTTTGCCGCGGCGCGCGCCGGATTGAAGCGCGCGGCGCGGAAGACCGTGTTCAGCCATTACTGGATGGCGATTATGGTCTGTCTGGTCGCGGCGTTTTGGGTACGGAATTCACCGGATCGCTGGAAAGCCTGCATTTCACCCGGCAGAAATGGACGTGATTTCGAATTTCCTCGCGTCCTTCGGGCGGCCGGGGCGCAGAGGCGAACAGCCGGGCGTGTTTGCGATAGCCGTCAACAAGATTGCGGACGGTTCCCCTTCATAACATTGTGAACAACACCATCATGTCGCTGGCCGGATCGAGCGAGTTCTGGCAGTCCTTCGGCATTGTGGTGAGCAGTTTGGTTTTCGATGACGTATTGGGTGCTGGTCACCCACACGTTCGTCGTGATTCTGCGCCGCCTGTTTATGGAGATGCGCGTCTACGAGGAAGTGCCGCCGTATCGCGCGCGCTCTATCTGCACAGCGCGCGCTGCTGGGGGCGCACGTCGCTGGCGCTGCTGCGCGTGGCCATTCAGCGGGGGCTTTGGTGGCTGACGATCATCGGCGGCGCAATCAAGACGTTTTCGTATTATCTCTGCGGCTTCATTCTGGCGGAGAACCCGACCATGAAGGGCGGGGACGCGATTGCGCTGTCCCGAAAGATGATGAACGGCCACAAGTGGGAGTGCTTCCTGATGGAGCTTTCCTTCGTGCCATGGCACCTTCTGAGCCTTGCGACGTTCGGCCTGAGCAGCTTGTTTTATTCCAGCGCATACCTGAGCGCCGCGCGGTGCGAGTTTTACGCCGCCGTGCGCGCACAGGTCAAGGCGGAGGGCGAGGCGCAGGCGCTGCGCGACACCTATCTGTTTGAAAAGGCCAGCGCAAAGACGCTGCGCCGCGCCTACAACGATCTGGGGCAAACCGGCGGAAAAGCTGCCCGAGCGCGTATACGGCAACAAGGTGACCCGCTTTTTTCGGCGAATGTCTCGGCGTGACGCTGTTCGTCAACCCGCAGGACGTCGCGCGTGAAAAGATTCAGGATCGCGAATACCGCCTGCGCCATGCAGCCGCTGCGAGCAGGGGCTCTCCTATCCGATTCGGCTCAGCCCGCTGCTGCAATATGAGCACAAGGACCATGAACCGGCGCTGTTCACCCGCAAATACCCGGTGACGACGCTGGTGCTGCTGTTCTTCCTGTTTTCGATCATCGGCTGTGCTGGGAGGTCGTGCTGCATCTGCTTTCGGATGGCACGTTCGTCAATCGCGGCGTGCTCCACGGGCCGTGGCTGCCGATTTATGGCACGGGCGGCGTGCTGGTGCTGCTGACGCTCTACAAGCTGCGCGACAAGCCGTGGCTCGAGTTTGGGCGACGGTGGTTGTCTGCGGCGTGGTCGAATACTTTACCGCGTATTATCTGGAAACCGTGTACGACCGCCGCTGGTGGGATTACGCGGGCTATTTCCTCAACCTGCACGGGCGCATCTGCGCGGAGGGGCTGCTGGTCTTCGGCTTGGGCGGCATGGCGATTGTCTACGGCGTTGCGCCGCTGTTTGACAACCTGCTGCACAAAGTCAGGCGCAGCGTGCTGATCGGGCTGTGCGCCGCGCTGGTCGCGCTGTTCTGCGTCGATCAGGCGTATTCTCATTTTCATCCCAACGAGGGCGAGGGCATCACGGACGAGGTGGTTTACAAGACGGACGACGCTCGGATTCGCCTTGACGAGGAGGCTTTTGTTTAATGCGAATCAGCTCGTTTTTCGTGCTGGCGGGCTATCTGGCGGCCAACGCCTACGTGGCGCGCGCGCACATCCGTCTTTCTGCATCGCAATCTGCCTGAGCGCATAGCGAAGCTGATTTCGCTGCTGACGGCGGGCGTGTATTCCGTCTTCGCGATGGGGATGCCGCTGGCGCACATTCTGCCGGAGGGGACGGCCAGAAAGCTGATTCTGCGCGTGTCCTTCGGGTTTTACGGCATATTCATCTATCTGTTTTCGGCTTACGTCATCATCGAGGTGCTGGCGCGGCTTTCCAAGCGGTTTCACCGAACGGAAAGGCTCACCGCGCGGAAGGAAACCCCAAGCTGATCTTCGGCGGCGCGGTGTGGTTCGGCATCATCTTGACCTGCCTGATGGGGATTCACCACGCATCCGAGCTGACGGTGAAGCATTGATGATGTGCAGACTGATAAGGACGGCGGCGGGCGCGATAGCCTGCGCGTGGTGCTGATTGCGGATCTGCATCTGGGGTACAGCGTCGGCGCAGAGCGCATCGCCAACATGGTGGAAAAGGTCAACGCGCAGGACGCGGATATCATCCTCGTCGCGGGCGATATTTTGATAACACGGTGGAGGGCATCGACGACCCGGAGGCCGTGAAGGCCTCGCTTCGGGCGATGAAAGCAGGCTGGGCGTGTACGCCTGCTGGGGCAACCACGACGTATCCGGAGCGCCTGTTCAGCGGGTTCAGCACCAAGCGGCTGGAAAACACGCTGCGCGGCGAGGAGATGGAGCAGTTTGTCCGCGAAAGCGGCATGACGATGCTGGCGGACGAGGTGCGGCTGATCGACGACAGCTTTTACGTCATCGGCCGCAAAGGACTACGAAAACGCGGGCGACGGCACGGCGCAGCGCAAGAGCCTCGGCGAGCTGATGGCGGGAATCGACACGGACAGGCTCGTGATCTCGCTGGAGCACGAGCCGCGCTCTGCGGCAGAACGCCGACGCGGGCGTGGACGTGATGCTCTGCGGCCCACGCACGACGGCCAGTTCTTCCCGCTGAATATCGCGATCCGCACTGCGTGGGAAAACCCGGCGGGCTTGAAGACGGTGGGGCGCATGACCAGCGTGGTCACGTCCGGCGGGCGTTTACGGCCCGGATATGCGCATCGGCACGGACGCGGATATCTCGGTGGTGGACATTCAATTTGCACCATAAAAGAAAAGGAGATATACAAACATGAAACTGATTCAGGGGCGGCTTGGTCAAGACGATCACGGGCGGCGACATCGAAAACGGACAGATTCTCATCGACGGCGGCAAGATCGTCGCGGTGGGGCAGAACCTCGACGTTCCGGCGGGGACGGAGATCATCGACGCGGCGGGCTGCATCGTCACGCCGGGCTTTGTCGATGCGCACTGCCACATCGGCATGCACGAGGAGGCGAGCCGCTGGGAGGGCAACGACACGAACGAGTATTCCGGCCCGGTTACGCCGGAAATCCGCGCCATCGACGGCATCAACCCGCGGGACGAGGCATTCAGCAACGCGATTGGCGGCGGCGTGACGACGGCGGTGACCGGCCCCTGGCTCGGCGAACGTGCTGGGCGGCACGTTTGTGGCGATGAAGCTGTACGGCGACTGCGTGGATGACATGATTCTCAAATATCCGGCGGCGATGAAGATTGCGTTCGGCGAGAACCCCTGAAGGGCGTTTACGGCCAGAACGGCCATAAGATGCCGGTTACGCGCATGGCCGTCGCGGCGACGCTGCGCGAGACGCTCTTCAAAGGCGCGCGCTACGCGAAGGAGATCGAGGAGGCCGAAAAGGACGCGACCAAGACGCGCCCGTTCGACATGAAGCTGGAAGCGCTGCTGCCGGTTCTCCGCAAGGAGATTCCGCTCAAGGCGCACGCCCACCGCGCGGACGACATCCTGACGGCGATCCGCATCGCGAAGGAATTTGACGTAGACATCACGCTTGATCATGTGACGGAAGGCCACCTGATCGTCCGGCATCTGGTCAAGGCGGGCAAGCCGGTGCTGGTCGGCCCGTCGTTCGGCTCGAAATCCAAGCAGGAGCTGAAGGAAAAGAGCTTCGCGACGGCGGGAATTCTGGACGACGCGGGGCTGGAGGTTTGCATCATCACGGATGCGCCTGTCATCCCGCTGTACTATCTGCCGCTGTGCGCGGGTCTGGCGGTGAAGGCGGGCATGAAGGAGGAATCCGCGTGGCGCGCGATCACCATCAATCCGGCGCATGTCGCGGGTATCGACGGGCGCGTCGGCTCGATCGAGGTTGGCAAGGACGCGGATATCGCGATCTTTGAGGGCAACCGCTGCGCGACATTCAGTGCCGCACGAAGGCTGTCTTTGTAAACGGCGAAGAGGTGCTCTCCCAAATTCAGATGCATGTGTGAGGCAAAGGAGGCGCGGGCGGTGGACAAACGATATCCCGATCTGCGCTGTTTCGCGCAGCCTGCGCACCGGGCGATTTTTTGCCTGGCGGTTGAAGGCGGGGCGAAAAATCGAAGGGCTTTCTGAACAGGAAGCCTTTTTCGTGTTATGCCGAAAACGGGCTGACCGTCCTGCTTTTATGACGAGGCGCAGAGCGAGGCGTGGCGCGCGGAAATCGAGCGAATTCTGGCGGAAAGCGGGCTCTGCGCGGGCTGAGCGGGCCGTTTGCGCTGGCGGCGTCGGCGCGGGCTTTCCCCAAGGCGCGCGCATCGCGCTCGGAAACGGGCAAAGGCCGTCGATCCGGGGCGCACGCTCTACGACATGGACACGTACAGCGAGGTGGCGCTCTGCGCGCGGCTCGGACGGCGCTCGAGGCGCAGGGCTTCCGCGCGGGATTTTGGCGACGCGGCAATCGAGGCGCTTGCGCGACTGGACGAGCGGGAGGATGCACAGTATATCCGCAGCCTGCGCGCGTATTTGAGCGACGGGCTGAATCTGCGGAGCGCGGCGGAGCGGCTGGGCGTTCACCGCAACACGCTGGCCTACCGCATGCGCCGAATCGAGGCGCGCTTTTGCCCTCGACCTGAGCGACATGAACACCTGCTTTGAGTTGCTCTTTTTCGCTCTGGCTGAAGGAGGGGGCTGGGCGGCCGCGCCGACGACGAGCCGACGGCGGCGTTTGATCGGGACGCGCGCGCGCGGCGCTCTGGCGGTTTGCGGCGCGCGGGGAACGCGGCGCGGACGGAAAGCGCTCCGCTGGCGCTCGCCGCCGTTGCGGCAGGCGGCCTGAGCGACGCGCGGCGCGCGGAATTGACGCTGGCGCTGAGCGCGCTGCCGCAAAAGCCGGTGACGGCGTTTGACGATGAGACGCTGTTTTTCGCGCTTCCGCCGGAGGAGATCGCGCGTTCGCGGAGGCGGCGAGGCCGCTTTGCGAGGCGGCGCGCGCGGGCATGGCCGTTTCGCAGACGTTCGCGCTGGACAGACTGCCGGCGCAGATTCGGCTCTGCCGGTTCGCGCTGCTGGCGGCGGGCACACAGACGGTATTCATGCGGGAAATCGGCTCGACGCTGTTCTTTACGGCGCTGGAGCGGCGGGTGTCGCTCGCGCCGTATCTGTGCTGAAGACGTCATTCGCGTGATGGATGAGGACGCGACGCGCGGCTCGGCGCTCTCGCGTTCGCTCTACGCCTACCTGCTCAACTTCATGGATTTGAAAAAGGCGGCGCAGCAGCTCGGCATCCACCGCAACACGCTGGAATATCAGGTGCGCAAAATGAACGCCGTCATCGGCGGGCAGCCGGACGAGCAAAAGCGGTTTATGATGATGTGCACGTATAAAATGCTGGCGCTGCCGGACGCGGGCGTGCCGGAACTGTAAAATCTTACAAACGCGCGGGCGCGAAAAAGGTCGAATGATCGAAAATTCGAAAAAATTTCACAAAACGGCTTGCGTGCGCCGTATGAATGTGATATACTTCCATCAGCACAAAAAGCGATTTGTAAAAATTACAAAAACAAACGGAGTCGGAGGATTCAAGAATGGCTAAAATCGGTTCAATGGAGCTGATTGTCATCCTGATTGTCGCCATGCTCGCCATCGGCCCGGAGCGCATGCCCAAGGCGGCGCGCACGCTGGGCAGGGCGGTCGGCTCGTTCAAAAAATACATGAACGACGCGACGAGCGACCTGCGCGAGGCCAGCGAGGAATTCCGCGAGGTCACCGATGAAATCGCGGACGCGCAGAAGACCGTGCGCAAGGCCTTCAAAGGATGCGGACGACGAAATCAGCAAAACCCGGGGCGAGGCGGAGGAAAAGCTGAACCCCAAAAAAGAAAAGAAAAAGCCCGCCGCGCCGGAAAAAACGGACGAGACGGACGAGGCGCCCGAGCCGCCGAAGGACGAAACGAAGGCGGAGGCGGCCGAGCCGCAGGGCGAAGATGAAACCGAAGCGCAGCCGGGGGCGGCCGCGGGAAAAACACGATGAAGCAAAGGACGAGCAGCAGAGCGCTGCCGCCGAATAAAGGAGGAACTTTTTATGGGTAAGATTGGAACGACCGAACTGCTGGTTGTGCTTGCGATTGTGCTGGTTATCTTTGGGCCGAAGGCGCTGCCGAAGCTGGGGCGCTCGCTGGGCAAGACGCTGGGCAGCTTCCGCAAGGGCATGAACGACAGCGCGGACGACGATGACGACGACGAGGAAGAGGCCGTCGTGAAGAAAAAAGAAGAAAAAGCCCGTCGCCAAGAAGGCGGACGACGAAGAGGACGAGGAAGAAGAGGACGCCTGATTCAAAACAGGATACTCCTGGGGTTGTTAAGCTCATCAATCCGGTATTTCAGAATAAAACCAAGTATTTTCGCCCGAAGGTTTCCAAAGAGGTTTTCGGTTGTTGCTGCCAGTGGCAGAAACAAACAATCGAAAACGGAAAGCCCTTTGGTGGGGCGATGGGGCAACGCCCCATATCCAGAAATGCTTAGATATTTATTTTCTGAAATGTTCGGTTTAAGCTTGACAGCTCCATCTCTTCTGCAAAAACGAAACGGACGGTGAAAAGAGATGAGCACACAAAAGGGGCAACGAGCAGGCCAATATGTCGCTGGTGGGGCATCTGCGGGAGATTCGCAACCGCATTGCGCTGAGCGTGGTTGCGCTGCTGGCGGCGTTTGTCATCTGCTTTGCCATCATCAAGCCGCTGGCCAACGCCATGCTGCAAATGGGTCTGGACGCGGGGTTCCAATACGTGTATTTGTCCCCGTCGGAGCTGCTCACCTCGTATTTTAAGCTGGCGCTCGTGCTGGCGGTCGTGGTGGTTTCGCCGCTGCTGATTTTCCAGATTTGGGGCTTTGTCGCCCCGGCGCTGACCAAAAAGGAAAAGCGGGCGATACGGCCTGCGCTGCTGGGCGGATTTTTCTTCTTCTGCCTCGGCGCGCTGTTCAGCTACATGGTCGCCCTGCCGTTTATGATTCAGTTTCTGGTCAATTTCAGCACGTCGGATTTCATTCATTCGGCGATTTCCGTGGCCAGCTATCTGGATTCTATGATCGGCATGCTGCTGACCTTCGGCGTTGTGTTTGAAGAGCCGATGCTCGCCTTTGTGCTGACCAAGCTGGGCATTTTGACCCCGGATATCCTGCGCAAGGTGCGCCGATACGCCATTCCGCTGATCTTTGTCATCGCGGCCATCATCACGCCGCCGGACGTCGTTTCGCAGTTCATGGTCGCCGTGCCGATGATCGGCCTGTACGAGCTGAGCATCCTCATTTCCTGCGTCATCTATAAAAAGAAGCAGAACGAAGACGACGATGAGGATGAAGACGACGAAGAGGACGAATACGACGAGGACGACGAAGAGGACGAGGACGAATAAGCGAAGCTTCAAGGGAGCTGCCGAGCGGGCGGCTCTCTTTTTTGACGTTTTTTGGATAGGGAAATCGCGCAAAACCGCCCGTTTAAGAGCCGGTATGCCGTCATCGCCCTGAAACGGTTGCTCATGATGGTGTAGAGCGTCTGCGCGTAGGGCGTGAGCGGCATATCCTTCAGGGTGCGCCATGTACAGCGGCGTGTAAAACGCGTCGCTCAGGCGATAGTGCGCGAGCTGCTGCATGGCAGACGTATCGCTCAGCAGGGTGATGAACGGGCAGAGCATGACCAGCGAACAGGCGGCGCACACGCGCGCTTGGCGCATTGGGAATCATCCGTGCGGAGGGCGACGAAGGGGAGAGAGCGCCGCGGGCGAGCAGCTCGTCATACTTGCGGGCGAAAGGAAGGTTTTCGGCGGGAAGCACGAATTTTTCCCTCGCAGGCGCTCAGGCTGACGGTTGAGCCGGATGGAACGCGCTGCGCCAGCGCTGTTTTTCGCCCGGCAACGAGGATGACCTCGTCCGACGCGATGAGCTGATAATCGAGCTTTTCGTTTTCAGCCTCGCCGAAGAGCAGCGCCATATCCAGCTCGCCGCCGAGCAGACCGGCTTCCAGCGCGTCGTTCCGCGCGGAGACGGCTTGCAGGCGCACGTCGGGATAGGCGCTTTGAAACTCGGGGAGCACCTGCGGCAGAAGCTCGTCGGCGCGCTGCATGGGCAGGCCGAGGCGCAGAAGCCCGGTCTGCCGACCGGAAAGCGCGGCGAGGGATTCGTTCATCTGCGCTTCGATTTGCAGAAAGCGGCGCGCGGACTGCACGTAGATCTGCCCGGCAGGCGTGAGCGAAACGGGCGTGGTGCTCCGCTCGAAGATGGGCTGGCCGAGCTGCTGCTCGATCTGCCGAATCTGCTGGGAGAGCGTCGGCTGGGTGACAAAGAGCGATTTTGCCGCGGCGGTGAAGCTGCCTTCGCGGACAACGGCGAGCACGAGCTGAGCGTGGCGTGTATTCATGGATGATTCCCTCTTTGCGATTTGATGACGCGGCGCGCCCAAAGCGCCGATAACCCTATTTTAAGAAAAATCGGCGAAAATGTAAACCATAAAAATCGGGCGATTTCGCGCAATTTCCGAAACATAAAAAAAAGAAAAAAGGCTTTTCCGCCGCCGCAATATGGGTGTATAATAAGCACACAACTGAAAGACGGAGGATTTGCGATGCAGGTTACGGAAAAAATCGCCGCGTTTCGGGCGCGGATGAAGGATGAAAACTTTGCCGCGGTCATCGTGCCGACGGCGGACAGCCATGCTTCGGAATATATTGCCGATTATTTCAAAACTCGTCAGTGGCTTTCCGGCTTCACCGGCTCGGCGGGCACGCTGGTCGTCGGGGAAAAAAGAGGCGGCGCTGTTTGTGGACGGCCGCTACTTCATTCAGGCGGAGCGGCAGATTGCCGGGAGCGGCATCACGCTGATGCGCATGGGCACGGCGGGCACGCCGAAGCTGGAGGAATACCTCGCCACGCTGCTGCATGAAAACGACGCGCTGGGCGTGGATTTCGGCGTGGTCAGCGAGAAATTCGCGGAGAATATGCGCGAGACGGCCGCGAAATGCGGCGCGCTGCTGCGCGATACGGGCGACTGGTTCGGCGATCTCTGGAAGGATCGCCCGCCGATGCCGCAGGAAAAGGCGTTTATCCTCGATGAGCAATACGCCGGTCAGAGCGTGCAGAGCAAGGTGAGCGCGATTCGCAAGGCGATGGCCGAGCGCGGCGCGCAGCTTCATGTGCTCAATGTGCTGGATGACATCGCGTGGGTGCTCAACGTGCGCGGCGGCGACGCTCAACACGCCGGTGGTGATGAGCTATCTGGTCATCGGGCAGAAGCATGTGAACTGGTTCGTCGATGAAACCAAGGTGGACGACGCCATGCGCAAGACGCTTGCGGACGAGGGCGTGAACGTGCGCGGCTATGACGAGATCATCCCGGCGCTGAAGGGGCTTGAGCCGGATGTGAAGGTGCTGGCGGACGCGAGCAAGCTGACCGCCGCGCTGATGAACGCGCTGGAAAAGGCCGAAATCATCCGCGCGGAAACCCGTCCACGATGATGAAGGCCGTCAAGAACGACGTGGAGCTGGATAACCTGCGCAAGGCGCACGTGAAGGACGGCGTGGCGGTTACGCGGCTGATGTACTGGCTCAAAGCAGAACGTCGGCAAAATCCCGATGACGGAAATCAGCGTCAGCGACAAGCTGCTGGCGCTCCGTCAGGCGCAGGAGCACTTCATCTCCCCGAGCTTCAACACGATTTGCGCCTATCGCGCCAACGCCGCGATGATGCATTACAGCGCCACGCCGGAGAGCGACGCGAAGCTCGAGCCGCGCGACCTGCTGCTCATCGACTCCGGCGGCCAGTATCTGGAGGGCACGACGGATATCACCCGCACCTTCGCGCTCGGCCCGGTGACGGACGAGCAGAAGAAGCATTTCACCGCCGTTCTGTGCAGCATGCTGAATCTGGCGAACGCCAAGTTTTTGCAGGGCATGACGGGCATCGGTCTGGACATTCTCGCGCGCGGCCCGATCTGGGATATGGGCATCGACTATCGCTGCGGCACGGGTCACGGCGTGAGCTACCTGATGAGCGTGCACGAGGGTCCCAACAGCTTCCGCTGGCATAAATCCCCGACGCGCGCCGAGGACACCGTGCAGGAGCCGGGCATGGTCACCACGGACGAGCCGGGCGTGTACATCGAGGGCAGCCACGGCATCCGCACGGAGAACGAGCTGGTCTGCCGCAAGCTGGAGGAAAACGAATACGGCCAGTTCCTCGGGTTTGAAACCATCACCTGCGCGCCGATTGATCTGGACGCGGTGATTCCCGAGCAGATGAGCCCGCGTCAGCGCGGCTGGCTGAACGATTACCACGCCTTTGTGCGGGAGACGCTCCTGCCGCTGATGCAGGACGACGACGAGCGCGCGTGGCTCAGACACGCGACCCGCGCCATTTAACCGAATTAACCGAATTAACCGAATTTTCAGGAAGCGCCCAAATCAGGTCTAGCATTTTGGGCGCTTTTCCTGTATAATAAATGCAAGAATGTATCTCCGCTCAGCCGGGGTTGCACTTCCATAGACCGAACATGGAGGGATAAATGTATGAAACTGATTGTTGCGATTGTTCAGGATGAAGATGCGGGCCGTTTGGTTTCCGCGCTGATGGATAAGGGCTTCGGCGTGACGAAGCTGGCGACGACGGGTGGCTTTCTGCGCGCGGGCAACACCACGCTCATCAGCGGCGTGGAGGACGATAAGCTCCAGGACGCGCTCGGCGTGATCGAAAAGATCTGCAAGAGCCGCGAGCAGATCACCGCGTCCACCACGCCGATGGGCGGCGCGGGCGGCGTCTATGTGCCATACCCGATCCGCGTGACGGTCGGCGGCGCGACGGTGTTCGTGCTGGAGGTCAGCCAGTTCCTCAAGGTGTAACATGATTGCCTTTGCGGATCTTGCGGGGCAGTCTGCGCTCATCGGCCAACTGCAAAGCGATTTTGCGCGGGGGCGCTATGTCCATGCCTACCTGCTCACGGGGCCGGGCGGCACGGGCAAGCGCTCTGCCGCGCAGCTTTGCGCTATGGCCGCGCTCTGCCGGGGAGAAGAAGCCCTGCGGGGGCGTGCGGCCCGTGTCGGCGCGTGCTCTCCGGCACGCACCCGGACGTGCATACCGTTGTGCCGGAAAAGGGCAAGCAGATCATCGGCGTCGGCGTGATGCGCGAGGTGCTGGATACCGTTTCGGTCAAGAGCTTTGAGGACGGCGCGAAGGTCATCCTCATCCCGCAGGCCGAACGGATGAACGCCGCCGCGCAGAATTGCCTGCTGAAAACGCTCGAAGAGCCGCCGGAGCGGACGGTCTTCTTTTTGATCACCGATCAGCCCGCGGCGCTGCTGCCGACCATCGTTTCCCGCTGCCGCGTCGTGCGGTTTCATCCGCTGACGGAGGAGGCCTGCGCCGCGCGCCTGATCGCGCTCGGCCAGCCGCCGGAGACGGCGAAAAAAAGGCGCGCATGGCGGAGGGCTGCGTCGGCCGCGCGCTGGCAATCGACGACGGGCAGCTCGAGCTGCGCATGGCACTGACGCGCGATGTGTTTTCTGTTCACCGTCCGGCGGATGTGCCGGGGTGGTGAATCTCTACAAGGAGGATAAGGAGCGGCAGAAGCTTGTGCTGGATACGCTGGAAATCGCGCTGCGCGATATTTTGGTGCAGCAGGCGGGCGGCGCATCCGTCGCGGGCGCGGGCTATGCGCGCGAGGCGGAGGCTTATGCCCAGCGGACGCCGCTTTCCGGCGGTCTGGCGCTGATGGAAACGCTGCGGCGCGCGCGGGTGATGCTCGCCGGAAACGTCGCGTTTGCCTCGGCGTTTGAAACCATCCTTCTTCAAATATCGGAGGAATATGCCAAATGGCCATGGTAATCAGGGTGCGCTTCAAGCGCGCCGCCAAACTATACGACTTTGACCCCAACGGGCTGGAGCTGCATAACGGCATGAGCGTTGTGACGGAGACGGCGCGGGGCGTGGAGCTGGGCGAATGCATGAGCGGCGTGATGGATGTGCCGGACGAGCGCCTGGTTCTGCCGCTCAAGCCGATTCTCCGCATCGCCACCGAGCAGGATCTGGCCATGCAGAAGCGAAACGAACAGGCGGAAAAAGAGGCGTTTGACATCGCCATCGACCGCATTGCCGAACACAAGCTGGAAATGAAGCTGGTGGATGTGGGAATATGCGTTCGACCGATCCAAATCATTTTCTATTTCACCGCCAACGGCCGCGTGGATTTCCGCATGCTGGTCAAGAGCCTGGCGAGCATTTTCAAGACCCGCATCGAGCTGCGTCAGATCGGCGTGCGCGACGAGGCGAAGATGCTCGGCGGAATCGGCCCGTGCGGGCGGCCGATCTGCTGCCGGACGTTTTTGAGCGACTTCACGCCGGTCTCCATCAAGATGGCGAAGGAGCAGAATCTTTCGCTCAACCCGACCAAGATTTCCGGCACGTGCGGCCGGCTGATGTGCTGCCTCAAATACGAGCAGGATCATTACGAGCAGACGCGCAAGCGCATGCCGCGCGTGGGGGCGCGAAATCATCACCCCGGACGGTTCGGGCGTCATCAACGCGATCAACGTGCTCGAGGAGGACGGTGCGCGTGCGCATCGCCGTCGGCGATTCGTTCGAACTGCGCGAATACAAGATCGACGACTGCCAGCGCCCCGGTCAGGACGAGCGCAAGCCGCGCCCGGAGGAGGACGCGACGGCGGAGGATGCGCGGCAGGCGGCGGAAAACGCCGAGGGCGGCGCGGCGGAGGTGGCCGAGCCGAACCCGCCGAAAAAGCAGGAGCAGCGCCCGCCGCGGCGAACGCCCGGAGCGTGCGCCGAGACCGGAGCGCGGCCCCAAGCCGGAACGCGGCCCACGGCCGGAACGGGGAGAGCGCCCGCCGAGGCCGGAGAGAGGCCCGAGACCGCCGAAAAAGCAGGCGGACAGGCCGCAGGACAAAGAAGCGCCCGCGAAGGCCGAACAGCCGGTTGTCGAGGAACAGAAGGCCGTCGAAGTGATCGACGTGCTGGAAATCCGCGAGGACGCGAAAAAGGAAGACCTTTTCTAAAAAGTTATATGCACATCATAACGGCCTTGGCGGTAAAATGCCCAAAAGGCCGTTTTTCATTCAAATGGGAAACGGTGTAAAATCGCCCGCGTGAGCAGAACCTTGACGCATTGCGGACTTCAGCGGAGGAGAAGGCGGGCTCAGCCCGCTTCAGACTGTAGAAAAAAGCTATTCTCCCCCGAAGGGGGGAAGAATAGCCCTTTCCGCAAATGAAAGAATAACTGAATTTCTTGATTTTGCTATCCAAGCCAAGTGAGGCGTGCTCAGCCCGCTTTTTGTGGATTCATATCGAAAAACTGGGAATTCAAAATCGTTCTTTATTTGAATTTAAACCGGTAAAATCGCGCAAAAAACTTGCAATTCGCGCGCGCTCGTGCTAAAATGTGTTCCGGGAGTGATCCTAAATAAAGGGAGGTGAAATGTATGGCTTATCAGATTTCTGATGACTGCATCTCTTGCGGCGTGTGCGCCAGCAACTGCCCGGTGGGCGCGATCAGCGAGGGTGACGGCAAGTTTGTGATCGACGCGGATACCTGCATCGACTGCGGCGCTTGCGCGGAGAACTGCCCGGTGGGCGCTCCGGCTCAGGCCTAATCCATTAGAACTTGCGGACGTATTCGGCCTGGCCGGATACGTCTTTTTTTGCATATGGGAAATGGCGTTTGGCATGACAGCTCGCTTTTCGGTCTTTTCGAAACACGTGTTTTGATGTATACTGTAACATGAAACAAAAGCAAATTCTGCACAATACGCGGGCGCGCGATGACGCGATGAAAGGAGGGGAACGCCGTGAAAAAGCCGGGGCTTTCCGTCGGCAGCATCGTGATGATGCTGGTGACGGCCTTTGTCGTTGTCGGCATGGCGGCGTTCCTGAACCTGATCGCGGGGATGACGTATACGAGCGGACGCGCGCGGTATTCGGCAATCTGGCCGAACAGACGGTGGAGCGCGAGACCGCCGAGCCGACCGTTTCGCCGACGAAAACGCCGTTCTTTGAGGCGACCGCCGAGCCGACGGTCGAGCCGACGCCGACCGCCACGCCGGATCAATCGCCCAAGACCATCACCATCGCCGCCGCGGGCACGATTTACGCGCCGAAGGCCGTTCGCGAGAGCGCGCAGGAGGGCATGGATCACTATGACTTCACGACGACGTTCGAGGGGCTTTCCGGCGCGCTGGCGGGCGCGGATCTCTCCGTCGTGACGCTGGAAACCACGCTGGCCGGGCGGGAAAAGGGCTATGGCAATTACAACACGTCGCCCCAGCTTCTCGACGCGCTGCGCGCCGTCGGCGTGAACTTTGTGTCGCTGGCGACGGAACGCGCGCTGGATAAGGGCTACGACGGGCTGGATATCACCGCCAGCGAGCTGACCAGCCGCTCGATGGGCTACGCGGGCGTGTACCCGGACGGGGTGAACACGGGCGCGGCGATGCTCAACGTCGGCGGGGTGCAGGTGGCCGTGCTGGCCTACGCATACGGGTTGAGCGACGAGGGGCGCGAACGCACGAAGGGCGACAGCCGGGGCGTGGTCGCGCTGATGGAGACGCAGCGCGTGACGCGGGATATCGCGCAGGCGCGCGTGGACGGCGCGAACATCGTCGTCGTTCTGCCGCACTGGGGAACGAAAAACCGCGCGCAGACGCCGGACACGGTGCACGCCATGGCAAAGCGCATGGCGCAGGCCGGGGCGGACGTCATTCTGGGCGCGCATCCGAACGTCGTGCAGGGCGTGGAGCGGATCAGCACGGTTCGCAGCGACGGGCTGACGTATGAAACCGTCGTCTGCTATTCGCTGGGCTGCCTGCTGACGGACGCGCGCGACAGCGAAAACACGGCGGGCATGGCGGTTCGGCTGGAGATGACGTATGACCCGGCTGTGCGGCGCGTATGGCCGGGGGCGCTTGAGGTTACGCCGCTGTACATCGCCAGACAGCGGGAGGACAGCGGTATCGTTTACCGCGTGGTGAACGCGCAGGATGAACAGGCGCTTGAAAAACTGACGCTCAGCGAGCAGGCCGCCGCCGCGCAGGCGGCGGAGCGCGCGTGAAAAATGCGACACAGGAGGAATGAAGGATGAATCGCAAAAGACTTTTGGATTATGGCATTCGCGTGGGCTGTATGCCGACGGGGCCGCTGGATAAGATCACCGATGTGCCGGGCGTGACCGTCGGCCACGCGACCGTGCGTGCGACGACGCGCCACCACCGGCGTGACCGTCATCATGCCCTGCGAGGATAACATGTTCGCCAAAAAGCTGACCGCCGCGAGCTTTGTGCTCAACGGGTTCGGCAAGACGGCGGGGCTTGTGCAGGTGGATGAGCTGGGCACGCTGGAAACGCCCATCGCGCTGACCAACACGCTGAACGTCGGGCTGGTGCACGACGCGCTGGTGACGGTGATGGCGGAGCGATGCGCGGCGGATCACGTGGCGATGCACTCCATCAACCCGGTCGTCGGCGAATGTAACGATTCGCAGCTCAACGCGATTGTGGACAGGCCGATTCACGAGGCGCATGTGCGCGAGGCCATCGCGGGCGCGTGCAGGGATTTTGACGAGGGCGACGTCGGCGCGGGGGCGGGCACGGGCTGCCACGGCCTCAAGGGCGGCATCGGTTCGGCTTCCCGGCAGATTGAAATTGCGGGCAAGACGTACACGCTCGGCGTGCTGGTGCAGAGCAATCACGGCTGTCTGGAGGAGCTGACGGTGTGCAACCGCCGTCTGGGCGAGGAGATCATCGCCAAGCGCAACGCGCGGCCTGCGCCCGAACCCAACGACCGCGGCTCGATCATGATGGTGACGGCGACGGATTTGCCCGTGTCGGATCGCCAGCTTCGGCGCATCATCAAGCGCTGCTCCGTCGGGCTGGCGCGCTGCGGCTCGTATTTCGGCCACGGCAGCGGCGATGTGATGATCGGCTTTACGACGGCCAACCGCATGCCCGCGGGTGGCATGCATCGCGTCATCGCCCAGCAGGTGCTCACCGAGCATACGCTCGAACTGGCCTTCCGCGCGATTGCCGAGGCGACGCAGGAGGCGGTGCTCAATTCGCTCTGCTGCGCCGACGCGGTGACAGCGGAGGATGGGCGCGTGTTTGAGAGCATATCGCAATATCTATAAAAAAGACAAGCTGCTGCAACGCGGATAGGCGCGGAGCAGCAGCTTGTTTTGCGTATATGCGTAAAGAAAACGGGCGCTTATTTCAGCGCTTCGCCCAGCGCGGCGCAGGCGGCAAGCGCCGCGTCGTCCGGCTCATCCTGGCAGATGACGCTCTCGGCACAGAGGGTGAGACCGGCTGCCGCGCAGTCGTCCTCCCAAGTGCGCATCCACTCGCCGCCGCCCCAGCCGTAGGAGCCGAACAGCGCAATCTTCTTGCCCGCAAGCGTCGGCTTGACGGCCTCGAACATCGGCTCGAACTCGGATTCCTCCAACTGTTCGGCGCCCATGGACGGGCAGCCGAACGCAATCGCGGCGTAATGCGCGGCCTTGTCCGCATCGAACTCGGCGGCGGTGAACAAATCGGCCTGCGCGGCGGCGGCGACAGCCTGCGCCATCGCTTCGGTATGACCCGTTCCGCTCCAATACACAACAGCAGCTTGACTCATTTTGAAAATCTCCTTTCTATATCACGGGAATTTCTCCCGAGCAGTCGAAGTGAACGCCTTCCGTCACGCCTTCGGCGTTATGCGGCTACGGCCAACTGATCGAGCGTTCTCCCCACAGGCGAACAGGCGCTTATAGACGCTTGTGCACTTGCGGAACCGGCAAAACGCTTTCTGCGCGGCTTCCGCGTCGGTGTAGCACTTCCAGCAGCCGCAGCACAGGCAGTCGCGCCCTTTGTGGGCGATAAAGGCAACCACATCGTCGATGGGATAGCCCAGAAACAGGCCGATTTCATGCGGAAACGCGCCGCCCTGCGCGAGACGCGCGCAAAGCAGATCGACCGCGGGCTCGACGCGCAGATCGGGGTAGCCCTGTTCGGCGAGGAAAGCGCGTTCCTTTTTTCGCCCGCGAGCACGCGGCAGAGCTGGCCGGGGCGATAGAGATAGCACAGCGCGCGCCCGTCGCCCACGTCGATCACGCGGATGGACAGCCCCTTGGGCGCGAGCGCATCGGAGAGCGCCTGCGCCTCGCGACGCGTATGCGCCATATCCTCCGGCATGACGCTGAACAGACTGCCGCATTTGAGGCTGGCCAGCGTGGGGAACAGTGGTCGATGAGCATGGGAACGATGGACATAGCGGCGACTCCTTTGCGGATGTTAGAATAAACTAACAGCTGTTCAAAAATAATCAGCCCGATCAAAGCGAAGCGAGTTAGAGCGAGCTAACAATAGGCATTATACAGAACCGGAGCCGTTCTGTCAAGGGAGAATTGACACATTCAGACAATTTGCGTATAATAAAAAAATAAAGGAACGTGCGCAAAGGAGGCGCTTTGCATGGAAAAAACACCGATTCTGGCGATTATGTATGACTTTGACCATACGCTTTCCCCAAGAGATATGCAGGAATACGGCTTCATTCCGGATTTGGGCATGGAAGCGGATGTATTTTGGAACAAGTGTCTGAAGGCCATGAAGCGCAATCAGATGGATCAGATTCTGGCCTATATGTATATGATGCTGGAGGAAGCCAAGGGCAAGCTGATCGTCAACCGCAGCATGCTGCGGGCGCTGGGCAAGGACGTGCAGCTCTTTGACGGCGTGAGCGATTGGTTCGCGCGCGTGAACGAATATGCGAGAAGCCGGGGCTTGCAGCCGGAACACTATATCATTTCTTCCGGCCTCAAGGGAGATCATCGAGGGCACGCCGATTGCGGAGGAGTTCAAGGAGATTTACGCCGCGTCGTTCTGCTATGACGAGCACGGCGTCGCCTGCTGGCCCGCGATGGCGGTCAACTACACCAGTAAAACGCAGTTCCTCTTTCGCGTCAACAAGGGTGTGCTGGATGTGACGGAGCACCGCGCGCTCAACGAGTTTATGCCGGAGGAAAAGCGGCGCGTGCCGTTCTCCAACATGATCTATATCGGCGACGGGCTGACCGATGTGCCGAGCATGAAGCTGACCAAACTCAACGGCGGCCATTCCATCGCGGTCTGGCAGGAGAACGAGTGGGTCAGCAACGAGATGCTGCTCGAAGGGCGCGTGGATTTCGTTGTCAAGGCTGATTACAGCCAGGGCAGCGAGATGGAAAAGACGGTTTTCGCCGTCATCGACCAGATTGCCGCCAGCGCGAAAACCGCGCAGATGCATGTGGACGCATGCGATCACGCCAAGCGAACACGGGAGGAAGCATGAAGAACAGAAAGCTGCTTGTGCTCGATATCGACGGCACGCTGACCAACACGCAGAAGGATATCACGCCCAAAACGCTGGAAGCGATTTTGAACATCGAGCGGATGGGGCACGCCGTCGCGCTCGCATCGAGGCCGCCCGACGGGCGGCATGCGGCGTTACGTTGACGAGCTGGAGCTGGCGAAATACGGCAATTACGCCATCAGCTACAACGGCGCCTGCGTCACGAATATGCAGACGAACGAGATGGTCTACAAAAACGCGCTGCCGGATTATGTCGCGCCGTGGATGCTGGATTACGCCCGCGAACACGGCTTGGGCATGTGCATTTACGACGGCAACACGGTCGTCTGCGGCACGGATGTGGATCGCTATATCGAGCGCGAAACGGTGCTCAACGGATTTAACCGCGTATCGGTGGAGAATTTCGACGCGTATCGCGGCATGGATATGTTCAAGGCGCTGCTGACCGCGCCGCCCGTTCGCGCGGCGGAGCACGAAAAGCGCCTTGCGCGCCGGTTCATCGGCCGGCTGAGCATCTACCGCAGCGAGCCGTACTTCATCGAGGTCATGCCGCGCGGCGTGGACAAGGGCGCGGCCATCGCGGGGCTGATCGAGCGGCTGGGGATGGAGCGCGGGACGTGATCGCCTGCGGAGACGGCCTCAACGATCTGGCCATGATCCGATACGCGGGGCTGGGCGTGGCGATGGGCAACGCGCAGAGCGAAATCAAGGCGGCCGCCGACGTGGTGACCGGGACGAACGACGAGGACGGCATCGTCAGCGTGATCGAGCAATACATCCTGAACGCCTGAGCGTCCGCAGGCTGAGCAGCAGCGTCAGCCCCTGCACCGCGCCGAGCGAGGCGACCGCGCCCACAGACCGACGACGGGCACGAGCAGCAGCACGGCCAGTACGCCGAGCAGGCTTGCGGCCAGCGAGATTTTCAGCGACGCGCCCCTGCAAACCGAGCGCGTTCATCATGCCGCCGCAGACATGCGCCGCCGCGATGACTGGAATGAGACAGCATGAGCCGCGCAGCAGCGGCAGGAGCGCCGTCTGGCGAAAAAAGACGTTCGCAATCAGCGGGGCGGTCAGCCATACGCCGACCGCCGCCGCCGCGCCGACCCCGAGCGCGGCGCGGAGCATGCCGGAGGAGAGCGCGCAGAGCGGCCGCCCATCCGTCTGCCGCCGGGTCAATTCGGGCGCGGCGGCCATGCTCAGGCTGCACGTGACGAACGAGGGCATAAACAAAATGGGCTTGAGCATGCCGTGAAACACGCCGAGGCTGGCCATCGCCTCCGTGGCGGAAAGGCCGAACAGCCGCAGGCGCGCGGGGATGAGCGTCGCGTTCACCGTCTGCATCAGCGCGGAGACGAGGCGCATCCCCGTCAGCGGCAGGGAGAGGGCGAGCAGCTCGCGAAAAATCGGCCTTCGAGCGCCCGCGCCCTTGGCGAAAAGCACGAGCCGCGCGCGCCGAGCAGCAGCATCAAAATCAGTCCGGCGGTTTCGCCCGCGAGCGTCGCGGCGGCGGGACTCGCCGCGCGAGGACGTCGGCCAGCCGCGCAGGCCGTAAACCAGCCGAACGCACAGCAGCGCGCGGACAAGCTGCTCGAGCAGCTCACCAAGGGCGGGCGGAACGGGGCGGCCGACGCCGTAATAATAGCCGTTCAGCACGCAGGACGCGCCGAGAATCGGGATGCAGGGCAGGAAACACAGCAGCGCGGGCAGCGTTTGATATCGCCCAGCCACAGGCACAGCGGCTCGCGCAGGAAAAACGCCAGCGCGGCGAGGGTCAGGCTGACGGGCAGCGCCAGCAGCAGCGCGCAGCGCACGACGCGCGCCTGCTCTTTGCCCTCTGCCTTGGCGCACAGGCGCGAAACGGCGGCGGGAAGACCCGTGACGACCGGCGTGATGAGCAGCATCTGTGCGCTCTGCGCCAGCTCGACGAGCCCCATCGCCTGCGCGCCCAATTCACGGGAGAGCCACAGCCGCAGCAGAAAGCCGATGGAGCGAACCACAAAATGCGACGCGCTCAAAAGAGCGTTTTTGAACCAGCGTTTTGCCGCGCACGACCATCACCCCGTGGAGGGTATGCAGAAAAAAGGAGACCGTATGTTTACGAAGTGGGATCATCGTTTTATGGAAATGGCGCAGCTCGTTTCGACGTGGGCGAGCTGCTATCAGGAGGAGCGCAAGGTCGGCGCGGTGATCGTCAAGGATAAGCGCGTGATGACCACCGGCTACAACGGCGCGCCCGCGGGGTCAGCACCTGTGGAGCGCGGCGAGTGCCTGCGCAAAAAGCTCGGGATTCCTTCCGGCACGCGGCATGAGATGTGCTACGCGGTGCACGCGGAGCAGAACGCCATCATTCAGGCGGCCAAGCTGGGCGTGAACATCGACGGCTCGACGCTCTACTGCACCCATCAGCCGTGCATCCTCTGCGCAAAGATGATCGTCAACGCGGGCATTGTGCGCGTGGTGTACCACAGCGGTTATCCGGATGATTTTGCCCTGGATATTTTCAAAGAGGCCGGGGTTCTGGTCGAGCGATACAGCGAATCGGAGGAATGAAGCATGCCGCGTCTTTTTTATTGTCGCCACGCCGATTGGCAACCTTTCCGATATCAGCGCGCGCTGCAAACGCTGCGGGACTGCGATTTGATCGCCGCCGAGGATACGCGCGTGACCCGCGCGCTGCTCAACCATTTTGAAATCGACACGCCCTGCGTCTCCAACCACCAGCACAACGAGGAAAACCGCGCCGCGCCGATCGTCGCGCGCATGCTGGAGGAGGATCTGGATGTGGCGCTGGTCACCGACGCGGGCACGCCGTGTATCAGCGACCCGGCAGCTTTCTGGCGAAAGAGGCCGCCGCGGCGGGAATCGAGGTGCTGGCGGTGCCGGGGCCGACAGCGATGGCGAGCGCGCTTTCCGTCAGCGGGTTTGACACGCGCGAATTCGCGTTTTACGGTTTTCTGCCGCGCCAGAAGCGGGAGCTTTCCGAAAAGCTGCTGGCGATTGCGCGCACCGGCGTGCCGATTGCCGTCGCGCACGAATCGCCGCACCGCGTGATCGATCTGGTCAGCGTGATTGTCGAGACATTGCCGGGTGCCGCGTCAGCGCAAGCTGCGATCTCACCAAGCTGCACGAAAGACGATCCGCGGCACGGCGGAAGAGGTGCTGGCCATGCTGCGCGCCAACGAAAAAGGCGGAGAAGGGCGAGTATTGCCTCGTGCTTGATCTGCACGACGTGCGTGTGGCGGAAAAGAAAACCGCTTCCGACGCGAGCCTTGAAGCGCGCCTCTTTGAGCAACTGATGGCGGGCAGGGATATGCGCGAGGCCGGAGACGCGCTGATGGAACAGGGGAAAAGCGCAACGACGTATACCGCGCGCGCACAGCCGTACAGAAATTTCTCGAAGAGCTTTTGGAGGAGGATGACGATGAATAACGAAACGATGCAGCTTCTCTACAACCGCAAGAGCGTTCGCGCTTACGAGAAGCAGCCCATCCCCGAGGCGGACGTGCAGGCGATTCTGCGCGCCGCCGTTGAAGCGCCGACCGCCGGAAACATGACGCTTTGGAGCGCCATCCGCGTGACGGACGGGGCGAAGAAGAAGCGCCTTTCCGAAACCTGCGACAATCAGCCGTTTATCGCGACCGCGCCGCTGGTGCTTGTGTTCTGCGCGGATTACAAGCGCTGGTATGATTTGTTTGCGTCGCTTGAGCTGGGCGAGACGCTTCGCCGGCCGGGCGAGGGCGACATGATGCTCGCGATGGTCGATGCGGTGATCGCGGCGCACGCCAGCGTCGTCGCGGCGGACGCGCTGGGCTACGGCTCCTGCTACATCGGGGATATCATCGAGCGCGCTGCGAGCAGCAGCGGGAGATTCTCGGCCTTCCGGCCTACGTCATGCCGGTGTGCATGGCGGTTTACGGCGTTCCGACGGAATTCCAGCAGGAGCGCCAGAAGCCCGCGCGCTTTGATGTGCGCGATATCGTTTTCGAAAACAGTATCAGCCGCGCGGTGCGGCGGAAATGCGGCGCATGCTCGAGGCACGGCAGGATAAGCACGGGGCGGAATTGGAGCAGTGGATCACGGGCGCTGCAAGCGCAAGTGGAACTGCGAATTTTCCGAGGAGATGACGCGATCCGCCGCAAAGATGATTGAAATGTGGCGAGAAGGGAAATAAGAAAGCAGCCCTGCGCCTTGACGCGGGACTGCCTTTGGGGTATAATGTGAATAGACGGAGCCGTTTGCAATCGGTTCTCCCGCTTAATCCGTTAATTTGGAAAAGCCAAAGCCGCCGATCAGGGTGCAAGCTGATCGGCGGCACGCTTTATTTACGGTTCTTTGCGTCTACTGCGATGAGCAGGCTCAAGAACGTAAGGACAACCATGATGATCTCATAGGCCGTCATGCGTATCCCCCCCTCTTTTGTGAAGAGCGGGGAGGCAACCACCGGCAGCACTCGTCTGCCCACGAAATGATTATAGCATACGCTTTTTACTTTGGCAATCAGCATAACGGCAAATCAAACGAGCCCCGGCGCCATGCCGAGGCTCGTTTTGTTTGCCGAAAATAGGGGCTTTGCGAAAGGGGATTACGCCATCTTCCAGCCTTCGGCCAGATCGGTCTTCTCCCACGGCATATCCTTGGCGTTCTCGCCGAAGTGGCCGTAGCAGAAACCTTGCTGAACCTCGGGCTGCGCAGATCAAAGCGCTTGATGATCGCGGCCGGGCGCATATCCACGGTGGAGACGAGCGCCTGAATCTTTTCGCGGTCAACCTTCTCCGTGCCGAAGGTATCGACCAGCACGGAAACCGGCTGCGCCACGCCGATGGCGTAGGAGAGCTGAACCTCGCAGCGGTCGGCCAAACCGGCGGCCACGACGTTCTTGGCGAGGTAACGCGCCATGTAGGCCGCGCTGCGATCCACCTTGCTGGGATCCTTGCCGCTGAACGCGCCGCCGCCGTGATGCGCATAGCCGCCGTAGGTATCGACGATCAGCTTGCGCCCGGTCAGGCCGCTGTCGCCTGCGGGGCCGCCCTTCAGGAAGCGGCCGGTCGGGTTGACGAAGATGCGCGTGTTCTTGTCGAGCATATCGGCGGGCAGCGCGCGGGCAATCACCTCGTCGATAATCGCGGTGTGCAGCTCGTTCTCGCTGATCGCGTCGGTGTGCTGGGTGGAGACGACGACGGTGTCGATGCGAACCGGCTTGCCCGCCTCGTCGTATTCCACGGAGACCTGCGCCTTGCCGTCCGGCAGGATGTCGGGCAGGATGTGCATCTCGCGCACATAGGCCAGACGCTTGGTCAGCGCGTGCGCCAGCTCGATCGGCAGGGGCATGAGGTTTTCGGTCTCGCGGGACGCAGATGGTTGCCGTTGAAGGGCTGGCCCTTGTGATATTCCTTGAACAAGGGCTGCTGCAGGCATTCCAGCAGGCTCTTGTCATGGATGTTGGCGCCGGAGTAATGGATGAATACGCAGGGCTCCACATCGCCGTTGGGGTTGATGTGAGCATACTGGCGGCCGCCGGCGATACAGCCGTCAATGTACTCGCCGTCGTTCTGGAAGTCAATGCAGAAAATCTGCTTGCCGCCGGTAAAGCCGCGGATCTCGCGTACACGCTGGATCATGTACTCACGCTGTTCGGGATTCAGCATCAAGTCAACGTTAGCACCATCGCCGATGGGCATATAGTGGAAGTACCAGTTGAAGCGCACGCCGTGGCTGATGAGCATATCCATGAATTCATCGCTGGTAACAGCCTTGTAGTTGGCGGAAGTGTAGCAGATGGAGGTACCAAACAGCAGGCCGTGCTTTTTCATGATGTCCATAGCGTTCATATAACGCGCTGGAACACGCCTTCGCCGCGGCGGCTGTCGGTGGCATCATCCAGGCCCTCAACGGACAGGAAGAAAGCCATGTTGCCGACTTTCTTGACTTCCTCGCAGAAAGCATCGTCGATCAGAGTACCATTGGTGAACAGGTGGAACACGGAGCTCTGGTGCTTGGCAGCCAGCTTGAGCAGATCGTTCTTGCGGCACATCGGCTCGCCGCCGGTGCACATATACCAGTGGATGCCCAGCTCTTCACCCTCGGTAACCAGCTTGTCCATTTCCTCATAGGTCAGGTTCAGGCATTTCTTTCTGCCATTGTACCTTTTTTTCGCTTTCTCGTCAACCGAGGAATGGCGCGAGTCTATGGATGTCAATTGCAACCAAGGGATTCTGGAGCATGCGCGGGGAATGGCGTATGATCAGAACAGATCAAAGAAAGAAGGGTTGAACGAATGGAAAAATGGGTAACGCCGGAGATGCTGGCCGATATGCTGATGAAACGGGTGTATGTGCCGTTTTCTGCCGTGGTTTCAGCGGCGGCGGACGGCGAAATTCTGTCTCTGTGCCAGTTTGATACGGCCTTTGCGGGCGAGCGAATGGCGTTTGACGGACGGGCGGCAGAGGTTTGGCTGCTGAGCCATCATCCGGAAGGACGGCGGGAGATGACCGCGGAGGACGCGGCCAACCTGAAACGTCTGCGCTGCCGCGCGAGCCATGCGCGCGTCCGTTTTTTCTCGTCGGGGAGGATACCGGCTGTGCGGAGGTTGAAATCGAGCGGGAGGCATGATATACTGAAACGCCTTCAAAAAGAGGGCGCTTACAGGCAGTGAAACATGGAAGGAGAAACCATGACGCAGGAAGAAAAAAACGAGTTGATGGATCGGCTCGGCCCGCAGGATTACGAAGCATATATGGAACTGCGCCGACAGATGGACGTGCTGGCCGCGGACGAGCGGATGGACGACGCGCAGAAGGCCGCGTTTTACGCCCGGATTCGCGAAGAGCTGATCGTCATGCGCAAGCAGCGCGACCAGCTGACCCGCAGGCTGCAGGCGTTCAACGACCTGATCGACGAGGTGGAAACCCGCCTTTAAAGAGACGGAAAAAATACGACCGCAGAAAGAAAAAGAAGCTGCGGATTCTGCCGCCGCCGCCGACCAACGCGCAGATTGACTACCGCGAAAAGCAGGAGGCGCACTTTGCGCAGGGCATGACGTTTTACAAGCTGTTTTGGGTGTTTTTCATCGGCTGCTTTGCGGGCGTCGTGCTGGAAACGATCTATTGCCTGATTCAACGCGGCCATTACGAGAGCCGCGTCGGCCTGATTTACGGCCCGTTTAACCTCGTGTACGGCGTCGGCGCGCTCTGCCTGAGCGGCGCGCTCTATCGCTTCCGCAATCGCGGGCGCGTGTTCTCGTTCGTCGGCGGCTTTATCGTCGGCTCGGTGGTGGAATACGCCTGTTCGTGGTTTCAGGAGGTCTGCTTCGGCTCGACCTCGTGGGATTACAGCAACATGCCCTATAACCTCAACGGCCGAATCTGCCTGCTGTATTCGATTTTCTGGGGCATTTTTGGGCATCTTCTGGATCAAGGATATCTACCCGCGCATGGCGAAATGGATTTTGAAAATCCCCAACAACGTCGGAAAGCCCCTGACGTGGGCGCTGTTGGTGTTCATGGTCTTCAACTCCGTGATGACCCTGTTCACCTCCCTGCGCTGGTCGGCGCGCCGCGCGGGCGTGCCTGCGGGCAATGCGTTCGAGGCGTATCTCGACGAGCATTACCCCGACGAGCGCATGCAGAAGATCTTCGCCAACGCGGAATTTACCGAGGAACGCGAGGCGCGCATGCACGACGAGCAGGAATCGCAGAATAATTTCCAGAAGCTCGAAGAACTGAGCCACGAACTGGGGCAGAAGACCGCCGAAACCATCGAAGACGCGATCGACACCCTCAAGACCGACGCGGAAAAATAAGAATCGAAAGTTTAAGCAAAATCCCCGACGGCGCGCGCTGTCG